>Ga0209963_1001328_pt1 | contig 14907 bp, 10 predicted proteins | sample ThiBio_1000_biof_2_FD_183957 | JGI IMG/M metagenome (GOLD analysis project Ga0209963, IMG submission 183957) | Wastewater bioreactor microbial communities from Cape Town, South Africa - Thiocy_cont_1000_biof (SPAdes) | ecosystem: Engineered > Bioreactor > Thiocyanate-remediating >...
CCCAGCTCGACATCGGCCGCGCCAGTCCCTCGATATCGGAGGTCAGCGGCGCGTTGTATTCGATGTGATAGCCGGCATGCTGGCCGACGATGTTGACGATACCCGACGCTGCCTTCTTGGCGTTGTGCAGATTGGCGAGGCCGTTGGCGAGCCCCGGCCCGAGATGCAGCAAGGTCGAGGCCGGCGTTCCCTTCATGCGGAAGTAACCATCGGCCGCGCCGGTCACGACGCCTTCGAACAAGCCGAGCACGCAACGCATGCCCTCGACTCGATCGAGCGCCGCGACGAAGTGCATTTCCGAAGTGCCCGGATTGGTGAAGCAGACGTTGACCCCGCCCGCGACCAGCGTTCGCACCAGGCTTTCCGCACCATTCATCGTCACACTCCCTTCATGCATGTTGTTTCCTTCAAGATGAACCATTGTTGGCGGGTTGCGTCAAAGGATTAAGGGTGGCTGCAATGCAGCCATCCGGGAGGGCATCGCCGGTGCGGCTTTGACATTGGCAATACGCGGCTTTTCGGTCACGCCGGATTTGGAAATCCCGTTTTCACACGGCTGTGGGTTGCGAAGCACCGCGAATTATGCCCTTTTCCTGACAATCAATTGAGCTTTGAAGGGGCGAAAATGAAGCGAGGGTTTGCTGTCCTGCTGGCTGCAGCGACGTTGGGACTGATGATGACCGGAAGCGCCTCTGCGCAAATGGATACGCGGACCTTCATGGACCCGAACTTCCGCCTGCCGTTCGGCGGATCGAACCCGGTCCCGCGCACCACGGTTAACTTCAGCGGAAACTACGCCCCCGGCACCATCGTCATCAACACCCGCGAGCGCCGCCTCTATCTGGTGCAGTCGAACGGCACCGCGCTGCGCTACGGCATCGGCGTCGGCCGCGACGGCTTCCGCTGGTCCGGCACCCACCGCATCACCGCCAAGAAGGAATGGCCGTCCTGGACCCCGCCCGCGCAGATGCTGCGACGCCGGCCCGACCTGCCACGCCACATGAAGGGCGGCATTGAAAATCCGCTCGGCGCACGCGCGATGTATCTCGGCTCGACGCTGTATCGCATCCACGGCTCCAACGAGCCGGAGACGATCGGCCAAGCGGTCTCGTCCGGCTGCTTCCGAATGACCAACGACGACGTCACCGATCTCTACAGCCGCGTTCCGGTCGGCACCACGGTGGTGGTGAAGAACTGATCCGGCATGAGGCAAGACGGAATTGAAGGCCGTTGTCTTGAGAGCCTGAACTGAAATGCGGCTCGCAGGACCAAACAACCTCAGCCGTCGTCCCCGCGCAGGCGGGGACCCATACGCCGTGTCGCTCTCATGATGCGGAAAGCGACTGTAGCCTTTAACTGATATTCCCGCTGACTATGCAGTCAGGGGTTATGGGTCTCCGCCTGCGCGGGGACGACGGTTTTCGTATGGCACATTCGTCAAGCATTCGCGCTGGATTGATCGTCCTGACCGCGCTATCTGCGGTGCCGCTCCCCGTATCCGCCGCCGACAGCGCCACCATCGCCGCGCGGCAACGCCAGCAGCGCACCACCTTTTCCGACAAGGACATCATCGACGGCTTTCTCAAGACGACGTTCGGCGCGGAGTTTCATCTCGCCGGCCGCGTCGATCGCATCCGCAAGTATGAGATGCCGGTGCGGGTCGCCGTCAGCGGCGCGCACGGCAAGCGGCAGAAGCAGATCGCGGCGATCGTCGCCGACATCGCCAAGCATATCCGCCATCTCGACATCGCGATGACCACGGACGTTGAGGCCGCCAGCGTCAACGTCCATCTGGTTCGCGACCGCGACTTCGACAGCACGCTGGCAGCGCTCTATGGCCAGGAGCGGGCGAAAGAGATCCGCGCTTCGCTCGATCCGCAATGCCTGTCCGGCTTTCGCAAGAACGAAGCGTTCGCCATTCAACACTCCGACGTGTTCCTCACGGTCGATAACGGCGACTTCACTTTCCGTGACTGCGCCTACGAAGAACTGCTGCAATCACTCGGGCCGATCAACGACACCGGATCGGTACCGTGGACCATGTTCAACGACGACGTGCGCATGGGCTTCTTCGGTATCTACGATCAGTACATCCTCAACATCCTCTACGACCCGCGCATCAAGGCGGGCATGACGATGGCCGAGGTTGAAGCCGTGCTGCCACAGGTGCTGAAGGATATTCGCGCCTGGGTCGCGAAGGTGAACGGCTTGCCGGCGGAGTGATACGGGTTAGGGTCAAGTAACAACTTCAGTTGTGTCGTCCCCGCGCAGGCGGGGACCCAGACACCGTGTCGTTCATGGTGTGGACAGCGCTTGTGACCTTTGACTGAATATCCCGTTGACTATGCAGCCAGGGGGTCTGGGTCCCCGCCTGCGCGGGGATGACTCATACTGAGTGGCGAGCGAAGTGACGCAATCCAAAAGATCACAAAGTAAAAACTGGATTGCTTCGTCGCTTACGCTCCACGCGATGACGGCTTTTCTCGCGGCCATCGACCCCTCATCCGTCATGGCCGGATTTATTCCGGCCATCCACGTCTTTCGCGTTGCCACCCAAAAACGTGGATGGCCGGGACAAGCGCGGCCATGACGAATAGAGACGCGTTTATTTTCGCATAAGCGACGTCGATATCCCTTACGTCGTCTTCTCGAACAGTTCGCGGCCGATCAGCATGCGGCGGATTTCGCTGGTGCCGGCGCCGATCTCGTAGAGCTTGGCGTCGCGCAAGAGGCGTCCGGTCGGATAGTCGTTAATGTAGCCGTTACCACCGAGCAACTGGATGGCGTCGAGCGCGCATTGCGTTGCCTTCTCGGCGGCATAGAGGATCGCGCCGGCGGCGTCCTCGCGCGTGGTCTCGCCGCGATCGCAGGCCTTCGCCACCGAATAGACGTAAGCGCGGCAGGCGTTCATGGTCACATACATATCCGCGACCTTGCCCTGCACCAGCTGGAAGGTGCCGATCGGCTGACCGAACTGCTTGCGCTCGTGCACGTAAGGCACCGCGACATCGAGGCAGGCCTGCATGATGCCGAGCGGCCCCGCCGCCAGCACCGTGCGCTCGTAGTCGAGGCCGGACATCAGCACGTTGACTCCACGACCGACCTGGCCAAGCACGTTCTCCTCCGGCACCTCGCAATCCTCGAACACCAGTTCGCCGGTGTCGGAGCCGCGCATGCCGAGCTTGTCGAGTTTCTGCGCGGTGGAGAAACCCTTCATGCCTTTCTCGATCAGGAACGCGGTGATGCCGCGCGGCCCGGCGTTCGGATCGGTCTTGGCATAGACCACCAGCGTCTCGGCGATGGGGCCGTTGGTGATCCACATCTTGTTGCCGTTGAGGACGTAACGGTCGCCCTTCTTCTCGGCGCGGGCCTTCATCGACACCACGTCCGAGCCCGCGCCCGGCTCCGACATCGCCAGCGCGCCGACATGCTCGCCGGAGATCAGCTTCGGCAGATACTTGCGCTTCTGCGCCTCGTTGCCGTTGCGGCGGATCTGGTTGACGCAGAGATTGGAGTGCGCGCCGTAGGACAACCCCACCGACGCCGAGGCGCGCGAAATCTCCTCCATCGCGAGACAGTGCTCGAGATAGCCGAGCCCGGCGCCGCCGTATTCTTCCTCGACCGTGATGCCGAGCAGCCCAAGGCCGCCGATCTTCGGCCACAGGTCGCGCGGGAATTGATTGGTCTTGTCGATCTCATCGGCGCGCGGCGCGATCTCGTTGGCCGAGAAATCGCGAACCGTTTCGCGGATCGCGTCTGCGGTTTCGCCAAGATCGAAATTGAACGTCGGTAGCGCATTCGGAATCATCGTCGACCATCTCCTCCGCCGGGCCAGGATCGCAACCGCGCGACCGCAGGCCCACTGTCCAGGCAACCATGCCACGGCTCACGCGACCGGAGAAGTGGCTAGACGTCGTATGCGCCCCCCATAGCGTTTTCGAGCGAAGTGGACGCCGGTTCGCGTAAATAAACGCGTTAAAACAAGAATCCGGAGCCCGTTCCGATTCAATCGGAACGGAAATGGCTCTATGCCAGCGAGCGCGAGGCCTCCTTGACCTTGCGGGTTGCCTCGTCGACCGACCGCGCGGATTCCGCGATGTCGCTGAGGCTGTCATTGACTTCGTTGACGCCCTTTGCCGCCACCTGCATGTTGGACGATATACTTTGCGTCACCGATGCCTGTTCCTCGACCGACGCGGCGATCGCGGCGGAAATCTCGTTGACGCGGGAAATAGTTTGCGAGATCGCCTCGATGACGCTGACGGCGTTGCCGGTCGCGCCCTGAACTTCGGCGATCTGGGAACTGATGTCATCGGTCGCCTTCGCGGTTTGCGCCGCGAGGCTCTTGACCTCGGAGGCCACCACCGCGAAGCCGCGCCCTGCCTCACCGGCCCGCGCCGCCTCGATGGTGGCGTTCAGCGCCAGCAGATTGGTCTGGTCTGCGATGTCGTTGATCAGCTTGACGACGTCGCCGATGCGTTCCGCCGCTTGGGCCAAGCCGGAGACGATGGTGCTGGTCTCATCCGCTTGAGTCACCGCCTGCCGCGAGATGCCGAGCGCGTCGGCCGCCTGCCGGCTGATCTCGCCGACCGACGCCGCCAGTTCCTCCGCGCCCGCGGCAACCGCCTGCACATTGGATGAAGTCTGCGTCGATGCGCCCGCCGCCGACGACACCTGGCCGGTCGCTTTCGCCATCGCCTCGGTGATGAGCCCGAGATCGGCATCGATCGCCTGCTGCACCTTGGCGCGCCGCAAGCGATCCTCGACCTGCGCGGTGATGTCGGTGGCGAACTTCACCACCTTGACGATACGTCCGTTGCCGTCGCTGATCGGATTGTAGGACGCCTGGATCCACACCGCCTTGCCGCCCTTGCCGATCCGCTTGTATTCGGCAGCCTGATATTCGCCGCGCTGGAGCGATTCCCAGAAAGCGCGATAGGCCGGTTGATCGCGTTCGGCGGGCTCGACGAACATGCTGTGATGCTTGCCGCGGATTTCCGCGAGATCGTAGCCGAGCGCCCCAAGGAAATTCTCGTTGGCATCGAGAATGGTGCCGTCCGGCGTAAAGCCGATGACGGCTTGCGACTTCTCGATGGCCTTGATCTGCTCTTCATATTCGACGTTGCGGAGTTTTTGCGCGGTGATGTCGGTTGCGAACTTCACCACCTTGAACGGCTTGCCCTTGCCGTTGAGCAAAGGATTATAGGACGCCTGAATCCAGATCTCGCGCCCGTCCTTGGCGATACGCTTGAATTCGCGCGACTGAAATTCCCCGCGCTTCAACGCCGCCCAGAACTCACGGTAAGCGCCACTGTCCCGTTCGGCAGGATCGACGAACATGCTGTGATGCTTTCCCCGAATTTCATCGAGGCGATAGCCGATCACGCTGAGAAAGTTTTCGTTCGCGGCGAGAATCGTCCCCTCCGGACCGAACTCGATGATGGCCTGAGATTTATCGAGGGCGGCAAACTTGCTGGCCAGATCGTTTGGCCGTCGAAGGAAATTCATTCTGGATCCCCAAATCCCCACTGATGGACCGAAAAAGATTGTTTCAGGCTGGTTAATCAACCTTTACGAGAAGGTAAAATATGCAGATTTCCGGATAACCCTACCTTGGTACCGCATTCCGTTCGGCACAAACCGGCCGCAATCCCGCCGGCGTATGGACGCAAGAATCCCTCTAGGAATTTGCCCAGACTGTGAAAGATTTGTCTCGACCGATGCCGCTTCGTCGTGACGGCGCCGTCGTCATGACCACACAGGGAGCCGTCAGGCCATGAACATTCATCGCACCATCGAGCCGGGCAAGGCGGCGCTGCAACAGGCCGCGCGTGAAGAAGCCTACGCGATGCCGATCGAAGATTTCCATCCCGGTGCGCCGCGCCTGTTCCGCAACGATACGCTGTGGCCCTACTTCGAGCGGCTGCGCAGCGAAGCGCCGGTGCACTACTGCACCAAGGCGCCGATCGAACCCTATTGGTCGGTGACCAAATACAACGACATCATGCATGTCGACACCAGCCACGGCGTCTTCTCGTCCGACATGCGCAACGGCGGCATCATGATCCGCGACATCGCACCGGGCTACGACTGGCCGAGTTTCATCTCGATGGACGAGCCGCAACACATGCCGCAGCGGAAAACCGTGATGCCGATGTTCACGCCGACGCATCTCGACGAGATGGCGAAGCTGATCCGCAAGCGCACGCAGAAGGTGCTGGACGAATTGCCGCGCAACGAGCCGTTCGATTTCGTCGAGCGCGTTTCCATCAACCTCACCACACAGATGCTGGCGACGCTGTTCGATTTTCCGTGGGAAGATCGCCAGAAGCTGACGCGCTGGTCCGACGTCTCAACCGCGCTGCCGAAGAGCATGGTGGTGGAATCCGAGGAACAGCGCCGCGACGAACTGAACGAATGCGCGACCTATTTCGGCAAGCTGTGGAACGAGCGCGTCAATTCCGAGCCGCGCAACGATCTGCTGTCGATGATGGCGCACAGCGACGCCACGCGTTACATGGACCCCGACAATTTGATGGGCAACCTCATTCTGCTCATCGTTGGCGGCAACGACACCACCCGCAACTCGATGAGCGGCTCGGTGCTGGCGCTCAACGAATTCCCCGACGAATACGCCAAGCTGCGCGCCAATCCTGCCTTGATCGAATCCATGGTGCCGGAAGTGATCCGCTGGCAGACGCCGCTCGCGCACATGCGCCGCACCGCGCTCCAGGACACCGAGATCGGCGGCAAGGCGATCCGCAAGGGCGACCGCGTGGTGATGTGGTACGTCTCCGGCAACCGCGACGACGAAGTGATCGAGCAGCCGAACGAATTCATCATCGACCGCGCGCGACCGAAGACGCATATGTCGTTCGGCTTCGGCATCCATCGCTGCGTCGGCATGCGGCTCGCCGAACTGCAACTGCGCATCCTCTGGGAAGAGATGCTGCAACGCTTCGATAATGTCGAAGTGGTCGGCGAGCCGAAGCGGATCTATTCGAGCTTCGTGAAGGGCTACGAATCGCTGCCCGTCCGACTGTCCTGATCTCCGACATGGCACGACAACATGACCGGCGACGCACACCGTGTCGCCGGTCATCGTTTTTCGATCTATCGCCCCAGCGAAATTGTATTGGCGAACCACCGCCAAAACCGCTAGTTGCATACAGCGCGCGACAAGCGCCAAGCCCGGATTCTTGCAGTCTGGATTTGTCGCACGCGATGCCGCACATTGCGGCACTAGCCAATCGAGGAAACCGTGAGCACCGAAGATTACGCAGATATCCGTGACGCCGTCGCCAAGCTTTGCGCGCAATTTCCCGGCGAATACTGGCGCAAGCTGGATCGCGAGATGGCCTACCCCAAGGCCTTCGTCGATGCGCTGACGGAAGCCGGCTATCTCTCGGTGCTGGTGCCCGAGGAATACGGCGGCTCCGGCCTCAAGCTGTCGGCGGCGGCGGCTGTGCTCGAGGAAATCCAGCGCGCCGGCTGCAACGGCGGCGGCTGCCACGCCCAGATGTACACCATGGGCACCGTCCTGCGTCACGGCTCCGACGAACAGAAGGCGAAATGGCTGCCGAAGATCGCCAGCGGCGAACTGCGCTTGCAGGCTTTCGGCGTCACCGAGCCGACCAGCGGCACCGACACCACGTCGCTGAAGACCACCGCGCGCCGCGACGGCGACCACTATATCGTCAACGGCCAAAAGATCTGGACCAGCCGCGCCGAACATTCCGACCTGATGATCCTGCTCGCGCGCACCACGCCGAAGGATCAGGTGAAGAAGCGCACCGAAGGCCTGTCGGTCTTCATCGTCGACATGCGTGAGGCCAAGGGCAACGGCCTCACCATCCGCCCGATCCGCACCATGATGAACCACGCCACCACCGAAGTGTTCTTCGACAACATGAAGGTGCCGGCGGAAAATCTCATCGGCGAGGAAGGCAAGGGTTTCCGCTACATCCTCTCCGGCATGAACGCCGAACGCATCCTGATCGCCGCCGAATGCGTCGGCGACGCCAAGTGGTTCATCGCCAAGGCCACCAACTACGCCAAGGATCGCGTGGTGTTCGGCCGTCCGATCGGCCAGAACCAGGGCATCCAGTTTCCGATCGCGCGGGCCTATGCCAACATGCGCGCCGCTGAACTGATGGTGCGCGAAGCCACGCGCCGTTACGAGGCGGGCATGGATTGCGGCGCCGAAGCCAACATGGCGAAGATGCTCGCCGCCGATGCGTCGTTCGAAGCGGCCAACGCCGCGATCCAGACTCATGGCGGTTTCGGCTTCGCCGAGGAATACGATATCGAGCGTAAATTCCGCGAGACACGGCTTTATTCAGTCGCGCCGATCTCCACCAACCTGATCCTGTCGCATCTCGCCGAGCATGTGCTCGGCATGCCGCGTTCGTATTGAGCCGCGTCATGACGCTTCCACTTGAAGGCCTCACCGTCATCGCCGTCGAACAGGCGGTGGCGGCGCCGTTCTGTAGCTCGCGTCTGGCCGACGCCGGCGCGCATGTCATCAAGATCGAACGCCCTGAAGGCGACTTCGCTCGCGGCTACGACGCTTTCGCGAAGGGCCAAAGCAGCTACTTCGTCTGGCTCAATCGCGGCAAGGACTCCGTCGTCGTCGATCTCGCGACCGAGGCGGGACGCAAGGAACTGGAGACATTGATCGCCGGCGCCGACGTCCTGTTGCAGAACCTCAAGCCCGGTGCGATGGACAAGCTGGGTTTTTCGCGCGAGCGGCTGCGCAAGGATTACCCGCGCCTCGTCATCTGCACCATCTCCGGCTACGGCGACGACGGCCCTTATGCCAACCGCAAGGCTTACGATCTGCTGATCCAGGCGGAGAGCGGCCTCGCCTCGATCACCGGCGGGCCGGAAAGCGCCTCGCGCGTAGGCCTCTCCATCGTCGATATCGCCACCGGCGCGACAGCGCATGCCGCGATTCTCGAAGCGCTGATCGGCCGTTCTGTTTCAGGCAAGGGCGCGGACATCCGCATCTCGATGTTCGACGTGATGGCGGACTGGCTCACCGTGCCGCTGATCAGTGCCGAGGCCGGCAAATCGCCGAAACGCATCGGCCTCGCGCATCCGTCCATCGCGCCCTATGGCGTCTTCACCTCGAAGGACGGCAAGGACATCCTGATCTCGATCCAGAACGAGCGTGAGTGGAAGAAACTCTGCGCCGACGTGATGGAGCAGCCGGCCCTGCCCGACGATCCGCGTCTCGCCAACATGGTGGAGCGCGTGCACAACCGCGCGTTGACCGATCGGCTTGTCGGCGAGGCCTTCGCATCGATGAGCCGCGACACGCTGCTGCAACGCCTCGACAAGGCCGACATCGCGTTCGCCGAAGTCAACACCATGGACGATCTGTCGAAGCATCCGCATCTACGGCGGATCGAGGTGGACTCGCCGAACGGCAAGCTCGCCTATCCGGCGCCGGCCGCCATCGTGATGGACGAGCGCCGCCGCTATGGCGCGGTGCCCGCCATCGGCCAGCATACCAATGCCCGCGCGGAGAAGAAAAAGGCATGACCGACAAGCTCGATCTCGATCATCTGCGGCAATGGATCGGCCGCACGGAGGAAGCCAGCGACATCGTTACCGCGCAACTGGTAAAGGGCCTGCGCGCGACGCTGTTTCTCGACATCGGCGAACCGAAGACGGGTGACGCCGCGCCGTTCACCACGCACTGGTGCCTCGCGCAGCCGGTCTATCCGATGTCGATGCTGGGACCGGACGGTCATCCGACACGCGGCGGCTTTCTGCCGCCGGTGCCGCTGCCGCGCCGCATGTGGGCCGGCGGCGAGTTGCAATTCATCGAACCGCTGCGCGTCGGCGACGAAGCCACGCGCGCCTCGCGCATTGCCGACGTGACTGTCAAGAGCGGCAGCACCGGCACGCTGTGCTTTGTCTCGGTCGAGCATACTATCAGCACGCCACGTGGCGTCGCGATCCGCGAACGACAGGATATCGTCTATCGCGAGATGCCGACTGGCGGCAAGAATGCAGCGCCGGCGAAGCCTGCTGCTGCTCCGCCGGCAGCGAAGCATCGTCAGACCCACATATCCGATCCGGTGCTGCTGTTTCGTTATTCGGCGTTGACCTTCAACGGCCACCGCATCCACTACGACCGTGACTACGTCACCAAGGTCGAGGGCTATCCGGGCCTGATCTTCCACGGCCCGATGCAGGCGGCACTGCTGGTGGAGTTCGCCGCGCACCTGCATGGCGGCACCGCGCCGAAGACATTCAGCTATCGCGGCTTGCAGCCGCTGTTCGAAGGCGGCGAGTTCAGCGTCAACGCCAACGAGGTCGCGGAAGGTCTCGACATCTGGGTCGCCAATGCGGACGGCGCGCCCACCATGCGCGGCACGGCGAGCTGGTGAATTAACCGGAAAAAATTGCACTTTCGCGCGCCGCAGGTGGCGCGTATGGCGAACGCAATTTGTTCCTGGCACGAAGCGGTATTCACGGCGCGCGAAAACGCGATAGATTGGCGGACCATCGAACCGATGCCGTCAAGGACCGTCACGTGCCCCGCAAGAAATCCGACAACAGCCGCGCCGCTACGACCGTCAAGCAAGCCACTTTCGAACTGCTTCGTGCCTTCGGCATCAAGCGCGTGTTCGGCAACCCCGGCTCGACCGAACTGCCGTTCCTGAGCGACTGGCCCGACGACATCGATTACGTGCTCGGTCTTCAGGAAGCATCGGTCGTCGGGATGGCGGACGGCTATGCGCAGGCGACGCGCAACGCCGCTTTCGTCAACTTGCATTCGGCCGCCGGCGTCGGCAACGCACTCGGCAACATCTACACCGCGCATCGTAATCAGACGCCGATGGTGATCACCGCCGGCCAGCAGGCCCGCAGCATCCTGCCGCTGCATGCCTTCCTCTATGCTGAGCGCGCGTCAGAGTTTCCGCGCCCTTATGTAAAGTACAGCGTCGAGCCCGCACGCGCCGAGGATGTGCCGGCGGCGATCGCGCGTGCTTACTACGTCGCGATGCAGCCGCCGTGCGGACCGACCTTCGTATCGATTCCGATCGACGACTGGACGCAACCGACGCAGCCGGTCGCTGCGCGTCACGTCTCCCGCGAACTCGGTCCGGATAAGGCTGATATTCAATCGCTCGTCGACGCGCTGACCAAGAGCAAGCGACCTGCGCTGGTGGTGGGACCCACTGTTGATCGCGCCGGCACCGTCGATCTAATGGTCGAGGTCGCGGAGAAAAGCCGCGCGGCGGTGTGGGTCAGTCCGTTCGCGGCGCGTTGCAGCTTTCCGGAACGGCATCCGCAATTCGCTGGCTTCCTGCATGCTTCGCCGGCGCAGCTCTCCGACGCGCTACGCGATCATGACCTCGTCGTGGCGATCGGCGCGCCGGTGTTCACTTTCCACGTCGAAGGTCATGCCGCGATCTTCGACGGCGACACCACGATCTTCCAGATTACCGACGATCCGACCGCAGCCTCGGTGGCACCGCTCGGCACCAGCATCATCGCCACCATGCGTCCGGCGCTGACGGCGCTGCGCGACGCATTACCGACGAGCAAGCGGGCGCTTCCATCTGGGCGCGTGCTGCCGCCGGCACCGAAGCCCGCCGATCCGATCCCGGTCGAATATCTCATGCACGCGTTGTCGGTGACGATGCCGAAGGGCGCCGCACTCGCCGAGGAAGTGCCGTCGCATCGTCCCACGATGCAGAAATTCCTGCCGATGCCGGGACAGGACAGTTTCTACACGATGTCGAGCGGCGGATTGGGCCATTCCCTGCCTGCCTCCGTCGGCATGGCGTTCGGTCGGCCCGATCGTCGCACGGTCTGCCTGATCGGCGACGGCTCGGCGATGTATTCGCTGCAAGCGCTATGGACCGCCGTGCAACGCAAGCTGCCGCTCACCGTCGTCGTCATCAACAACTCCGGCTACGGCGCGATGCGCTCTTTCAGCCAGGTGATGCAGGTCCGCAAGGTGCCGGGGCTCGACCTGCCCGGCCTCGATTTCGTCCGCCTCGCCGAGGGCTTGGGTTGTGCGGCGGTACACGTCGAGAAATCCGCGGAACTGATGCCAGCGCTCAAACACGCGTTCACGGAAACTGGAACGAATCTGATCGAAGTGATCGTGGATTCCGCGGTCCCGATCCTGTATGGACAGAAGCATTGATGCTCAGTCCGGAACGGCGTCCTGCCGTTCCGCGCCTTCCGCCCCGCGCAGATCGCTGATGATCGACGAGGCCAGACGTGGGCCCGATCCGACGCGATTGGATCGATGCCCGGATGATGCAACTGGAGTGTCTTTATTTCCGGGAGCACATGATGACGGCAAACACCTTGAAGTCCGCGACGCCGCGCTCGCACAGTTCGCACTACGGCGTGTTCTCGACCAAATGGGTCGACGATAAGCTGGTCATCACGCCGCATCCGCAAGACCCGCATCCTAATCGCATCATCCAGAATTTCTCCGATGCGCTGCGCCACAAGGCGCGCGTGGCGCGGCCCATGGTTCGGCGCGGCTGGCTGGAGAACGGTCCCGGCCAGGACAAACGGCGCGGGCGCGACGAGTTCGTGGCGCTGCCGTGGGACGAGGTGCTCGACCGCCTCGCCGCGGAACTGGTGCGCGTGCGCGATACGCATGGTCCCAAGGCGATCTACGGCGGCTCCTACGGCTGGGCCAGCGCCGGACGCTTCCATCACGCCCAAAGCCAGATGCATCGTTTCCTCAACATCGCGATGGGCGGCTACATCCGTTCGGTGAACACTTACAGTTCCGGCGCGGCGTCGGTGATCCTGCCGCACGTGCTCGGCCGCTACGACGACATGTCCCGCCGCAACGTGAGCTGGGAAGACATCGCCACACACACCGACGTGCTGCTGGCTTTCGGCGGCATGGCGCTGAAAAACTCCAGCATCGCCTCCGGCGGTGTGAGCCGCCACACCGAGCGCGATCACATGCGAGCGGCGCACGCGCGCGGCGCGCGCTTCGTGCTCATCAGCCCGATCAACGACGACCTTCCCGAGGAGATTGAGGCGGAGTGGCTGGCGCTGCGGCCCGGCACCGACACCGCGCTGATGCTCGGCATCGCGCACACGCTGGTCGTCAACGGCTGGCATGACCGGGCGTTTCTTGCGAGCCACTGTACCGGTTGGTCGAGATTTGAAGACTATCTGATGGGGCGTAGCGACGGCGTTCCGAAGGATGCGGTGTGGGCCTCAGCGATCAGCGGCATTCCGGCAAGCGAGATCGAACGGCAAGCCAAGCTGTTGCCGGGCAAACGCGTGCTCGTGGTGGTGTCGCACTCACTGCAACGCGCGGAACACGGCGAGCAGCCGGTGTGGATGGCGGCGGTGCTGGGCGCCATGCTCGGACAACTCGGCCTGCCCGGTGGCGGCTACAACTACGCGCTCGGCGCCATTGCCAATTACGGGCGCACCTTCAACGCGGTGCCGGTCGCGGCCTTCCCGCAAGGCACCAACCCGGTGAAGGAGTTCATTCCAGTCGCGCGCATTTCCGACATGCTACTCAATCCCGGCGCGCCGTTCGACTATGACGGCCAGCGCCTGACCTATCCGGACATCAAGCTGGTCTATTGGGCCGGCGGCAATCCGTTCCACCACCATCAGGATATCAACCGGCTGCGGCAGGCTGTCGCCAATATCGAAACCTTCGTGGTGCATGAGATCGGCTGGACCGCCACCGCGCGCCACGCCGATATCGTGCTGCCGTCAACGATGACGCTGGAACGCAATGACATCGGCGCCACACAGGTCGATCCGCTGATGGTCGCGATGAAGCAGGCCGCCGAGCCCTACGGCGAAGCGCGCGACGACTACACAATTTTCTCAGCATTGGCTGAGCGCGCTGGTCACGGTGAGGCCTTCACCGAAGGGCGCACGCCGGAGCAGTGGCTGCGCCATCTCTATCGCACCACGCAAGACGGGCTGGCGGCGGAGGGACTGGATGCGCCGGACTTCGATACGTTCTGGGAGCGCGGCGAACTGATGCTGCCGCAACTCGTCCACGACGGCGGCCCGCTCCGCGCCTTCCGCGACGATCCCGAGGGCAAACCGCTGCCGACACCGTCCGGAAAGATCGAGATTTTCTCCGAGACCATCGCCAGCTTCAACTACGCCGATTGCATCGGCCATCCGGCATGGATTCCGCCGGTCGATGTGGTCGACGACAAGCACCCGCTGCAACTCGTCGCTAATCAGCCTTCGACGCGACTGCATAGCCAGTTCGATTTCGGCGGCCACTCGACCGAGATGAAGCATCGCGGCCGCGAGGTGGCGCGAATGCATCCGCGCGACGCCGCACCGCGCGGTATCGAGGACGGCGACATCATCAAGCTGTCGAACGAGCGCGGTGCTTGCCTCGCGGCGGTGCGGCTCAGCGATCAGGTGCGTGAAGGCGTGGTGCAGCTTCCCACCGGCGCGTGGTACGACCCGCAAGACCCGGCCGACGACAAGCCGCTTTGCGTCCATGGCAACCCGAACGTGCTGACACGCGACGTCGGCACCTCGAGCCTAGCACAGGGCTGTTGCGGACAATTGACGACGGTCCAGGTCGAGCGGTTCACCGGCAACCTGCCGCCGATCCAGGCCTTCGATCCGCCGGTGGCAGCGGAGCACTCGCGCAAATAGCCAAGCGCTACAGAATATCCGTCATGCCCGGCCTTGTGCCGGGCATGACGGATAGAGGAATAGCACGACGCAAACCGCCTGCCCGTTGGGCGATACAATTGCGCGACGGCTTAGATCATCACGCCTTCCCGAGATCCTCGCGCATCTTCGCTTGAATCTTCGCCATACCGCCGATCCAGCGGTCGTAGTTGTCGGTCTTCTTCCGCATGTAGCCCAGCACCTGCTGATGCGGCAGGATCAGGAAGGTTTCCTGGTGGA
>Ga0209963_1001336_pt1 | contig 14807 bp, 13 predicted proteins | sample ThiBio_1000_biof_2_FD_183957 | JGI IMG/M metagenome (GOLD analysis project Ga0209963, IMG submission 183957) | Wastewater bioreactor microbial communities from Cape Town, South Africa - Thiocy_cont_1000_biof (SPAdes) | ecosystem: Engineered > Bioreactor > Thiocyanate-remediating >...
TATTATTTTATAAATTATTATTATTTTATAAATTATTATTATTTTATAAATTATTATTATTTTATAAATTATTATTATTTTATAAATTATTATTATTTTATAAATTATTATTATTTTATAAATTATTATTATTTTATAAATTATTGTAAAATATTAAATTAATATTTTATTAATTATTAAAAATTAATATTTTATGAATTATTAGAAATAGTTATTTTATTATATTATAAATTATTATATACTATTATTATTTAATTTTAATTAATTAAAACAATTGAAATATAAATAATATTAATTTTTAAAAAATATTTAATAAAATTAAATATTTGTAGTATTTATTAATTTCATTAAAAATTTATTAAAAATTGGAGAAGAAAATGTTTATTTTTTAAATAATTTATTTAAAAATTATTTAAAAACTGAACAAGAAAATGTTTATTTTTTAAATAATTTATTTAAAAACTGAACAAGAAAATGTTTATTTTTTAAATAATTTATTTAAAAACTGAACAAGAAAATGTTTATTTTTTAAATAATTTATTTAAAATTTATTTAAAAACTGAGGAAGAAAATGTTTATTTTTTAAATAATTTAATTAAAAAAATTTTAAAAACTGAGGAAGAAAATGTTTATTTTTTAATTAATTTAATAAAAAAAAATTTAAAAACTGAGGAAGAAAATGTTTATTTTTTATTTATATAAACGTAGTTTATTTAAATAAGCACCGCTTATATAATTTATTTAAAAAAATTTTAAAAACTGAGGAAGAAAATGTTTATTTTTTATTTATATAAACGTAGTTTATTTAAATAAGCTCCGCTTATATAATTTAATTAAAATTTTTTTAAACTAATGAAGAAAATGTTTATTTTTTATTTATATAAACGTAGTTTATTTAAATAAGCTCCGCTTATATAATTTAATTAAAATTTTTTTTAAAACTGAGGGAGAAAATGTTTATTTTTTATTTATATAAACGTAGTTTATTTAAATAAGCTCCGCTTATATAATTTAATTAAAATTTTTTTTAAAACTGAGGAAGAAAATGTTTATTTTTTAAATAATTTAATTAAAAAAATTTTAAAAACTGAGGAAGAAAATGTTTATTTTTTAATTAATTTATTTTTATCTAAAATTTTAAAAAAAAGATTTAAAATATCTAAATATTTAAAATTAAATAATAATATATAATATATAAAATAATTATAAATAATAAATAATTATAAATAAATAATTATAATTTAATAAATTATAAACATTAAAATATAAATTTATATAATTAATCAATTAAAATTAAATAAACTTTATTTATTTAATTTATAACATTTATATATTTAAAAAAATATTACCAACCAAAAATTTGTAGAATTTTTTAATAAAACAATTATAATATTTATATATTAAATTTTTATTAAATTCCCAAAATATTTACAAAAATCATCAAACATTTCTTCTTTAACATAATTTATATATTTTTCAGATATATCTTTATATTGTATATTTTTATTAATAATATATTCATAAATATAATTATAATTAATATTATATCTTTCAGGAGTATAATAAGTATTTCTTAAAAATAATGGTAGTTCTTCATTAATTTCCAAAATTTTATTACTACAATCAATCATTAATCCTTCTTCATGTATTTTAAGAAATAATATCATAATAAAAGCTTTAATTTGTCCATCACTAAAATTATTATTAAATATACTTCTATAAACCTGTTTTATTATTTTAATATATTCAGAATCATTATCTTCAGAACTATTTACAAAATATTTCATATTCTTATAATTATACATTATATTATTCATTATTAAATGAATATAATCATGACCCATTACATTTATTGAACCTTGAAAACCACCATTATGAACTAAATATGGATTATCACTACATGCTACAGGATAAATATCATTCAAATATAAATATAGAAAAGTATTCATTCCAAATGCACCAGTTTGTGATGTAAATGGAACTATTCTTGGATATTTATTATGATAATCATGCAAAACAAATAATATATCATCAATAGTTGAATTTAAATAAATATTCTCTCTTTGAATTAAGTGATATATATTTTCATCTTGAACAACCTCATGATTTTCATCTAAATCAATAATACCTTTAACTGTATCCATATAAATAAATATTTGGACATAAGCAACTAATAAATGAGAATAATTTAATATATGTTTATCAGCTAAAATATTTAATGCTGATAAAACATTATGTAAAACATATAAATACGAATTTATGTTTTTATCATTAGAAATATTTTTAAGTATATCAACATATTCATTATATTTACTTAAATATTCATTATAAAATTCATCTCTACCATCATATTCTGTTAAAGTAAAATTATTTGAATTATTAAATATTTTAACAATTCTTGAAGCCAGAGTCATATTACCATCAATCCAAGAATCAAATATTGGTGCTTTATATAATTCCATTAATATATTTATATTAATAATAATATTTGAATTAAATTAATTCAAATTTAATAAATTATATTTATATACAATAAATTATAATTTATATAATTAATTAAATAAGATAATAATTTATTGTTGTTAATATAAATATTAAATATATTTTAATAAACCATAAGATTTAAAAATTTAATAAAAAATAATTAATAAACTCAAAATTATAATTTATTTTATAAAATGGACTCAGATGATGAAATACCTGTTGATGATATTGAATTATTAAAAAATGATGTTCTTGAACTTAAGAATTTTGATAATAAATTATCTAAATTTGAAGAAAAAATAAATGATGTTTCTAATAAATTATCTAAACATGTAATGGATGTGGATAATGTTTCAACAAAATTAGAGGAAATATCTAATGGACTTGATAAAATAAATAATGATTTTATTAATTTAAAAAAAGAAATAGAACCTTTAAGTGATAAATATTATTAAAATCATTATAATTTTTAATTAATTTATGACATTTATGTGCAAAATAAAAATAATATCATGAAATTTTTCAAAAAAAATTTTTTGACAAACATGGCATATGTTGATGCTAGGAAGGATAATAAAACTGGGTATGTTTCTATTTATTTATGTGAATTTGGTGGTTATTTTAAATGTAATGATATAAATATTTTGGAAAAATTATTATCAATTAAATATAATAAAATAGATATATTTCATCAATTAACAAGAGTTAAGGAGCGTAAATATAAAAATAATATAATTTCAAAATTTTATTCTCAACAAAATTATACAAAGCAAGAAAAAAGATTATTGTATAAAGAATTATTAAGGATTAATGATGTGGTTAATTTTGAATTATATAATTTTTTAGCTAACGATTGTAGAAATAATGATGATGTTGAAATTAAAAAAGAATTAAAAGAAGTTGGTATTGGAGTTATGTATATTGATGTTAATGAATTAATTAATAATGAAAAATATAGTTTTATTTATACAAATTATTATAGTGATGATTTATTAAATCCAAAAATAGATATTTCTAGAGATATATTAAATTATGAAATATTAAAATACATAAATAATTTGACTATAGATATGCAAAATATAGCATTAATTATGGTAGATAATGATATAAAATTAAAAGCATCTAAAAATAAATATTTAAAATTTCATGAAATAACAACTAGAGTAAAGAAAACAATTATTGAAATGGATGAGAAAATATTAGATATAGAAAATAATGAAAATTATAAGTTAATGAATTTAAATCATGATGAAATATTAAAAATATATACTAACATTTATTTCTTACAGTATAAATATAATAGAATAAAAACAAATATACATAATATTAAAAAATATTTAAACAAATAATTAAAATCTATTAGATTTTAATATAATAATATATATTAATGTAATAATATATTTAATAATTATTATTTAATTATTAATTTAATTATATATTAAATAAATATTAATTAAATTATATCCTAAATATGTATTAAATTATAAGTAAGTATTTAATTAAATTATATTTTAAATAATATCTTTAATAATTTTATTATAATAAAATAATTTATCATTTAAATTTATTATTTTAAATAAAAATTATGGGAAATAATAAATCTAAAACGTCCAAGGAAAATTATAGTGAAAATTATGCTCAAAATAGTAACTCAATTGAAAATAATAATGTTGAAAATAATTTAGATGTTAATGAAAATATTACTCAAGAAAATAATATTTCTGAAAATAATAATCAAGATATTATTAAAAAAAATGAAGAAGATATAGAAAATATGTTTACTTTAGGATTGTATAATATTACAACATTTACACAATTAACAAGAATTAAAGAAAATAAATATACAACTCAAGATATTATTAATGTATATAAATTACAAAAATTTAGTAATCAACAAAAAGCAGAAATATTTGACATGTTATCAAGTATAAATGATGTAGTAAATGAAGATTTATATGTATTTTTAAGTAATGATACATATAATATTAGTATTACAATAATGATGGCCAAACATATAAAACAAATACATTCTATGGTTTCTGAGATGTATAATAGATAATTAAATATTTAATAAATATTTAAATTTGTAGATAAATTATATAAATATATATAATAACGAAAAAAATAAATATTTCAATACAATGAGATTGTAAAAAATTTGCTTCATAGATTTTATCAATAGTATTTATATTTTTATTTAATTTATTCAATACATTATTAATATTATCATTAAAATCTTTTCCAATATTATTTAAATCTTTTCCAATATTATTTAAATCTTTTCCAATATAATTAAAATCTTTTCTAATATCATTAAAATCTTTTCTATTTTCAGATAAAGTATTTAATAGTTCAGAAAAATTATTTTTTTCATCCATTTTTAATTAAATATTTAATCTTAATCTTAATATTTTTAAAATAAAATTAAAATTCAAACTCATTAAAGAGAAATTTTTAATATAATTTATTAAAAAATTATATATTAATGTTAATTAAATTATTAAATATTTTAATATAAATAACTAAATAATAAATATTCAAAATATAGATTTAATTATAATAGAAAATTACTGAAATAGTGTTTATACATTTTATTATGTAATATTAAAAATATATAAAAAACAAATTTAATAAAATAAAAAATAATTTAAATAAATTATGATTTTAATATATACAAGAAATTATTAAATATTTAATAAATATTTAAACTTGTTTATTTTTATGAAAAATATATTTATGATATCTTTTTTAATAATTTATGATTTAGTTATTTATTAAAATAATATATTTTAATTTTTATAGAAAATAAATAAATATAATAATAATATCACAAAAATAAATATTTTAATGTTTTTATATTTCAAGAAATCTGTATAGTTGATTTTATATTTTTTCCAATTAAATATTTTTAAATTTTCTAAAATTTTATCAGCTGTATTTATATTTTTAATAGTTATATTTATATTTTTATTAGTTATATTCATATTTATATCCATTGTATTCGATATTATATCTAATTTATTTAATATTATATCTAAATTATTTGACATTTTACCAAAACCTCCATTATTATCATTAAAGTCTTTTCTATTTTCATATAAATTTTTTTTAATATTATATAAATCTTTTCTAGTATCATATAAATTATTTAATATTTCTAAATATAATTTATTATTTTCACTCATTTTTAATTAAATTAATTAATTTTTCAAGGAAATTATTTTATTTAATAAAATTAAATTATGTATGATATTATTAAATTAATTAATATTATTTATATTTTTATCAATATTAATTATTAATATTGATAATAAAAATTAACTTGAAAGAAAAATTGAATTAATTTAATTATAATTCATTGACTATTTTTAATATATAATTTAATAAATATATATTTACAATATAATTTTATAATATATATTATAAATTATTAAATATTTAATAAATATTTATTTAAATTTATTATAAACATATAATATATTTATTATATCTTTTTTAAATAATTTATTATTTTAGTTATTTATTAAAATAATATATTTTAATTTTTATAGAAAATAAATAAATATAATAATAATAACACAAAAATAAATATTTTAATGTTTTTAGATTTCAAGAAATCTATATAGCTGATTTTATAATTTTTCCAATTAAATATTTTTAAATTTTCTAAAATTTTATCAGCTGTATTTATATTTTTAATAGTTATATTTATATTTTTATTAGTTATATTCATATTTTCATTTAAAATATTATTATTTTTATCCATTTTATCTAAAATTTCAATAGCTTTATTTTTATTCATATCAATCATATTTGATATTATATCTAATTTATTTAATATTATATCTAAATTATTTGAGATGTTATTAAAATCTTTTCCATTATTATTAAAATCTTTTCTAATATCATCAAGTTCTTTTCTATTTTCAGATAAAGTATTTAATATTTCAAAATATAATTTATTATATTCGCCCATATTTAATTAAATTAATTAAAATTTTAAATGAAGTTATTTAATTTATTAAATTATTTATGATATTATTATATTAATAATTAATATTGATAATAAAATTAACTTGAAAGAAAAAAATGAATAAATTTAATTATAATTTATTTATTATTTTTAATATATTATATATTCATTGAATATATAATTTAATATAAATATAAATAAATAATTCAAAACAATAATTTATATTTTTATATTATGTCTTTATTATTTTTTAATATATTTAATATATTATTATTATTTTCTAACATATTCTTTAATATATTATCAATATTATTATTATTATTTTTTAATATATTGTCAATATTTTCATGATTATTATTTAATATATTATCAATTTTTTCATAATTATTGTTTAATATATTATTAATTTTTTCATGATTATTGTTTAATATATTATTAATATTTTCATGATTATTTTTTAATATATTGTCAATATTTTCATAATTATTATTTAATATATTATCAATTTTTTCATAATTATTGTTAATTTTATTGTCTAATATATTTAACATTTTTAATATGTTATTAATATTATTATTATTAAAATTATCTTCCATATTTAAATGATTTTAATTATTTTTTTTGATTATTTTTAATTATTTATTATAAAAATATAATTAATTATTAATATTATTTGTTAATTATAAAATATATTCAATGAATATATTATTTTTAAATTTTTCTTTTATTAAATATAATGGTAATTACTTTAAAAATGTTAAAATAAAATTGTTTTAATTTTACTGTGTATCAAATGAAAAATACACCATTTATTTTCAAAATCAAAATTTTCATGTATTATATTAAATAAAATTAATTTATGATTTAATATTTAAAATATAAATGTTAAAAGCAGATGTTGTAAGAAAATATAATAATATTAATTATAAATCAAATATTAATATTTAAAAATTAAATTACTTTAATTTTATTTATATTAATGTATTATTTTTTTAAGAATAATCATCTTTTTTTAATCCGCTTTAATTCATTAATATTATTGTAAAATTAAATTTAAAAAAATATTAAATTTAATAAAATGTATACAATCGCAGTTATTGGAGATTCTGGAGTCGGAAAATCAACATTTATAAATAAGTTGAGAGGACTTAAATTTGATCCAAAATATAAACCAACGATTAATAGTAAAGAAATAGATATTAAACTCACAAATATACCAAAAATTGAAGATTCAGTTATTGAAAATAAAATAACGAAAACAAAAACAATAAAGATAGTTGAGTTTGGAGGACAAACAAAATATAACGATCAAAATTATGAAAAATATAATTTCGATTTAGTTATAGTTATGTATGATTTAGATAGAAAAATTACAACAGAATCAATAAATAAATATAAACAAATATTTAAAGATAAAAATATTATACTTATTGGAAATAAATCAGATATACAAAAATATAATTTAATTTCAGATAAAAGTATAAATTTAAATATTTCTAATAAAATATTGAATGTTCCTGAAATATTAAAACAATTATTAATATCTAATAATACAAATAAGATACAATAATAAATTATTTATGTTTAGTTATTATTTATATTTAATTTTATATTAATATATTATTTATTACTAATATATTCATTGAATATATTCAATTATTATTAATAATTAAATATTTTAAATTGATTTTATATATTATTTTATAATAATTAAGTTAATATTTATAAAGTAAATTATATATAATAATTATTATTTATTTATTTATTTAAAATATCAATTTATATAATAATTATATATTTAAAATTTCAAGTTAATATAATTATCAATATTTTAATTATATATAAACATTAAATTATTATTAATTATTAATATAAATAAATATTATTATTTGAATTATAATATATTTAAATATAATCATTATTCATATTTAATTTATTAATATTAATATATATTATTCGTTAAGTTATTAATTATAAAATATATTCAATGAATATATTATTTAAATTATGATTTGATAAATATTGTTATTTATATACATTGTTATTATCATTATTTAATTTATTTGAATAAATCAATCATGGTGTTATTAACAATATCTAATTTATTATTAATATCATCTAATTTAATATCAATATTATATATATTCTCTTCAATTTTATTAAATTTGTTATTTATATTACTATTATTATTATTTATATTATTTTGTAATGATGTATTTAATTTTTTGTATATCTTTTTATTATCCTTATCTATATTTTTAATATTTGAATAACTCGTTTTATCAATGGTTGCATATTCTCTCAAATCTATTTAATTAAAAAAATATTTTAAAAAAACTTTGATAATTTATGAAGAAAATTTTAATATCATTTATATATATTATATAAAATTAAATACAGTTTATGATTATAGAAAATAATATAATTTCTAAAAAATATAATATAATAAATTATTATTTAATATCTATATTTTAAAATATTAATTGAAATATTAATAATATTTCAATTCAATAGAAAATTTAAAGAAATATAAGGGATTCGTCTTCCATTCTTGGACTTTTATAATTTTTATAATAAATAATTTATACTTGAATATAATAATTATCCATTTCTATAGAGTCATCTAATGCTTGTTTCATTTCTTGAGTTGTCATTTTAACTAATATTTTTTCATATTTTTTACCCATTGTTATTTTTATAAAACTATAATAATATTTTACTAATGTTATAAATTTAATGTATAAATACATTATTTTATAAACATGAACATATGTTATTACTAAATATAAATCTACTTTATTTCTTAATAATAATAACCATGTTAATAATAAAAAAGGTATAGCTATTCCTAAACCAATAATAATTGATTTAATTGAAGAAATAGGTGAAATAATCATTGTTATCAAAAAATATAATGGAGCTATATGCTCATTAATTATTTGAATTATCTCAATCAAACATATTAATTTAATTATAAAATATTTGGTATAATACATTGTCCTGAAAAATATTTTAATAAACCAAAATCTAGCAGGTTCCCAAGATGTAACTCTTTGATTATATAATGAAGGTTCACCACATTCACAATTATCACTATGTCTTAAATGAATTGGTGCTTGAGTTAAAACAGTAATTTCATTACATGTTTCAATTTTATATTTTGGAAAATAAATATGCATAATAACACCAATTCTTAAATCTTCTCCTTGAAACATTCCATTATGTTTATTTAAAATATTTATAAATTCATCTATTCTATAAGCTGAAAAACCACCACTAGCAAACAATGCAGAACCACAATATGAATGTAAAGTTCTAGAAAATCCAGATAAAGTATATTCTAAATGTTGAGCCTCAGTAATATAATTAACTCTATTAGCAACACCTAATGGAAAACATAAACCAAAAACATTTTTCTTTTCAAAATAACAATCAACAATTTTAACATCCCAAGAATCAGGTAATAAAGTATCATCATCTAAAACAATAGCAATATTATATTCATGATGATATTTTTTAACATATAATAAAGCAAAATATTGAGCAAAAGTTTTATTACCAATAGTAGGAATTTGAATATTTTCAACATTCATTTCATAACAAATTCTAGAAACAGTAGCAAATTCTTCAGGTTTAGAACCATTATCAGAAATAATAATTAAAGCATTATGATGTTTATTTTGTATTTGTAAAATAGTATTTTTAATTCTATCTGAACTATTATGACAAGCAATAATAAAAACATATTTATTTTTAGATTTATATTTTGGATTTTTTACTGAATCAATTGAACATTGTTTATTTGAATTATTATCATGCAAGTCAGTTACATTATCTAAATTTTTAATATTTATACCACTTGAATTATCTATATTTATTAAATTATCTATATTTATTAAATTATCTATATTTAACGAATTATTTAAATTATCTATATTTGATAAATTATCTATATTTAGTGAATTATTTAAATTATCTATATTTGATAAATTATTTAAATTATCTATATTTGGTAAATTATTTAAATTATCTATATTTAGTGAATTATTTAAATTATCTATATTTAATGAATTATTTAAAGTATTTATATTATTAGAATTATCTAATTTAATATCATTGGAATTAATGGAATTATTAGAATTATCTAATTTAATATCATTGGAATTAATGGAATTATTAGAATTATCTAATTTAATATCATTGGAATTAATGGAATTATTGGAATTATATAATTTAATATCATTGGAATTATATAATTTAATATCATTGGAATTAATAGATTTATTTGAATTATTTATTTTAATATCATTTGGATTATTTAATTTAATATCGTTATAATTAATTGAATTATCTAATTTAATATTATTCAAATTAATGGAATTTGTGCAGTTAATTTCTTTATTAGATTCATTTGAATTATCTAATTTAACATCATTTATTGAATTTTCACAGCAAATTTCTTGAATATTTAAACCATTTGAATTATTATTATCATCTGAAATAATATTTTCTTCTTGTTTAGGTTTATTTAATTTTAGACTATTAAAGTGATTAATAAACTCATTATTTGAAAAATCTATTGAAATTTCTATTTCTTTATCAAATTTATGTTTTTTAACTAGAAACAAATTAACAATGCATGTAAAAAATTGAAAAATAGAATCCCATGAAACAAGTAATAAGTATATAACAAATTGAAGAATTTCTGAAATAGAATATAATTTCAAGTATGAAAATTCCATTAAATCATCATATATTTTATTAGCTGGAATTAATGAAAATGGTATAACATAAATAAGTATAGTTATTATTGATATTGGTATAGAAACAGACCAATATTTTTTCTGAAATAAAAATAGAATACTTGATGCAAGCGTTAATAAATTAATACAAATGCATATAAAAAGCGGATATGTAAATAATATGTATGGTTCTGACATTTATTAAAATATTTTTTTGTATTATAAAAATGAGTTTTTATAGAAATATAAATTATCTTGATATGATTATTAATGCTATAGTTTATTATAATGAGCCAAATGGGATAACACTTCATAAAATAAAACAATATATTTATTCTAAATTTAAAAATGATATAATTGATAATTTAGAGACAGATATAGAAATAAATAATGAATTAATAAATGGATTAAATAAAGGATTACTTGTTCAAAATAAAAAGGATTTTCAAGATTTAATATCATTAAGTGAAGATTATAAATTAGATTATTATTTTAAGGATTATTTGGATAATATTCAAAAAGAAATTGATGTAATGTATATAGAAACAGGTATACCAAAACAATTAATTTTGAAACATTTAATATCTAAGGAATATAATAAGTTATAAGAATAAATGATAATATTATCATTGATAATATTATTTCAAATTTTATATTAAAAATAATGTCAATAATTGAAAATAATTATTGGTTATATCACAAATTACTTTAATAAATGGTTGGATAACGCAAAATCAAATCAACCTATATTTAATATATTACATGAAGAATTACAACCATTGGTAGGTATTTGTAGGTAATTATACCTTATATAGTCAAAGATTTAATAAAACATTTGATTCAAAAAGAAAATCTTGTATATTTTCATATACATCAAATACTGATATTGATATAAATAATGTAAATATACCAGAATATAATTGGATAAAGTCAAGTGTGATAATTCAATTAAAAGAAAGTATATATAAATATACAAATGAAAAATTTGATTATTGTTTAGCACATATTTATAAAGATGGAAATGATAAAATAGATAGACATTCAGATAGAGAGTCGATGAATAAAATTATCTACGCTAATTTCTGTCTAATTTCATTCTCCTTGAAATTGTAGCAAGTTTGTCATTAGGGCAACGAGGAAATTTAGATTTCAAAAAGTGGGAGTATCAGCAGGATGGGAAAAAGAATTTATTTTAAATGGTGGAGATTTATTAATAATGAAAATTGGATGTCAAAAAGAATATAATCATTGAGTTCCAATTGAAAAGAAAGTATTAGACTCAAGAATAAATTTAACATTTAGAAAATATAGTTAAAATAATATTAATAAAGATTATATAATTTATAATTCATTGAATTATAATATAAATATAATTATAAAATAAATATTTAGTAAATATTTAAAATTATTAAATCATTAATATTTTTAATAATTTATAATATTTTAATATTTCAAATAAATAAATAATTTATAATACTTTAAATAAATAAATAATTTATAATACTTTAAATAAATAAATAATTTATAATACTTTAAATAAATAATTTATAATACTTTAAATAATTTATGAGACTTTGATATTATAAATAAATAAATAATTTATTATAATTTAATATTATAAATAAATAAATAATTTAATATTATAAATAAATAAATAATTTAATATTATAAATAAATAAATAATTTAATATTATAAATAAATAAATAATTTAATATTATAAATAAATAAATAATTTATAAGACTTTAATATTTTTAAACCAAGTATAATTATTAATTTATTAAACCTTTAATATTTAAATTAATTATAAATTATTAATTTATAAAACATTTAATATTTTAAATTAATTATAAATTATTAATTTATAAAACCTTTAATATTTTAAATTAATTATAAATTATTAATTTATAAAACATTTAATATTTTAAATTAATTATAAATTATTAATTTATAAAACCTTTAATATTTTAAATTAATTATAAATTATTAATTTATAAAACCTTTAATATTTTAAATTAATTTATAAAACTTTATTTTAAATTAATAATTTATAATTAATTTATAAAACTTTATTATAAATTATTAATTTATAATACTTTAATATTTTAAATTAATTATAAATTATTAATATATAATACTTTAATTAATTATATATTAATAATTTATAAGATTTTAATTAACTATTAATTAATTATATATTAATAATTTATAAGATTTTAATTAACTATTAATTAATAATAATGTATAAAATTATCGTTTTTACTTATTTATATAATTTAATTATAATAATTAAATTATATATTTTTAAATTCATAACTAAATTAAAAATTTTGCGTCAAAAAATTTTTTGGAAAATAACGACCTTAAAGTTTCTTTTTTTAATAAAAAGAACAAACATGGATTAAAAAATCAACATCATAGAAAGAATAAATATAAATAGAGATGAATAAATATGAATAGAGAAAATAATAAATATGAATAGAGTAAATAATAAATATGAATAGAGAAAATAATAAATATGAATAGAGAAAATAATAAATATGAATAGAGAAAATAATAAATATGAATAGAGAAAATAATAAATATGAATAGAGAAAATAATAAATATGAATAGAGAAAATAATAAATAGAAGAAAATAAATATGAATAGAGAAAAGAATAAATATAAAAGAATGATGATAAATAGAAAATAATTAATTAATTTTAAATAAAAAGATTAAATAAGATAAAATAAATATAAGAAAAGAGAAGAAAGAATAAAGAGAAGAAAGAATAAAGAGAAGAAAGAATAAAGAGAAGAAAGAATAAAGAGAAGAAAAAATAAAGAGAAGAAAAAATAAAGAGAAGAAAAAATAAAGAGAAGAAAAAATAAAGAGAAGAATAAAGAGAAGAAAAAATAAAGAGAAGAATAAAGAGAAGAAAAAATAAAGAGAAGAATAAAGAGAAGAAGAAAATAAATAGAAGAAAATAGAAGAAAAAATAAATATTAATATATATTATATAATTATAATTTGATAATATTTAAATATTTTAGTGAAAATAAATAATTATTTAAATTTATTTATCATATTTTAAATAAATTTAAATATTTTATAAATTTAAAATATATTGTTAATATATTTATGAAAAAATATTTTTCATTTATATAGTTAATTTAATAAGTATAATAAATAAAATTATTTAAATAATTTATTTATAAATAATTAATAATATGTTAATTATATATAATATTTATTTTTTAAATTATTAATATAAAATATTTTATTTTTATTAATTTTTAATAAATTAATAATTTATTATTTAATAAGGTTTTTATTTTTTTAATTAATAATTTATTATTAATATAAAATATTTTATTTTTATTAATTTTTAATAAATTAATAATTTATTATTTAATAAGGTTTTTATTTTTTTAATTAATAATTTATTATTTAATAAGGTTTTATTTTTTTAATTAAAAAAATTAATAATTTTTTTTAATTTTTAATAAATTAATAATTTATAATATTTTTATTTTTTTAATTTTTAATATATTAATATTTTATAAAATTTTATTTTTTTTTAATTAATTATAAATTATTAATTTATAATATTTTTATTTTTTTTAAT
>Ga0209963_1001340_pt1 | contig 14780 bp, 18 predicted proteins | sample ThiBio_1000_biof_2_FD_183957 | JGI IMG/M metagenome (GOLD analysis project Ga0209963, IMG submission 183957) | Wastewater bioreactor microbial communities from Cape Town, South Africa - Thiocy_cont_1000_biof (SPAdes) | ecosystem: Engineered > Bioreactor > Thiocyanate-remediating >...
GTGCTGGGCGGGCTCGGCACGCTGGGCGTGGTCGGCTTGTGGATGTGGATGTTCCCGCCCTTGCGCAAGGTCGACCGCCTGCACGATGTGGCGCCAAAAGCGGTTCCAGGAAAAGTGTGAAGCGGTTGGCACGCTGACGCTACCAACTCCGTCCGGAACCGCGGCAGACAAAGAGGCGGTTCCAGGAAAAGTGTGAAGCGGTTGGCACGCTGGTGCTACCAACTCCGCCCGGGAACCGCGATGGATAAAGACGAAGCACCAACGGCATTCCATGCGCTGCCGCGCGGAATGCCGTCAGGATGATGTTTTCGTCAGCCTTTCAGGTGGCTGTTGCAGGCGCTGTAATAGCCGCCGCCCTTCATGATCCACTTCATGCCGCCATTGTGATTGGCCGCCTTGTTGGCGTTGTACTGATCGAGACAGGTGTGCATCCGCGCCTTGGCGGCGGTTTCCTTGCTGTATTTGGCGGATACGGCGGTGGGGAATATGGCCGATCCCGTATTCATCGGCGCCATGGCCATGCTGTGCGTTGCAGCCGGGGCCTTCGCCGTGCCCGTCATGGCCGTGCCGGTGCTGGCAGGTGCCATGGTCTTGGCGGTGTCGCCGGCGCTGCTGCCGCAATTGGCCTTGCGGAAATCGCTCCAGCTCATGCCGTTCAGCGTCTTGGCCGTTTGGGCCGCTTTGTATTTCGCGCTGCATTCTTTCATCGTCAGCGCGTTTGCGCTTCCCGCCGCCATCAGCAAGGCGATGCTGCAGCCCGCCGCCAAAACGGCCGATTTCATGATGGATCGCATGATTGCTGTCCTTTCCGATCAATTTGACTGTTGCAGGTTTCCACCCGGGCTCAACTGATCGACCACGCCGGGCAGGTGGCTTGAAAGAAAGCCCATCGCCTTGTCGGCGGGAATGCCCAGATGCTGGGCGATTTCGTCGATATGCGCGTTGCCAAGCGCGGTGCGCAATTGCTCCACCGTGATCGGCTGGTTGGCGCCGTTGCCAAGCCACGAACTGACCTGTTGGCCGTACCCGGATTGCGAGAGCTGATCCAGCAGCCCCTGCAAACCGCCGGGCATGACTTTCGCGATAATGGCGGGAAGGGCGGCCGCTTCCGCCTGGCCCATGGCCCCGCCCAACGCACCTTTCAGATTGTCCAGCAAGCTCATGATTGCTCCTTTGTGGTTCTGAAACGATAACGCAACACACTATGTCGTATGACGATGTGATAATTGTGACAGACTACACCCCGGCCCCTGGACGGCCGATAATATCGCCGGGCTTTGTGGCTGCCAATTGGCGCCGGAGCTTTGCTTTTTTGTAATGTTTCGGGTCAGTGGCTGGAGCGCAATCGGAAAAGTGGCAACCGCCGGTGACGCTGGCGCTACCGGCTTCCGATAAATTGCGCGACAAAACAAACAACTAAGATCGTATTTGCCGCTGTGGCCGATTTCGCTCTAGTGGCTGTAGCGTGGCGTGATCATCGCCTTGCCAAGCGCGTGTAGTTGCAATTGCGGCCGGGCCTGTGCGCCGGTCACGTCGGGCCGGAACGGCAGCGTTTCGGTGTCGAGCGCCCACAGCGTGAAGACATAGCGATGGGTCTGGCCCTTGGGCGGGCAGGGGCCGGCATAACCGGCCGTGCCGAAATCGTTGACGCCCTGCACCGCACCGGCCGGTGCCTTGCTGCCGTCGGCGGCGCCCGCCCCTTGAGCAAGGCCGCGCGCATCGGCCGGGATGTTGAAGATCAGCCAGTGCCAGAAGCCCTTGCCGCCCATGGCGCCGGGGTCCAGCACGGTCACGGCGAAACTCTTTGTGCCTTCTGGCACATCGCTCCAGGTCAGCGCGGGCGAGATATTCTCCCCCTTGCATTGGGGCCAGACCTGCGCCTGCGCGATCGGGGCGCCCTCGGCGATTTCCGTGCTCTCCAGTTGCAGTGCGGATGCGCCCTGCACCCCCCACAGAAGGGCGATGCTCCCCAGAATCGTCCGGCCCGCCAACCGCATGGAACGCCTCCTCATCATTGGCCCGTGCACAGTCTAACAGGATCGCGCGGAATTGCTTGCGGCCCCGCCTGCAATCGGCAACCATCGCCCGCTTGCGAAGGGGAATTCGATGTCATTGGAAGTTATCGGCGCCGGTTTCGGGCGCACCGGCACGCTGACGCTGAAGACGGCGCTGGAAAAGCTCGGCTTCACGCCCTGCCATCACATGCTGGAAGTGATTGCCAATCCGGGTCAGGGCGCCTTCTGGGACCGGGTGGCCAACCACGAAGCGATCGATTGGGAGGAGATGTTCGGCCCCTATCGCGCCAGCGTCGATTGGCCAAGCTGCGCCTTTTATAAGGAGCTTGCCGCCCATTACCCCAACGCGAAGGTCATCCTCAGCCTGCGCGATCCCCATGCCTGGTACAAAAGCGTCTCGAACACCATCATGCCGGCGATGAAGGGGCCCATCTTCGGGCCGGATGGCAAGCGTGTCGGCCCGCCGGGGGAATTCGTGCAGAAGATCGTGGGCGAACAGACCTTCGACAACAAATTCGATGAAGAGAGCATGATCGCGGTCTTCAACCGCCACAACGAAGAAGTCCGGCGCGTGATCCCGAAGGACCGTCTGCTGGTGTTTCAGGCCTCGGAAGGCTGGGAGCCCCTATGCCGGTTCCTCGGTGTGCCGGTGCCGGGCGAACCGTTCCCCAAAACCAATACGAGCGAGGAGTTCATGGCCCGTTCGGCCGCGCTTCACGCCACTCACCAGCGGTAATTGACGCTGACGTAACCGGCGTCCGGTGTTGCATAGACACCGGACGAGATGTTTGTGCCGCGATAGCGCCAGGTGAAAATCTGGTCATAGCCAAAGGCGATGGCCGCGCTCGTCGCCACATCGTACCAATGATGTTTCCGCGCATTGACGCGGGAATAGGCAACGAAACTCGCTGCCGCCACCGCCGGTACGCCATATTCCCAGCCATAGCGGTGCCAAAGATAGAAAGACGGCGCGAAGGCCAACCCTGCGGTATTGGACGGAAAGGAATGGTAATCCGATCCGTCCGGCCGCCTTTCCTTGACCACATGATTGATCAGGTAGGTTGTGCCGACGGTCGCAAGCGTCACCGTCGCAACAGTGGCGAGCCCGTTCCAGTCTTCCTTGTAGGCAGAGATGCCGCCCGCCACCAAAGGCAGCGCGATGGCGATGGCCTTTCCCGCGTCTTCCGTTCCCGATCCTTTGGCCTCCGCACCTCCAATCGCGGCCATACCGGCAATGAAGGCAGCAAAGGCCAGGGGCAGGATACGCATGCGGAACCTCGTCATCGGGAGATTGTCCAGATAAATGAAGCGATTGGTTACCACCGTCAAGTCGCAGGCTGTCCTGCGATTTGGGCCATTTGCGGGCAAAGCCGAATGGCGCAAAACTGCCGGAAAGGTGGTGCCATGCAAAAAGTTTTTGCCGATGCCGGGTCTGCACTGGACGGCATTGTGTTTGACGGGATGACGGTGATGGCCGGCGGTTTCGGCCTCTGCGGCATTGCGGAGAATCTGATCCTCGCCCTGCGCGCCTCGGGTGTGAAAAATCTCACCGTCATTTCCAACAATTGCGGGGTGGATGATTTCGGCATGGGCCTGCTGCTGCAGACCCGTCAGATCAAAAAGATGATCTCGTCCTATGTGGGCGAGAACGCGACCTTTGAACGGCAATATCTCGCAGGCGAACTCGAACTCGAATTCAATCCCCAAGGTACGCTGGCCGAGCGCATCCGCGCCGGTGGTGCGGGCATTCCGGGCTTCTACACCAGAACCGGCGTTGGCACGGTGATTGCGGAGGGTAAGGAGCACAAGGTGTTCGACGGCGAAACCTATGTGCTGGAACGCGGGCTGGTGGCCGATCTTTCCATCGTCAAGGCGTGGAAGGGCGATCACGAAGGCAACCTCGTCTACCGCAAGACCGCGCGCAACTTCAATCCGATGATGGCGACAGCCGGAAAAATCACGGTGGCGGAGGTGGAGGAACTGGTGCCGACCGGCAGCATCGACCCCGATCATATCCACACGCCGGGCATCTTCGTACAGCGCATCCTGCAAGGCGCCGCTTACGAGAAGCGCATCGAAAAACGCACGCTGCGGGAGGATTGAGATGCCCTGGACACGCGAAGAGATGGCCAGGCGCGCAGCTGAGGAATTGCGCGATGGTTTCTATGTCAATCTCGGCATCGGCATTCCGACGCTGGTGTCGAACTATATCCCCGATGGCATGGACGTGACCTTGCAATCGGAAAACGGCATGCTCGGCATGGGGCCGTTCCCGCGCGCCGATGCGGTCGATCCCGACCTGATCAATGCCGGCAAGCAGACCGTCACCGCCCTGCCGCGCACGTCGTTTTTCGCCAGCGCGGATTCGTTTGCGATGATCCGTGGCGGCCACATCAATCTCGCCATTCTGGGCGCGATGGAGGTGAGCGAGACGGGCGACCTCGCCAACTGGATGGTGCCCGGCAAGCTGGTCAAGGGCATGGGCGGGGCGATGGATCTGGTCGCCGGTGTCAAACGCGTGGTCGTCATCATGGACCATACCGACAAGCAGGGCCGTCCCAAGCTGCTGCACAAATGCACCCTGCCGCTCACGGGTCAGGCCTGTGTCGACCGTATCATCACCACTCTCGGCGTGTTCGATGTGGTGCCGGACGGTCTCAAGCTGATCGAGATCGCTCCCGGCACAACCCGCGACGAAATCACCGCCAAAACCGAAGCCCGCATCGCAGCCTGAGGCAGGTTTTCCATCACGCGCATCTCATTCTAAACTTCTTCGCCTCTGCGGGAGGGAGAGATCATGCGTTCTGTTACGATGTTCGCCACATTGGTCGCCGGTTGTTTTGCCGCCTGTCTTACGATTGCGCTTCCCGCACTTGCGGCCGCGCCCAGGATGACGAATTGGGACGCGAAGGAAAATGGCAGCCCCAGAACCTATCATCTCGGCGGCTACGCGCTGACCCTCTCCGCCAAACGGAGCGGGGACGACATGGCCACACCGCATCTCTCCGTTCGTGCGCCCGGTCTGCCGGTTGTCGCGCTGGATGGGGAGGCGGCTGGCCCGGTGGCGCGGGCGGGGTTTGCGGTTCTGCCGCTTGCGCGCGGTGAAAAGCCGTCGGTTATTTTCACAACCTTTTCGGGCGGGGCGCATTGCTGCACGCAGATCACCGTGCTGCAGCCGGTGAAGGGCGCCTGGAACACAATCGATCTTGGAAGCTGGGATGGCGGCGGCCTTGGCGGTGTGCCGAAAGATGCCGATGGTGATGGCGTGACCGATTTTGTGCTGGTCGATAACGCGTTTCTCTATGCCTTCGATTCCTATGCGGGAAGCTGGGCGCCGCCATTGATCCTGAACGTGGTGGATGGGCATGTGAAAAATGTTTCCGCCGCGCCGCGTTATGCCGCGCTTTACCGTGCTGATATGGAAAAGACGAAGGCGGCCTGTGCCGAACACAGCAACGGCGCCTGTGCGGGTTATGCGGCGGATGCGGCGCGCATCGGCCATTTTGACGAGGCGTGGAAATTCGTGCTCGCCCATTACGACCGCGAAAGCGATTGGGATTATCCCACCCGCTGCGCGGGCACGCGCACGAACGGCGAGTGCAAGGGCCGTGAGATCAAGCCGCGCGATTTCCCGCAGGCGCTGCAATGGTTCCTTGAGGACAATGGCTACCGGCCCTGAGCATCGTCATGGGCTATGATCGGCTTACGACAACAATTCCAGTATGGTTAACGGACTGTACAACTTCTCGCTTACCGTCTTATTTTTTTTGAAACATGGTTACATTTCCGTTGCGAAGCCGTTGACGCAGTGATGTAGTCCCGCGCCGTGGCCGCTCTTGACCACGGTTGATTGTGGGGCATGACCTTGAAAAGCAAGATTTTGGCGATGGGTTTGCTGATTGCCGCAACGGCATTCGGCGCACCGGCTGAAGCCGGTGTGATTACACTCAATTTCGGCGGCCTTGGTTTCAGCGGCAGCGCGGCGCTGACGCTTGCGCCGAATGTTGCGCCAGCCGATCCGAATCCGAATTGCGGCACAGCCGGCAACAATCCCTGCCGTACCGATCCGGCTTCGGCTTATGCGATCACCGGCATCAGCGGCACGTTCTCGAATGCCGCGAACGGTATCTCGAATGCACAGATCACCGGGCTGGTGCCGATCAATCCGGCAAACGAACGCGATGCGGTGTTCGATCCCTTTGTCCCCTCCAGCCTCAGCTTCATTGATTACGCGGCTGGCGCGGCTCTGACATATGACAACCTGTTTTATCCCACCGGTTCGCCGATCGTTTGCGATTTTCCGTTCACCGGCACCTATCTTGATGTCTTCGGCATGGCCTTCACGGTTGAAGGCGGATACATCGTCGATCTATGGGGTGACGGCGACCTTCATGGTCCCGGCACGACCACATACGGCATCCGTGTGGTGCAGGGTGCCAACGAACTCGCCAATCAGTTTGACGGTCTGAACGCCGCGGTACCGGAAGCGAACACCTTTGCCATGTTCGCCGCCGGTCTGCTGGGCCTGGCCTTCCTGCCAATGCTGCGCAAGCGGTCTTTGGCGGTCTGAAATCGTTCTGCTCCCCTCCCCCTTGTTGGTGGAGGGGAGTTTTTGTCTTCCACGCACGCGCTTGGGCGTAGTCCCTGATCACTCACCCAAATCGCGCCGCTACCACTCTGCCGGCATCGGCCAGTGCCGCATCGCGGCCCGCCGCATCGGCTTTGGCGCCGGTCAGATAGGCCGCCACCAATAGCGGCGCGCGCCCCGGCGGCCACAGGATCGCGATATCGTTCGCGGTGCCGTTTTCACCTGATCCGGTCTTGTTGCCCGCACGCCAATCGCGCGGCAATCCTGCGCGCAGTTTGCTGTCCGCCGTCCGGCATTCGCGCATCCAGATCAGCAAGGGCGCTGCGAAGGCCGCCGATTTTTCGCTGACCAGAATGCGCGCCATGTCGGCCAGCATCGCAATGGGCGTGGTGGTGTCGCGCGGGTCGCCCGCGATCGCGGTGTTGAGCGTGGGCTCGGTGCGGTCCAGCCGCGTCACCGTATCGCCATGGCTGCGCAGCCATGCCGTCAACCCGGCCGGTCCGCCCACCTGTTTCAGAATCAGATTGGCCGCGGTGTTGTCGCTCCATTCGATCGCGGCGGCGCAAAGATCGCGCAAGGCCATTGCTCCCGCCTTCACATGCTTCGCGGTGACGGGCGCGTAGTCGAGCAGGTCTGCGCGCCCATAGGCGATTGCACGATCGAGATCGGTTGCCCTCGCGGCCGCACGTTCCAGAACCATCGCCACCGCCAGGAATTTGAATGTGCTGCACATCGCAAAGCGTTCATCGCCGCGCCAGGCGAAATGCTTGCCGCTCGCCGTGTCGCGCACTGCCACGCCCAGCCTGCCGCCGGTGCGCGCTTCAATGGCACGGAACGGTGCATCGTCATCGGATCGGGCGGCGCGCGCCCCGCCCGCCACGATCAGGGCCGCGGCCCCGGTCAGAACCGCGCGGCGATGAACGATCATGGTTTCCTCCTCTAGCGGTGGAAGGGTGACAGTTACTTGTGGATGAGCACAACGCCGGGAAGCCGCGCGAAATGCTGATCGCAGGTCAGAAGGTCGGCCTCCTGCTGCAAGGCGGTTGCATAAACAATGGCGTCAGCGGTCGCCAGTTTGTGCTGCCGGTGCAGATCGGCAGCGGACAGCGCAAGGCGTGTGTCCAAAGGCACGACGACGCATTTCTGCGTAAACGCTATGACCTGATCGGCCTTTTCTTCGCTGGCCTCACGCGTGAGCCACTTGGACAATTCCAGTTGAACGATCGTTGGCACGATCCAGTGCGGCCGCCGTGGCAATTCCTTTTCCAGCAGTTTGCCGGTGGCGCTCGCCGTCAGCCATTCAATCCAGGCGGAGGTATCGACGACCCGGGGCCTAGTAACGGTCATGGCGGTCGCGAAAATCCGTTTTTGCCGCCCCGCGCGCCAGCCCGCGAAGCTCGCTCGCCTCCGGCACCGGCATCACCAGAACGCCTTTCCCTTTCGGGATGAAGACGAATTCCTGGCCCGGCCGCCAGCGCTGCGCCTCGCGGACGGATTTGGGGATCGAGATCTGGAATTTGCTCGATAATGTGGCTGTCGCCATATCTTTTACCTATTCTGTATCGATCAGAATTTCGTAAGAATATAGGGTATTTGCCGGGTGCGGGCAAGCATCCGGTTTGCATCCCGGCACAGCACTTTCTAGCCTCGCCAGCAAATCGGGGGGATTTGCGGATGATCGAGGCATTGCGGGGCTGGACACCGGCCCAGCGCCATGTGGTGGCGGCGAGTTTCCTGGGCTGGACGCTCGACGCCTTCGATTTCTTCCTCCTCGTCTTCGTGCTGAAGGATGTGGCGGCGGAGTTCAACGCCACTGTCGCCACCGTCGCCGTTGCGCTCACGCTCACGCTTGGCCTGCGCCCGGTGGGGGCGTTTCTGTTCGGGCGGCTGGCGGACCGGTATGGCCGCCGCCCGATCCTGATGCTGGATGTGGCGCTTTATTCCGCCTTCGCCTTTGCCACCGCGTTCTCGCCCAACCTCATGGTGTTCTTCGTGTTGCGGGCGCTGTTCGGCATTGCGATGGGCGGCGAATGGGGCATCGGCGCCTCGCTGACCATGGAATCGGTTCCGGTGCGTTCGCGCGGTTTCGTGTCCGGCCTGCTGCAATCGGGTTATCCGTGCGGCTATCTCATCGCCTCCATCGTCTTTGCCGTGCTCTATCCGTATATCGGCTGGCGCGGCATGTTCATGGTCGGCGTGATCCCGGCGCTTCTGATCCTCTATATCCGCCGCCATGTGCCTGAATCGCCGGGGTGGGACAGGGCGCACGCCGCCACCGCCACCACCTTTTCGGTGCTGCGCAAGCATTGGAAGCTCGCGCTCTATGCCGTCGTGCTGATGACCGCGTTCAATTTCTTCAGCCACGGCACGCAGGATCTCTATCCCACCTTCATGCAGGTGCAGCGCGGCTTCTCGCACGCCACCGTCAGCACCATCGCGATTTTCTACAATATCGGTGCCATTGCTGGCGGCATCACCTTCGGCATCCTGTCACAGCGGTTGGGCCGGCGGCGCACCATCGTCATCACCGCGCTGCTGTCGCTGCTTGCCGTGCCGCTATGGGCGTTCTCGCCCAATGCGGTGCTGTTGGGTGTCGGCGCCTTCCTGATGCAGTTCTTCGTCCAGGGTTGCTGGGGCGTGATCCCGGCCCATCTGAACGAAATCTCCCCGGCGGAGGCGCGCGGCACCTTTCCCGGCACTGTCTATCAATTGGGGAATTTCATCGCTTCGTCGAATGCGCCGCTACAGGTGATGATCGCGGGCTCTTTCGGCGGGCGTTATTCGATCGCGCTCGCTTTGGTCGCGATGGCAGCGGCGCTGGTGATCGCGATTCTGATCGGCTTCAGCCGCGAAGCGAAAGAGATCGATCTGAATGCACGCGCACTCTAGCCGCGTGTGCTGCTAGCCGTGCATGCTGATGTCGACCCGGTCCTGATTGCCGCTGTCGGCGCCGCCCAGTGCGCGCACGTCGATGCGGTCTGATGGAACACCCGCATCGATCAGCAATTGCCGCACCGCCAGCGCGCGTTTCAGACTCAGCCGCCGCGCTTCGGAGGATTTGTCGCCCTTCGCCCCGGCATAGGCTTCGAGCAGCAGCCGGTTTGAGCCGCCCGCCATTTCATTGGCGTAATTGCCTGCGATGGATTTGAGCGCGGCGGCGGCCTCCGGTGTCGGCGCCACCGCGCCTGCGCCGAAATTGATGTGCACATTGCGCGGTGCGCCCGTTGCGGCAGCGGTGCCTTGTGCCGGTGCTGATGATACTGGTGCCGCTGGCGGCGGCGCGGCCGCATCGTCACCCGACAGGCTGAAGGGAATCCCGCCCGTGCCGTGCTTCGGCGCGGCTGGCGCGGGTTTCGCCACCTTGGTTTCCACCCTTGGCGCGGCTTTCTTCGGTGGCGGCGCAGGCCGTGTTGCTGCTGGCGGCGGTGTCTCGGGTGCGGCTATCGATGCTTCAGGCGCCGCTGGTGCTTCGGGTGTTGTGGTTTCCGCTGCTGGCGCCTTCACCACTTTCGGCTTGCGCGGGGCCGCGCGATGGGGCTTCGGCTTTCGCAGGATGATCGGTTCCTGATTGCCGGCCGTTGCAGGCGCGGCGAATCCGCCGAAGGGATCGACATTCGGGTTCACCACCATTGTGCGCCCGGTTTCAGGATCGCGCACCACGCGTGTACCGCTCGGCCCCGCGGCAAATGCCGCTGTGGCAAGCAGGGCCGATGCGAAAATGGCAAGGCCCGCCCTGCCGATAATATGGCGCCCGATACTATGGCGGCTGACAGTGTCTCGGCCGATGACGTGACGGGTGATGTGCTGCTGTTTCACGAATCCCGCGCGCTCCAGTTCTTCCCCAAGGGTAGAAGGATAATCGGGCTATCGCACAATCGCCAGTGTAGAAGCCGAAAGGTGCAACGCCGATTGCCGTCAGCGGGGCTCTGCCTGCCGGATCAGCTTGAGGAATTGCGGATGCAGCGCCTCGTTCGCGGCGAGGATGTTGCCGCTCTCCAGCATGCGTGCGCCGCCATCCAGATCGCTGACCACGCCGCCCGCCTCACGCACCAGAAGCACGCCGGCCGCAATATCCCAGATCTGAAGTCCCCGTTCCCAGAATGCGTCATAACGCCCGGCCGCCAGCCAGGCGAGGTCGAGCGCCGCGGACCCGAATCGCCTGACACCGGGGCTCACCGCCATCACCGCGGCCAGCTCGCCCAGAAAACGCTCATGCCCGTCCTTGCCCATGAACGGAATGCCGGTGGCGGACAGCGCATCGCGCAACTGCTTCCGCGCCGCCACACGCAAGCGCTTGTCGTTCAGATAGGCGCCATGGCCCTTTTCCGCGATGAACAGATCGTCGGATATCGGATTGTAGACCAGCGCCGATACGATCTGCCCCTCGCGTTCCAGCGCGATGGAGATCGCGAAATGCGGAATGCTGTGCAGGAAATTGGTGGTGCCGTCCAACGGATCGATGATGAAGCGGTGCGTCTTGTCCGGCCCTTCGATGGCGCCGGATTCTTCGACCAGAAAGCCGTAACCGGGCCGGGTGCGCGACAGTTCCTCGATCAGGATGCGCTCTGTGCGCTTATCGGCGTTGGAAACGAAATCCGCCGGCCCTTTCAGCGAAACCTGAAGGTTCTCCACCTCGCCGAAATCGCGGATCAACGCGCGGCTGGCCTTGCGGGCCGCCGCTATCATCACATTCAACGCCGGCGATAAATAGGGCATCTCTATTCCGCCCGGCGGACGTAGGTGCCGTCTTCGGTCGCGACGATGACTTTGGTGCCCGCATCGATGAAGGGCGGCACCTGTATCTTCATGCCGTTTTCCAGCGTGGCACTTTTGTAGGATGGCGCCGCCGTGCCGCCGCGCAGGACCGGATCGGCTTCGGTGATCGTCAGGGTCACGTGCTGGGGCAGGGCGATGCCGATGGGTTTGCCATCGTACAATTGCACCAGCGTTTTCATGCCGTCCTGCAGATATTGCGCCTGATCGCCGACGAAATCCGCCGCCAGCTCGATCTGGTCATAGCTTTCCATATCCATGAAGGTCAGCATGTCGCCCGAAGCATAGAGGAACTGGAAATCCTTCTTCTCAAGATAGATTTCCTCCACCGTCTCGTCGGAACGGAAACGCTGGTTCAGCTTGGTGCCGCTGGTGACGTTCTTGAGTTCGACCTGATTGTAGGCGCCACCCTTGCCGGGCTTCACCTTCTGGGTCTTCACCGCCATCCACAGCCCGCCGTCATATTCGAGCATGGTGCCGGGGCGAATGTCGTTGCCGGAAATCTTGGCCATATGGGTTGCACCGCCGCTGTTCGCGATCACGGTCCTTTCAAAGGGCGAGGTCAAAGAGCGCGCGGGTTGTATCAACCGGCACGTTCTTTGTCATCTGGGCGGTCTCAGCCGCGGAACAGCGCGTTAAAGGCGCGTACCGCCGCTTCCGGGCCTTGCGGGTAAGTCCACACCCCGGCCGAGACGGCCAGGAAATCCGCCCCCGCCTCGACCAGCGGCCGGGCGTTCGCGACCGTGATGCCGCCGATGGCCACCACCGGCACCACCATCATCTCCGCCCACCATTGCAGCAATTCGATCGGTGCCTGTGTCTTGGGCGTCTTGGTTGCGGTCGGGAAAAAAGCGCCGAAGGCGACGTAATCGGCGCCTGCTTCGCCTGCCTCCATCGCCAGATGGCGGGAATCGTGACAGGTGACGCCGACAATGCGCTCATTCCCCATCTGGGCGCGCGCGGCGGCGTAAGGGGCATCTTCCTGCCCGACATGCACCCCGTCGCAAGCCAGTTCGGCGGCAAGGTCCGGCCGATCATTCAGGATGAAGGCAACATCGGCGGCCTGCGCGATGGGCATCAGGATTTCCGTGGCGCGGCGGATGCTGTCGTCATCCACCTCCTTCAGCCGCAATTGCAGCGTGGCGACATCGCCGCCGGCGAGCGCGCGCTTCAGATCGTCCGCAAACTCGCGCGGCTCCAGCCGCGGCGGCGTGATCAGGTAAAGCCGGCAGTGCTGGTCCGTGGCGCTCACGCCGCCTTCTTTTCAAGGGCGGCTTGCCATTTTCCCGTCGCGGCCAGCCCGTTCATTTTGGCGCGGTGGGTAAAGGCGGCCTGTGCCTTGGCCACGTTATCCGCCTTGCCGCCCCATGCCTTTTGCGGGGCTGCCTGCAACGCGCGGCCATAGGAGAAGGTCAGCGCCCAGGGCAGGTCCGGATGGCCTGCATTCATCGCATTCAGATGCGCGGTCGCGTCTTCATCGGATTGCCCGCCGGAAAGGAAGGCGATCCCCGGCACCGCCGGCGGCACACACGCCTTCAGCAGCTTCACCGTACGTTCGGCCACTTCCGCAACGCCTGCCTGTTTCGCGCACTTCTTGCCTGCGATCACCATGTTCGGCTTCAGGATGGTGCCTTCCAGTTGCACCTTGGCGTAGTAGAGCTGCTGATAGACTTCCTTCAGCACGAACTCCGTCACGCGCGCACACGTATCGATGTCGTGGCCGCCGTCCATCAGAACTTCCGGCTCGACAATCGGCACAATGCCCTGTTCCTGACACAGGGCCGCATAGCGGGCCAGTGCATGCGCATTAGCATTGATGCAGGCATAGCTTGGAATGCCGTCGGCAATGTCGATCACCGCCCGCCATTTGGCGAAGCGTGCACCCAGTCTGTGATATTCGATCAACCGCTCGCGCAAACCGTCCAGGCCTTCGGTCACGGTCTCGCCCGGGCAATGGGCCAGCGGCTTCGCGCCCTGATCGACCTTGATCCCCGGCACCGCGCCCGCCGCCTCGATCAGCTTGACCAGCGGCGTGCCGTCCTTCGCGTTCTGGCGGATGGTCTCGTCGTAAAGGATCACGCCGGAAATGTTGTTTGTCATCGCGTCGGCGCTGCGGAACAGCAATTCGCGATAGTCACGGCGATTGTCGGCGGTGGACTCCACGCCGATCGCATCGAACCGCTTCTTGATCGTGCCGGAGCTTTCGTCGGCGGCCAGAAGACCTTTGCCGTTCGCCACCATGGCACGTGCGATTTTATTGAGTTCTGCGATGTCCATCGCCTAGCTCCCTTTGCTTTCCATCAGGGCCGCCACACCGGGCAGTTCCTGTCCTTCCAACCATTCCAGAAATGCACCGCCGGCGGTCGAGACGTAGGTGAAATCGTCCGCCACACCGGCATGGTTCAGCGCGGCCACCGTGTCGCCACCGCCCGCCACCGAAAGAAGATCGCCGGATTTCGTGCGTTGGGCGACCAGCTTGGCCGCCGCCACCGTGCCGGCATCGAATGGCGTGGTCTCAAACGCGCCAAATGGCCCATTCCATACCAGCGTCCGTGTCGTGTGCAGCCGCTTCTCGAATTCGGCGATGGTCGCGGGCCCCACGTCGAGGATCATATCCTCCGCGCCCACCTTATGCACGTCTACCGTGCGATGGGCCGCGCCCGCCTTGAATTCCTTTGCCACCACCACATCTGTCGGCAGAAGCAGCACCGCGCCCGTTTCGGTCGCCTTGTGCAGAATGCGTGCCGCGGTTTCGATCTGGTCGTTCTCGCACAGCGATTTTCCGATCGCGATGCCTTGTGCGGCCAGGAAGGTGTTGGCCATCGCGCCGCCGATCACCAGCGTTTCCACCCGCGCCACCAGATTTTCCAGGAGTGCGATCTTGGTCGAAATCTTGGCGCCGCCCACCACCGCCATCAACGGCCGTTCCGGATCGGCAAGCGCCTTGTGCAGATGCTCAAGCTCGGCCTGCATCGAACGCCCCGCTGCTGATGGCAGCAGATAAGCCAGAATGGTGGTGGAGGCATGCGCCCGGTGGGCAGCGGAAAAGGCATCGTTGACGAAAAAATCGCCGAGTTTTGCGAGTCCTTGCGCGAAATCGCGCTCACCCGCTTCTTCGCCGGCATGAAAGCGCGTGTTCTCCAGAAGAAGAACCTCGCCGTCCTTCAGCGCGGCAACCGCATTCTCCGCCGCCGCGCCAATGCAATCCTCTGCAAACGCGACTGTGCGCCCGGCCGCCTTCGTCAGTTCCGGTACCACCGGCTTCAACGACAGGGCTGGCACGCGCTTGCCCTTCGGCCGGTCGAAATGGGAGAGCACGATGACGCGCGCGCCTTTTTCGGCCAGCTCGCGAATGGTCGGCGCCTGGCGTTCGATGCGCGACAGATCGGTGACCGCGCCATCTT
>Ga0209963_1001346_pt1 | contig 14750 bp, 20 predicted proteins | sample ThiBio_1000_biof_2_FD_183957 | JGI IMG/M metagenome (GOLD analysis project Ga0209963, IMG submission 183957) | Wastewater bioreactor microbial communities from Cape Town, South Africa - Thiocy_cont_1000_biof (SPAdes) | ecosystem: Engineered > Bioreactor > Thiocyanate-remediating >...
CATCCATCAAAGAAATATCGAGTGATTGGCGTACAGTGATTGGAGAGAGCTGAGCCGCACTCAGTGGTGAGTCAATGTACACTGCTCCACCAAACGATGATGCCGTGTTGTTGGAGAATAGACACAATGGCGAGAACAGTATTCCCCACTCATGAGTGGCCAGTTTCAGTGACTGTCCCACTGGAGTTACAGTTCGTCACAATCAAGAACGTCAATCGATCATCCAATCACATCAAGGACAACAATATAGCACCAACAACAAAAGATACGCACATGATCGACTGATGTACAATGCTCCTCCAAGAGTTGCCGAGTTTCCAACAAAGCTCGTGTTCATAAAGCAGGCCACTTGAGTGTCGTCAACCTCCACAACATGGAGTTGATCGGCTTTGTGATGAGCACGAACGCTGCCGATAAATCTGATCATGTCAGATTGATAGAGAGACTGAGGTCGAAACGAATGCTCGATTCCTTCTCCTTCATCATCAACATGGCCATCATTGCCTTCAGTGTCGCGATGATCACACAGCTCAAAGGTTGAAGAGTCTGACAGTGAGCCATTGCCGATGGTGGCCGTTTCTCCGAATGGATTACTCACCAACAAGTCCGAGAACTGAATGTGTATTCCTCCTCCTCGAGGACTTGTATTACCTCTACACACACATATATGATCAACGAGTTAGAGTTTGCCACCACACACTCAAAGAGAGAGAGAGAGAGAGTGAGATATCGTGAGTGAGAGTGTGGCTAACGAACCGAAAAGAACATCCAAAGCAATTCACAACATTCGGTATTGCTGTGGTAGCTTGGAGAGAGAATGCTCCTCCATGATTCGATGCGGTATTGTTGTAAAAGTTCGTGCCAAAGACTGATGATGATGCTGCACTCAATGTGAACAGTGCTCCTCCTTCTGTTGCCGAGTTGCTCGATACTTGGCATGCCGACAATTGAACCAGTGCAAATCGAGAAATGGCAACTGCTCCTCCTTTGCTTGCATAGTTGCGCCTGTTGATCACCCATCACCATTACCATCACCATCAGGATCAGGATAACAACGATTGTGTTGGTCAAGCAATATCAATCGTGAAAGGCATCGAACCTGAGAGTACTATCGACAACCATGATGATACTGGTATCTCCAGCAAACAATGCTCCTCCTGATCCTTTGGCTGTGTTGGAGACAAAGACACTTGACCTGCAGGTTGATTGCGATACTCCAAAAACTCCAATTGCTCCTCCACGGCTCTTACCGATATTCGCTCTAATAATCAAGCAATTATTGACACATGAGATACAAAGAGTGTGAATGTGAGTAGTGCAGTGTATAATTCGTTCTCGTGGGTGAATTGAGATGAACGCACTCGAAATGACTCTCGGCAACAGTGATGTACGATGCATCGGATATGTACAGAGCTCCTCCATCAGTCGATGCAATGTTTGACGAGAAGGTACAGTTCGTTACGAGTGGCGCAATCAATGTCTGACATGAAATCGCTCCTCCTGTCGTTGCCTTGTTGGATCGAAATCTCGAGTCTCTCACGTCTGCTCGAGAGGATTCGGTGATGCTGATGCCTCCTCCGCTTCCAACTGCCACTTGATTGCCTTCCCAATCGCAATCCACAAATTTCGCATGGCAAAGTTGATCGAGTTCAATGGCTCCTCCTCGATTTTTGGCTTTGTTGTTGATGAATCGAGTCGAGAACATGGAGCATCGAGCAGTGTCGGTCACTCGAACTGCTCCGGCTCCTGTGGCAAAGTTGCCGAGGAATGTCGATGATGTCAATGTGACTTTGGCAGAGTTGACAGCACACAAGCCTCCTCCTGAGGTTTTGGCAATGTTGTACTCGATCTCGCATGCCAGAAACACGGGAGTCGCTGACGCTGTCACGAACACTGCTCCTCCACTCGATCCGGCACTGTTGCGAGAGAATCTCACACGCACAAAGGCCGGAGATGCGTGATTGCTGATGAATACTCCTCCGCCGCCACTCGGACAGTGGTTGCCATTGATCACACTGTCGATCACTAATGGGGCGGCGCTGTCGGCAATCACCAATCCAGCTCCAAAGCTTTGAGCAAAGTTGTACTCGATCGTACAATTACGACAAAGTACGTGAGACTCATAAGATACTGTCGAGAATAATACATACAATACAAAGTCGATACAAAGTCGTTACATTCCAACGAGTCAATATCAAAACAAAGAGAGAGAGAGTGAGTGAGAGTGTGTCATCGTTGATGAATGGAATGAATGGATACGTACTGATGAGAGCACCACCTGATGATCGAGCAGTGTTGTTATGGAACAAAACATTGGTAAAGGTCATGTCAGCAGAGTCAGTTGATGATACAGCTCCTCCATTGGTGTAGGCCAGGTTGTTGCTAAACTCTGACTCGAGAATCAATGCTCCTGAATGATCCTTTGCAAAGAGGGCTCCCGCAATTACGGCAGAGTTGTTGATGAAGGTGCAGTGTTCCAATCTGTTCCAACACCAATCTCAACGTGAGCATCTCATTTCACACTGCGACGACGCAATTGCTATCCATCCATCTATCAATCAACCAATCAGATGAATGAATGAACGAATGAATGAACACGAACATTGGTCGAGTGTTGTAAATGAGAGCCATTGCTCCTCCAGTGTTGGCGTGGTTGTCTTGGAACGTGCAGTTTTGATAGACCGAGTTATTGAACCAGCTCGTATCGAGGATCGCTCCTCCCAAGCTCGAGACTGAGTTTGCTCTGTGACAACGACAACAACGACAACAACACGTCAGAAGCAACAAAGAGCAGTAGGTAGCCATGAAGAGAACTTGACTTGGCAGACCATTGATTGATTGATTGATTGATTGAGAGAGAGAGAGAGATGTACGTACACGAATTGACACTCAACAAGTTGGCTGGTTCCTGAAAGTAGTAGTGCTCCTCCTTGAATGGAAGAACATTGCTCGAAGCTTGAACGATACACGCGAACCACAGGGTATCCAAAATCGTTACTGGTTCCCAAGGCCCCGCCTCCTTGTGAGGCAGCACATCGAATGAACTGGCAATCATGAATCTCCATCTCACCCTGTGAGCGAGGCAGTGTTTTGGTGGTGGTGAGTAGGTGATATACTCTTTACAATCACTTGTGCTGCTCGCTGTGAATGTAAACGTACGCTAACAAGCACTGCACCTGCATAGCTGTAGGCCAGCGACCCAGAAAAGGTCGAACTCGAGATTGAGGCCTTGCCTCCTCGCTGATACACTGCACCCCCGTTGTCGAATGCGATACACCTATCGAATGTGCAGTTGCTCACGTGAAAGTTGATCCCACTCAATGCTCCGCCATTGTATGAGGCGAAGCTGTCCTGGAAGGTGCAGCTAGTGATGCTGGTTGGCTTGTTGCTTTCAAGGAAAATTGTGCCAGCTTCTGCTCGAATAACGCCAAAGAAGAGCGCACACACACACACACACACACACACAGCAAAGCAGAGTGAGAGAGAGAGAGAGAGAGAGCGAATTGCCCAATACTCTGATTGCATGGGGTGATAGATTGGAATGTATCTCGATAACGAAACGTACGCTCGCCTTGGCTGCCTTTGATATTGCATTGGTCGATCACACCGAATTGAATATGTATGGGTGCAATGGTGGCACTACTTTCTATGCCAGAACACTGTGTCATCACGCTGTGTTGGCAGTGAATCACACACAAGTCAATCAAACACCTCAATCGGTCAGGAGAGTGGACTTGTGGCGTGGTGCAACGATCAAACACGTACCAAGATGAGATGTTTACCATCGAGTAGAATTGAGATGCCAAGAGCACTCCAGAACACCGTACAAAGTCACTGTCGGTGATATGCGCATACAAGTTGGAGGACTACAACATCAATGTGGAATCAACCATACATTATGCATCAGACCTCTTGGAATCGATTTACAACGACATAAGCTTCACAGTACCTGAGACACGAGTTCGATCGCAAAGCGTGAGTCAGAAAACGTTGATCGATGAACTGATAGTGGTTGGTTGATGACACTGATGCCAGCAATCGTATGGAACGAGCATCGCTCCACAACAATCCACTCACTCTCACTGAAATTCCTGTCAAATCCGTTGAGTGAGCGAGTTGCAGGCCAGTGTACATTGCTGCTGCTCGGTCTCGTCCTACAACAAGGTTGTGTTATTACATACCGAGAGCGAATAGCAAGTTGACCACCTCCACTGAACGATACGTCGGTGAATGTCGAACGACATCCAGAAAGCTCAAACAATACTTGAATCACACATCATTATGTCAAAGACCAATCGAGAATGAATAGTATCATCATCATCATTATCGAGAGAGAGAGAGAGAGAGAGAGCAAGAGAGAGCGATATCGACATACCAGCATCAGAGGGCGTATCAGTGATAAAGGTACACATCGAGACCTCGAGGAGAGCATTGCTCAAGACGAACCAATGCTCGACCTGGTACGCGTTCGATATTGTAACATTCTGCATCGTCACTTGTGTTGGAGTGCTCTTGGAAACGAGGCAAGTTGGGTACGAGGCGTCCGTGTCACACGATAATAGCACGGTTGTCGTGGAGTTGGTGATTGTGACATGAGAGAGCGAGATGTTCGACGAGATGTTGTTGATGAACGCAAGTTGGCTGGTGATGCTTGCAACTGTGAAGCGATCCACCTGTACGAGTCTCCCATTCATGTGTGAGTATGTGTATGTGCGAGAGAGAGAGAGTCTGCACGAATACATACCGTGATTGTAGAATCATAACTCTTGATAAAGGAGCCAACCACCCAATCCTACATATATCAAGCAATACGCCATCATACATTTGATCAAATACGATCAGATTCGATCATATGAGATTCAAGATACAATACAGCAACACACACACGCGCGGGCGCGCATATGAATGAGTCTCATTTCTGTGGAACGTGCCTCGATGGTGATTGATTCAAGCGTGAGCTGCGACTTGGATACAAACGCAAAGACACTCACGGTAGAGTCGGCAACAACGAGGTCCGATAGCAGTGCGCCTCGCGTCTCTGTCGTTGTGATTGTAACGCAAACAATCGATGATGCTTCATGTGTTGGTCTTTGCACAAACATACATACGCATACACACAGATACGATGTGCGTATGTGTGTGCAATCCACGATACACACTCGCACTCGAGCCTCTTTCACAGTGGAGGGAGCTCGATATTGCGTACCGATGAATGACATCAATGTCGATACCAATAGATTGAGTCGTTCGATCGTCAAGCCTTGGATCACTGCTCGAGATTGATCGAACTCGCCCGAGAAGCTGAACAATGCCGGATACGAGAGCGCCTTGTCGTTGAAGAGCCATGTCGTACTCGAGGAGCCATCAATCGATCTTCATCCATCATCATCATCATCATCAAGTCATGATGAAGTATCATGTCGTGTGATTGCATTGGGCATTGGGCATTGGGCATTGGGCATTGGGCCATTGGGTATTGGGCATTGGGCATTGGGCATTGAGCCATTGGGCATTGGGCATTGGGCATTGGGCATTGGGCATTGGGCATTGGGCATTGGGCATTGGGCATTGGGCATTGGCCATTGGGCATTGGGTATTGGGCCATTGGGCATTGGTGTGTGATTAGTACGTGCCATCGAGATCTCAGGAGAGAGAGTGTGTGTATCGATGGGCGTTCGATTCAATCATGTGGTACAACAAGGTCGAACCGAACGTACCTGATCGAGAGACCAGGTTCGACTTGAACCGTGCCGTTCCAGCTCTCGAGCGAGTATCGACCTGGCAGGAACAGAACATCGACCATGTCGTAGTGCTCGAGCAATGCCACGCCGAACTCGATCGCATCGAAGGCGTCGTTGCATGCGCACGGTGTCGACCATCCGCACGTCCAGTTGGTCGGTTTGTTTGGATCGTCGATGCAGAGCGTCTCGTTCCATGGTGTGGTTGATACAAACACCTCTGCAAGTGATGGTAATGATGATGTTGATGACGTTGTTGTTGTTGATGATGAGGACACTACAAGAACGAGATAGGCGAGGATCAATAGCCACGCGAGAGGCTGTTGTTGTTGCTGTTGTAGTTGTTGTAGTTGTTGTAGCGAGCGCGTTCTTCTTGGTGGTGCCGATGAGTGTGAGGGTATGGCAGGCAGTTGCATGATCGACAACGCAATGTACTCGAGATATATCGTGAGTGAGTGAGATATCGTGAGTGGGATATCGAGAGTGCGTGAGTGAGCGAGTGAGAGAATGAGAGCACTACCACCAATCTCCTTCTCTTTGTATCTGCGCAACGTTGGGCTTTTGATTGAAGGTACGACATTTGGATGACGACAAACAATCAATCCCATCAAGCACACGGCGAGCAAGACTGCGAGCCATACGCTGGCGCACACGTTCCTCGCGGACATGGTTGACACACGCCATTGAGTGAGAATGTGTTCGGCTCACATGGAGAGCACGAGTCTCGATTCGGCGTCGGCTGTGCGCACAAGACCACATGTCAATCAATCGAATCAATCCATCTCTCTCTCTCTCTCTCTCTCTCTCTCTCTCTCTCTATCAAAATTGATGTGAACGAACCTCAGAACCTGCAGAACAACGATAGCATTCACACATGGCAGGAAGATTCGCGTACGTGCCACTTGGACATGGAGTGCACTTGCTCGAGTGTGTGCTGAAGTGGCCCACTGGACATGGCACACATGATCCCATGCCATTGGGCTCGGTGCCGCACAGACACTCGGTGGCACTCGAGCAAAAGGTCGAACCAGGCGAGGTGGCACTCGGACATGGCTGGCACGCGAGTCCGTTGGACGAGAAGGTGCCGATCGGGCAGAGCACGCAGCGCGTGTGGGTGCTGTCGACCTCCGAGCCTGGCTTGCACGGAGTGCACACGACCGCTCCAGCAGCCGACGAAACCAGGCCGTTGGGGCATGGTCGGCATGGGCCATCGTCAGGCGAGTAGGTGCCAGGCGAGCACAACTTGCATCCTGATTGCGTGGCGTTCGCTTCCGAGCCGGGGCCGCATGTGTAGCACTCGCATGCTCCCAAGGCAAGAGAGATCTCGTTCGATGGGCATCGTTGACACGTGCTCTCAGGCTTCGAGTAGTATCCAGGCAAGCACAACTGGCAGCCTGATCGAGTGGCGTTCGGCTCGGAACCGCAATCGCACGGCTCACACGAGGTGGCTCCAGGCAAGATCGAGATCGTGCCCTTGGGGCATCGTTCGCATGGACCATCTTCAAGAGAGTAGAATCCCACCGAGCACCACTGGCAGCCTGTCTGAGTGGCGTTCGCCTCGGTGCCGGCGCCGCACGACTGGCAAGCACATGCTCCCGGACGAGAGGAGATCTCGTTCGAAGGGCATCGGTGGCAGCCCGCGGTGCCGTCGTAATCGTAGTTCGAGTAGAAGCCAGGCAAGCAGTACTGGCATCCAGTCTGCGTCGAGTTGGCCTCGAAACCACAGCCGCATGGCTCACACGAGGTGGCTCCAGGCAAGGTCGAGATCGTGCCCTTGGGGCATCGTTGGCATTGAAGATCGTCACGCGAGTAGTAGCCAGGCATGCACAACTGGCAGCCTGTCTGAGTGGCGTTCGCCTCGGTGCCGGCGCCGCACGACTGGCAAGCACATGCTCCCGGACGAGAGGAGATCTCGTTCGAAGGGCATCGTTGGCAGCCCGCGGTGCCGTCGTAAAAGTAGTTCGAGTAGAAGCCAGGCAAGCAGTACTGGCATACAGTCTGCGTCGAGTTGGCCTCGAGACCGCAGCCGCATGTTTCACACGAGGTGGCTCCAGGCAAGGTCGAGACCGTGCCCTTGGGGCATCGTTGGCATTGAAGATCGTCACGCGAGTAGAAGCCAGGCATGCACAGCTGGCATGCTGTGTGAGTGGCGTTCGCTTCGGTGCCGGCGCCACACGGATAACACTCACACGCTGCCTTGTCGAGAGTGATCTGGCCGACTGGGCAGCTCGAGCACGCATGTCCGTTGGAAGAGTAGGTGCCCGGCTTGCAAGGCTCGCACATGGTGTGGTTGCGGTTGGGTTGCGTGCCACAACCGCATGGCTCACACGACGACGACGACGACGACGATGATGCACTCGAGTTGCTCGAGATCGTTCCTGGAGGACAGCTCTCGCACAGCCCACCGGTGTTGCGGTACTGTCCTGGTTGGCAAGGGCATTGGCCATTGGCGCATGGGGTGCATGAGCATTGTCCAAAGCTCGTCGTTGTTGTTCCCTGTTCCAGAAGAGAGATCAGCGTGTGAGATCAAAGTGTGTGTGTGTGGCCTATGATGTAATGACGATGATAACGATGATGAAGATGACGAGACTCGCTCGCTGCTCTCGAGCGTACCGCAGGACAGTTGATGCATCCACTGGTGGCCGATGGACCATACGTTCCAATCGGACACAAGCGACACGACACTCCTTGCGTCGATCCAACGCCGCATGATTGAGACAAGAGCGTGCTGCATTGCTTGCACGATGTGGCTCCCGCTGTGGTCGAGATCGAGCCGTCGGGACATTGCTTGCATGGGTTGTTGTCGTTCGAGTACGTTCCGACGGGACACGGCTCGCACGACGTGGCGTTCGGCGAGCTCTGCGTTCCAGCGCCGCAAGGCTGACACGAACACGAGCCGCTGCTCGGTGCGATGGTGCCAGCGAGGCACGGCAGGCACTTGGTACCGCTCGAGTACGAACCAGCAGCACACGCGACGCAAGTGTTGCCTGGCACGCCGTTCATGGGTTCGTAGCCGCATTTACAAGGTGCCGCTGTGGCGCCGAGATCGAGATCGTCGCGAGGGAGGATCGAGACCTTGCGTGTTCGGAGAGCGTCGACGCCTTCGAGCGGCCACATGACACTGCTGATACCGACCGAGATCACCATCAACACAACGACGAACGCATGCTGCAGCGATCGAAGCTCGTATCGATGGTTGAGTGGCTTCATTGTCGAGGGTGTTGTTGCTGTAGTGATGAGAGAGAGAGAGAGGCAATACGAACTGAGGCAGCGCACGCTCTCTTGATTGGTTGCTTCATTCATTGCCGCAGCAGCCGCCTCTTGCTCGGTTGCTCGTGTGTGTGATCAAGCAAACGCCCGCGCGAATCCTCCGAATATCCCCCGCTCGCAAGGTCTTCCTCCTCCTGCTGCTCAACACGAACAAGAGTTGTCGACCAGTCCGCTTGCCTTGCCCTCGCTTGGCTTGCTGCGAACTCGTGTCGTGGTGGTGATGAGAGAGCAAGAGCGACACCACAGAGGCACCACCTGCTCCATCTCTCTCACGTTCGTTCGCTCTTTGATTGATTCTCTCATACCAGCACCAGCACCAGCACCAGCACCAGCACCAGCACCACGACGACCGTACCTCCACTGCGTTGCTTTACTCGCCTCGGTTGTCGAATAGTCTGAGTTGCTGCTCTCTTGGCTGGCTCGCTCGGTCGGTCGGTCTCTTGCCAAACCATGAACGATCATGATGTGGTGGATGTTGCCGTTGCTCGAATCAAGTACTCGATCGGTTCCGAGCGAGAAGGCGATGGCGATGGCCAGTTCGACACGCCTCGAGGCCTGGCGTTCGATCATCATCGAGGTCTGTTGTTTGTTGCTGATAGTATCAACCATCGAGTGCAAGTATTGTCGTGCTGCGATGATGATGATGATGATGATGGCGGCTGCGGCGGCGGCTTCTCGTTCGTGTGCAAGTTCGGCTCTCAAGGCCATGAAGCACACGAGCTCCACACTCCATGGGGCGTTGCGATCGACCACGAACATGGTCGCATCCTCATCGTCGACAGCAGCAATCATCGCGTGCAATCATGGCCGCTGAATGCGCAATCTCCGTTCTTGTCGTCGTGCATCGATACGATTGGCTCCCGAGAGCTCGATCTCACGTATCCTCAAGGTGTTGCGATCGACCAACATCATCGCCGCATCGTCATCGTCGATACTGGCAATGATCGATTGGTGTTCTTGTCGTCGATCGACCTTTCGTTCTTGTTCGAGATTGGCGGCGGCGACCAAGGATCTCAACCAAGCGAGTTTAGCCATCCAACAGCAGCAGCGATCGATCATGATCGATGCCGAATCATCGTTGCTGACGCTGGCAATCATCGAATGCAAGTATTGTCGTCGATCGATGGCTCGTTCTTGTTCGAGTTCGGCCATCAAGGCGACCAACCAGGCCAGTTCAGTCTCCCGCAAGGAGTGTGCATCGATAACCAAGGCCGAATCATCGTCGCCGACTTCTTCAACCATCGGCTGCAAGCATTCACACACGAAGGCCATCACATCTCGTCGTTCGATTGCCGTCGACGGCAGCTCGTTCAAGATGTTGCATTCGACGAGCATCGAGGTCTCATCGCCTTCACGGCGGGCCATCGAGTGCATGTGATTGGAGCCAATCAATGGCTTGCCGACACGTTCACATGGCGACCTGATCGACATCGACATGCTCCTCGATGGATCAAGCAAGCCATCTCGACGATGACGATGATTCGATCGCTGATCGATGACGGCGAGTCGGCATCGATGTCGATGATTCCGAACGAGATCTTGTTCGAGATCTTCTCGTTTCTTTGATTGTATTCGCGATGCTCGTGAGGTTGATTGATGATGACAATACAATCACTGCTCCAGCATGCCGCTTGTTGTGTCGCACCACCATTAACAACATTGATCTTAACCATTATTGAGTTGTATCTCTCTCACTCTCAATATCACTCTCTCACTCACTCACTCACTCACTCACTCACTCACGATATCTCACTCACTCACGATATCTCACTCACTCACTCACTCTCAATATCACTCACTCACTCACTCACTCTCAATATCACTCACTCACTCACTCACTCACTCACTCGCTTGCTGTTGTACGACGAATATGCGGCAACTTGGTGGATCAAGTGCTCTGAGCTCCAATCAACTTACCTCCAGCATTCCTCAGTCTCTTGCATCGCTCTCGTATCTCAGTTCTTTGTACGTGAGCTTCATCAACTCTCAAACGCTGCGGTAGCATCATGTCTCCCCGTTTCTCCATCTCTCTCTCTCTCTCGTCCTCCTCCTTCTCTTACTTTCTCTCCTCGATGTTCTTGCTATTGATGCACCAGAGAACTGGGATACAATCGATGAGCAACAACTCATTCGTATGTATCCCGCCAACTGCATTGACCCAACTGTCGTGGTTGCCAAAGGGATAGGAATGCCAACTCGAATGCTGTGCGGTTGACTCACATTGGTCCAATCATCTCATTCCAGACATGCCCGCTGCCTTCGTGGTGCTCGATGGCTTAATTGACTTGTCAGCACCATGATCGATCAACACCTCGATGCATTGATGCTGACCACTTCTTGATGCATGATGAAGTGGCGTTTCAGAATTATCATTACAAGCATTGATATTGGCATTTCGATCAAGAAGAACCTCGATGCATTGATGATGACCAATCAATGATGCACGATGAAGTGGAGTATCTCTAGAATACTTGATGCAAGCATTGATATCGGCACGTCGATCAAGAAGAAGCTCGATGGACCGATGCTGACCACTGCTTGATGCATGATGAAGTGGCGCTTCAGAATTAACAGTACAGGCATTGATGTTGGCATTTCGATCAAGAAGAAGCTCGATGCATTGATGCTGACCACTTCTTGATGCATGATGAAGTGGTGTTCCAGAATACTTGGTGCAAGCATTGATATCAGCATTTCGATCAAGAAGAAGCTTGACGCATTGACGCTGACCACTACTTGATGCATGATGAAGTGGTGTTCCAGAATACTTGGTGCAAGCATTGATATCAGCATTTCGATCAAGAAGAAGCTTGACGCACCAACGATAACCACTTCTTGAGGCATGATGAAGTGGAGTTTCGGAATAATCATTACGAGCATTGATATTGGCATTTCGATCAAGAAGAAGCTTGACGCATTGATGATAACCACTGAATGATGCACAATGAAGTGGTGTTCCAGAATACTCGATCCGAGCATTGATATCGGCATTTCGATCAAGAAGAAGCTCAATGCATCGATGATGACCACTACTTGATGCATGATGAAGTGGTGATTCATTCGGTGCACTAGTGTGAGTATCCATGGAAGCATGCTGAAAAATGCACGATATCTGCATGAAACACCAACTCGGTACACGTGAACATAAGTCCAAAGAGTGAGAGCATATGATCGTACCCTTGAAGATGTAGATGGTTGCAGGCTCGTGGGAAAGTGTCCTGCACACACACACACACGCGTAGAGAGGGTTGTTGATGGTCGAGAGGAGCACACAAGCCAATGATTGTTTGTAAGCTTGAGAGAACTCATCATCATCATCATCGTCAACTCGCTAATGTACTCGGCCTCGACTCGAATCATGGGTATCATTTCTGACACTATTATCATTCGTACCAATGTCTTCAACCTCCTCCTCCAGGGCCACATTTGACGAGGAAGCAGACTCGGCATGGTTTACAACATCTCGTTTGGTGATATTAGCTGTCTTTTTCGATCGTGACACAGAAGGCTCATCGATACTTGGTGATGTGGCTCTTTTGCTCTGCTTCTTGGAAGATGGCGTTGATCGATCAGTTTCTGATCGTCGCGTTGAGAGACCCAGCGATCGAGTCTCATGTGTGACCGATTTCGGTGTTGAACTGCTGGTGAAGCACGATGATGAGCGCTTGTGCGATCGACTGGTGCTTGTTGATGAACGGGTAGGAGCAGCAACAACAGCAGCAGTTGCAGCAGCAGCAACGGTATCGGCAGACTGGAGGCGCGCGATCAGCTCAACCTTTCTGCAATGTGGTACTTGCAATCCGCGGCGCCGAAGCTCTTGCTGGAGCATTCTCACTGTCATTTGAGAGTAATCAGCCATGATGATAGTGATGAAGAGAGAGAGAGAGAAAGTGAGAGAGAGAGAGAGGCAGACAAGTAATGATGTGGAGAGAAAGTGAGCGAGAGAGGCAGACAAGTAATGATGAGGAGAATTTGACCCGAGGCAGCTGTTGTGTGGTGGTGAGGGTGGAAGATTCTCGGAAACAGCAGCTCAAGTGTGTAATATGGCCACGATGTATCATTGCTGCTCCCACTGCTGCTGCTGGTGCGAGTGGCATCAAGAGCCACTCTTCTCTCTCTCTCTCTCTCTCTCTCTCGTATGTTGGTGATCAAATGTGTGCAATGATTCAATCGATAGTGCAAACAAGCATGAGCCGGTTGTGCGAACGGTCGAGTCACACGATGCGGCTGTGGCCTTTTTCGCACCAGTTGGCAATAGCTTCGAAGTCTGTGATACCGTTGTAACTCAGGTCGAGGGACAGTGGCAGATGGCTGGAGGCCTCGTTCTCGAGGAGCTTCTTCAGATAGGCTTCCACTGTCGGTAAGAGTGCTGTCCTGTCCGTGGACGTGATTGGGCACCAGGGTCTTGGATGGTCGATGTCACACTTTGGGTGCGCGCGTACTCAACGTCGGGGACGGCAATGTGGCGGAGACCGCTCCACAGCGTTGAGCAGCTTGTGGACGCAACTGAAATCGTACAAGCGCACTTTGAGACCACGCACGACGTCCCATACGCCAGAGTCGCGCCAGTCGCTCAGGACTGATCGAGTTACTGGGAGGACCAAGGTACTCTATCAGAAGCTCTTCGCACGCCAACAGTAAGCCATATGAAGAAAGAGCGTGGCGGACGACAGAGGCTCCTCTCGGTCTTTGGCTCTTGCACCTGGCCAGATATCCCTCCTCCTCCTCGTTCTTCTGCTTCTTCTTCTTCTTCTTCTTCTTCTTTCATTCCTCTCTATCATTGCACTACTGTGGTTTGCCTCTCACCGCATGATTTGTGAATCAGCACCAGCCCTTGTATTTCAAATGGATCGACAAGCACAAGAGATTGGAGTGCGTTCCTCCAGCACCATTGAAGGTTCGTAATCTGTATCTATCTTGATTCTTTGGCTGTGGTTATTCACATGATTCACACTGATTGATGAAATTCACTTTGATTCGTTCTTCCAAGGCAACCAAGATATTCAACACCAGATTGCCGAGTTGCGGGCAGCACTGGACCAGGAGCGATACCAGCGTCAAGCGTTGCGGGCAGCACTGGACCAGGAGCGATACCAGCGTCAAGCGTTGGAAGGGCAAGTTGCCGCCTTGCATGAGAGTATGTGCCAGTGTCGCGTGCACTGCTGCTGCTGCTGATGTATGTGTGGCACCTATTTATCGACTATCTCTTTGGGTGGCGTCAGTCATTCGCAGCTCGTACTTTTACTCGTTGTCAGAACAGAGAGCGGGCGAGAGACTGCTGTCGTCATCGCTGCACTTTGGGTTACCAACTCTCAAGTCGCTTCCTGAGTGCTTGCAAGCGAGCATTCGAGACCTCAAGCTCGCTACCTCTAATGCATCGACCGAGGAGCATGCGCAAACGCTCGTGTCATCAATCTGTGGCGTGCTCGCTTCAGGCTCGCGGGCTGTACAATTCTTCGACACTCACCAATCGGGATTGCCTGATGGTCAGAAGCCAGGTGGTTTCATCGGCTTCTCCAAGAGCTGGAGCAAGTGCATCTCGGTCGTCGAAGCCAAGTCGGACCTCTCACCAACCAATCTTGCAACTGCCATCGGACACGTTGCCAAGCGCTTCCGTCGCATCCTGACTGCTGTGCCTGAGCGCCAGCGATTGGTGTTCTTTCTCTTCGGCTCGAGCGAGATTCGGATCGGGTGCATGGAGCGCAACGACGGCACTGATGCTGCTGCTGGTAGCGACCTTAC
>Ga0209963_1001348_pt1 | contig 14713 bp, 15 predicted proteins | sample ThiBio_1000_biof_2_FD_183957 | JGI IMG/M metagenome (GOLD analysis project Ga0209963, IMG submission 183957) | Wastewater bioreactor microbial communities from Cape Town, South Africa - Thiocy_cont_1000_biof (SPAdes) | ecosystem: Engineered > Bioreactor > Thiocyanate-remediating >...
AGAAAGTTGCGCCATCCTGCCTGCAGCATGAACAGCAGCTTGGGCGTCGCAGTCTGGCGGATATATCCCGCGGAATTGATATAGGCCATGCAGCTTTCATTGATGATGCTGGTAAGCAGGCCCCAGAAAACGAGGCCTATGCCCATCATAGGCAAGTAGTCGGCGATATTCTGATTGAACAGTGCTCCATAAACCACGCCGATCGAGCCGACGATCACTCCCATCGATATGGTCAGCCAGAAGGGTCCCAAAGTGGAGCGGGCATAGCGCTGCCGTATCTCCAGCCAGCCCAGGAGGCACCATAAGCGCCATGCTGCGAGGCTCGACCTCAGATCCCGTAGTGCGGTTGCAAACATTTCGATGTGCGAGAAAACATGTGGGGAGTGCGGGGCATCTACGAAATCCTTCAATTTCAGCCCGCGTTCTTTTTATCCTGCAGCCGTTCAAAAGCGGGCTTGCGGCCGGATCAGCATGACAAACGCGAGCTTGAGCCCCGATCGTCTGTCTGATGGGCATTCTACTATGTTGGTGGCCTCGGAGTCGCGGGAATGGCCATCTATCTGGAAGCAGCAGTACTGACCCATTCCACGCGCTTGCGACCTGATGGGGCAAACGGAGACCGGATAGCCCTGCGATGTTCACGTTTTCATTACCGACATTTGCGACATCCGGGATATTTACCATTCATGAATTTTTTCATGGGAAGATTGCATTTTTCCTGAGAAATAATATAATTACGAATCATTCTCATTAGTATTGTATATTGGGAGAGCCGATGGATAGCGGCGTATTTTCGAAATTGCTGTTGGAAGCAGGATTGGCAGGAGCAGCTGTATCCACGACGGCGCTTTGTTTTCGCAGGGTGACGAGAGTCACTCGACACCAGGTTGAACATCGCCTGCGGCATGCCCGCAACATGTTTGCAACGATAAGCTTGCCCTGGCCAAACAAGTGAATAAGTGAACAGGAAACAGTGATATGTACATTTGTGTCTGCAAAGGTGTAACCGATACCGCAATACGGGAAGCCGTCCACAGGGGCGCGGACCGGATGCGCGACCTGAAGGGCGGCCTGGGCGTGAGCGGGCAGTGCGGCATATGCGCCTGCCATGCCAAGGAAGTTCTGGAGCAGGCCCTCATGCAAAAAAATGCGGCATCCCGGCATGTCGCATAGACATCTCTACGCCGTGGATATGCCCGCGAGCATGGGCCGAAGTGGAGTGAGCATGAAACTGGCTAGCGCGGGCAGGATTGCCGCGTCCATTGCCCTTGCGGTGGCTTTCTGGGCATCGGCTCAGGTCCATGCGGCGGTGAGGGAATACTGGATAGCCGCGGAAAAGACCCCCTGGAATTATGCCCCCTCCGGCAAGAACCGGATCAAGCCCGAAGCGGGGCTGGGGGTATGGGGGGAAACCCTGGTTTACCAGAAATACCGTTATGTCGCCTACAAGGATGGCCGATATAACGCGCCTTTGCCCCAGCCCGAGTGGATGGGCATCCTGGGCCCGCAGCTTCGGGCCGCGGTCGGCGACACGGTCAAGGTCCATTTCCTGAACAGGACCGACCGTCCGCTTTCGATGCATCCGCATGGACTGTTCTATGACAAGAATAACGAGGGCGCGGATGGGCCGGGGCTGGGAGCAAGCGTGCCCCCCAACAAGTCCTATACCTATACCTGGGTAGCGGATGAGGACGCTGGCCCGGGCCCCGCTGATCCCTCCTCCATTGTCTGGCTCTACCACTCCCATGTCATGGAAGACGAAGAGCCCAATCTTGGGCTGGTGGGGACCATCATCGTCACGCGCAAAGGCATGGAACGCTCAAGCTCTGATCCGGCCCCACGCGACGTCGACCAGGAATTCATATCGCTGTTCATGATCTTCAATGAAGAAGAGGGCAAGGAAAGCGGGATGAAGCACACCATCAACGGTCGCATCTTCGGCAATCTGGATGGCTATAAAACCCATCTGGGAAAACGCGTCCGCTGGCATGTGGTGGCGCTTGGGAATGAAACCGATAACCATACGGTGCACTGGCATGGGCAGACGGTGCTTGACCATGGGCGCCGAACCGACGTCGTCGAAGTTATGCCGGCAAGCATGACCTCGGTGGACATGGTTCCGCGTTCCCCCGGACACTGGTTGCTGCATTGTCATGTGGACGACCACATGATGGCGGGCATGTCGACCCGCTGGCATGTGCTCCCCTGAAACTTTTTAAAACATACGGAAAATATCTGATGAAATTCCCGGAAAACTGTCCCGCCGCCATTGCCGGCCTTGCGTGTCTGCTGTTCAGCATCAATGCGAGCGCCCACGCGCTATGGCTGGAGCAGGACAATGCCTCTGCCAGGCTTTACTTTGGCGAGTATAACGAAAATCTGCGTGAGACTTCGCCCGGCAGGCTCGACGATATCATCGAACCGGCGGTGACGGTGATCGATTCCGCAGGCACCGAAAAGCCAGCCGCCGCCACTCGCCTGGATAATTACTTTGCCATACCCGATGGGGGCACGATACTGGTGCGGGCGCTCAAGCAGCGCATCCGGGACCCGCGCGCGGACAATCCCGGCGCAGTGTACCGGCGCTTTCTGTATGCGCGTTTCGGCAGCGGGGGCAGCTTGCCGCTCGACATAGAGAATACCGGCAATTTGCTGCGCTTGAGCTTCATGGGAAAGCCGCTGGCGAAAACCGAAATTATCGTCATTGCGCCGAACGGGTGGGAAAAGCATTTCAAAACCGACGAAAAGGGCGAGACGGCCTATTCGCTGCTGGAACCCGGTCTCTATGTCATCGAGGCCAAGCATGAGTTGAATAGCCCCGGGGTATTCGAGGGCAAGCCTTATACCATCGAAAGCCATAAAGTGACGGCCAGTTTCTACAAATGAGCATAGCCCACGACACACCTGCCGCCGGGAATCGGGACGGCAGTCCACCGGCCGCGGAGCCCAGGGGATATCTCTTTTTATCGCAAGGCATGAAAAGAGGCCGGTTCCTCGTGTGGCTGCGCCGGACGCACGCATGGATGGGATTGTGGGGCGCGGCCATGGGGCTGCTGTTCGGGGTAACCGGAATTCTGCTCAATCACCGCAACGAAATGAAGATCCCGCTGGCGAAGCACGAGGAAACACGGCAAGTGCTTACTCCACCCGGGGCAAGCCTCGAATCGCCGGAAACGCTGGAAGCCTGGCTGCGTGCCGAATTCAAATTGTCTGACGCCAAATCCCGCATTCAGAAAAAACCGGGCGGCCCCGCTCCCTGGGGAGGTGGCCGGATCGAGCAGCCGGAGAACTGGCGCATCACGCTGACTGCTCCCAATTTGAGCGTGAATGCGGAGTACTGGAAGGGAGATGCGGCTACGCATGTCGAGCAGAAAGAAGCCAATGTGTGGGCAACACTGGTCAGTTTTCATAAAGGCAGCGGGATGTCCAATGCCTGGATATTGCTTACCGATACCCTGGCCGGCGCCCTGCTCGTGCTCGCCATAACGGGCACCCTGCTGTGGAGCCGTCTGCATGGTCCGCGCCTTCTGGCCGCGAGCCTGATCGGCACTACGCTTACCGGGGTGCTGGCGCTGTCGTTGAATTCGATTGTATGACGCCCCGATATGGGGAGCACCATCGAGGAAGCGCTTCGTTAAAGATGCCTGCAAGACGTTTCTGAGCGGATGGCCTGCGCGCTTGCGGGTGCGTATCCGTTAACAATTACAAAAACAGAGAGTACTACGATGAAATATTTATTCGGTTTCAAAAGGGGAAGGGGCGATATCGTCCGTATAGCCATACTGGGCGCATGGGTATGGAGTTCATCAAACGCGGTAGCCCAGGATGCGCTCGCCAAGGATCAGGAAAAAGGGGCCGAGCTTCCGGAAATAAAGGTGAGCACCGGGCGAGTGCGGCCGGGCACGCTCGAGGACGTGGCCCGCACCGGCAGCAAGACAGATACGCCGCTGCGCGATATTCCTGCTACCGTGTCGGTCGTGCCAGCGTCCCTGCTGAAAGAACAGGGCGTGATAGACATGAATGACGCCATGCGCAATGTCAGCAGCGTGACGCCGCTGATGGGCGGAGGCTATGGATTTGCCAATAATTACACTTCGCGGGGATTGGGATTAAGTTTTTTCCGCGACGACATGCCGGATGGAACGTCGCCGCAAAACGGCTATTACCGCACCATGTATGACGTCGAGCGCATCGAGGTGCTGAAAGGACCGGGGTCCGCGTTATTCGGGTCGGCCGGGCCCGGCGGCAGCATCAACATGATCACGAAGCGGCCGCAAAACGCGTTTGGATTAACAGCTGGCACCATGCTCGGCAGTTTCGGCACCAAAAACGGCTATTTTGACCTTACCGGCCCCCTCGGGCAGAGTGTTGCCGGACGGCTGATCACGGATGTGGAACATGCCGACGGCTTCCGCGGGCTCAAGCGAAATATCGTCGAGGTGTCCCCTAGCTTCGTCTGGCGGTTGGCTAGCGATAAGACGCTTTTTATAGACTTTGATCACCGCGACATCCATATCAAGCCGGACAATTACGGTATTCTCTTTGACGGCAACTCTCAAATAGCTAATGTTTCCCGCGAAAACCGTTATTACAGTCCTTTCAATCGGACCAGCAACATAATCAACCGCATCAGCGCGGTCCACAATTGGACGGTATCGGACGCTCTTAGCATGCGCACCGCTTTCACTTATGATGCACGTACGCTGGACATGATACGTAATGGTGGCGGCAATCAGGCCAATTCCAGTGGGTTGATCACCGGGCGTGACGCGCGGCATCAGACTGACCAGCAGGCATTCGCGACCTTCCAGAATGAAGTCATCTGGAAAACAAGTACTGGTCCGATCAACCATACACTGCTGGGGGGATTCGAGTATAAAAATACCGATATCAGCACCATTCGCGGCGATTTCACCTTATCTAATTCAGTTAGTCTTTTAAATCCCAATAATCTGGAGACTTCACTCGACGGGATTAACCGCAGGCCCATGTTCGACCGTCGGATCAGCAGCGATCAAACATCTTTTTATGCGCAGGACCAAATCGATCTCAGTGAGAAGTTCAAGCTCCGCCTTGGCATCCGCAACGATCTGGTCCAGTGGAGCGACAAGGGCTTTCAGTTCGTTTCAGGCAATTATGGATATCGTGAAATAGTGCGTACTCGATCCCTGACTACTTATTCGACAGGGGGAGTTTACCAGCCGACCAAGTTCCTGGCTTTTTATGCCGGGTACAGCACTGGCGCTTTCGTCAACCTGGCGACTGAAGCGCAAGCGGTATCGACCTTGCCGGAAACTTCGGATCAGATAGAAGTGGGGGCAAAAACCACGCTATTCGATGGCAAGGCCGACATGAACGTGGCGCTGTTTCAAACCAGCCGCAGCAATTATTTTATCACCTTGCCCGGTAGCGGTAATAATGCAACTCCGGATGGAAACGACCGATCGCGTGGCATCGAATTGTCGCTCGGGCTCCGCCCGATCGCTGGGCTGAGCATTATAGGCAATGGCGTATGGATGGACCCGGAGACGCTATCGCGCAACGTAGCGACAAATGTCGTACTTGGCATCACTCGCAGTGTTTTTGGAACCCGTCCGGTAGGGGTGGCCACCCATATGGCCAGTTTGTGGAGTACCTATCAGATACAAGGCGGCCTCGCGCGCGGCTTGACGTTCGGTTTTGGTGTCACATATAAAGGAGATAGTTTTGCCGATACTTTGAATCTGCTGCGTGTACCTTCCTACACCGTATTTGATGCGATGGCTTCATATCGCATAAAGAAGGTAGATCTCACAGTCAATGTAAGAAACCTTACCGACAAAACCTACTATACCAATCCCACGTTCGCCGGCGCACTGCCCGGCAATCCGCTCAGCGCCTTCGGTTCCATCCGTTTCTATTTCAACTAAGTTTCCACCCCTGGCTGCGGATTCCGATGGGCTCGCAGCGATCAGGATGGTTAACCCGGAGTTGAATCCATGGAACGGTACCGTCTTCCGCAAACCGGGCCGCAGCACGATAGCGTGGTTGCTTTCAACGCAGCCGGAACGGAACAGCCGGGGATTTTTCTGCCAGCGTGGAAGACCAGGCATTGCTGGGAACCCGGTTTCCAGCAACCAGCCTTCACCTGGCCATCCATTTCCGAAGTGGCTGTTGCTGTGTTCCAGCAGCCAATTTGGGCGATCCCCCTCGAAACCAGCCCTGATCCATAGGGTCCAGGCCCCCGCAAATGTGCTGCATGGCTTCATATTCCGGGTCAAATCGAGCGGAAAAAAGCGACGCCTGGCTTCTTGAAATTCCTATTCAACTAGTTGTTTAATATGGGTATTATCTTATATTAACCACTTTCTCCTGTAAGATTTTACAGCTATTCGGGGACGCCCATAAGTTGTTTCATAGCATCGTCATTAACCAACCAGGACGGTGCAAAAAATGGGACAAATCATGCTGGCGCAACATGGAAACGGATCTCTCGATCAGCGCACGGTTTTAGGAATGTATCGGCTGAGGCACGAGGTTTTTCACGATCGTCTGGGCTGGGAAGTTACCACGGATAATGGAATGGAGCACGATGAGTTCGACCATGCCAATCCGGTATATGTCCTGGCGAAAGGAGAAGAGGATGAAGTGCTCGGTTGCTGGCGGCTGCTGCCGACGACCGGTCCAAACATGCTGCGCGATACATTTCCGCAACTATTGCACGGGCAGCCCGCACCCCAGCAATCAGACGTATGGGAACTCAGCCGCTTTGCGGTGACGGTTCCGAAATACCAGAGCGCGGGGTTCGGCTTCAGCGATATCCCCGTCAAAATGATGGAGACGCTGTTTCTTTTCGCCCGGCATAACGGAATAAGGCGATATGTGACCGTGACTACAGTGGCGGTCGAGAGGTTGATACGCAAGCTCGGCGTAAATCTTTCCAGACTGGGCGCGCCCATCAGGATAGGCCGGGTACTGACCGTGGCTTGCTATATAGAAATCGACGCCATCACTGAGTTTGCCTTGTTCGGCACGCTTCCGGAAAATGCGCAAAGGAAGGCAGCATGAATATCCTTCTCGTTGGAGGCGGGCAAAATCCGCGCGGATTATTGTATCTGCTGCTTGAGAAATCCAAGCACAGGCTGGAGCGGAAATCGCTGGATAGTTTTCCGGGGCCGGACCTGGAGGCCTACGATATGGTCCTTGTCGACGGCAATGTATATGGGTGCGCCCAGCAGACCAGCCTGTTGCAGTGGATCAGGGAGGCAAGGCGGCGTTTTCCCCATCTGCCAGTAGCGGTAATGAGCGACGTGGGAGCGACCGCAGCTTCGGAGATTGATCCGGCGGGCGAGGAAATGCCAGGCACCTGTGGCGTTTTTGAAACGGCTGACGGGGTGCTGAACATGCGCTGCCGCTTGCAGGAACTTGCCTTGGGGGAAACAGCGGCATTGATGCGTGACGATTACACGCGAACTCCACTCGACCCCGTCACTTTTGAATACTCGGGACCAAAATGCAACATCATCCCGATGTCAAAGAAGCAGAGCTGACCAAGGCGCTTGGTCATAGGCCGGCTATGCCCTGCGCTTCGCGCCTTGCCCTCACGCTTTTTCGCGCAGCAAGGCGGGTGCGAAACAAGTGTCAATAGAGTCAATAGGCCCTGATCACTTCAGCGAGTCATGAAATTTTAAAAAAACCTTCATTCGAATGCCATTTGTTCCGGTTAGTCTGATACCGCCAAGACCTCAGGCTGGCTTCAGCCGGTTCATAACAGGAGATAACAATGAAGGCGCTACCACACCTGCGGACTGCCGCCAGGGAATCAAACACTCCCGTTTCCACCAGTGAACGGCGCGCGCAGGGCTCGGCCCTCATGCCGGGCCGAATCGACAGGGCGGAGATCGGCAGCAGGCGTGCGGATCTCATCGAGCAAGAAGACCTGAATTGCGGATTTCCCCGGCGATCCCGAAATTCCCCCCCTGTTCGGTTATTCAAGGAGATGTCGCGCTATTCCAAAGGAAAAAAACGCTTTGGATAGCCATTGCCCCGAATCGTTTACCCCGGACGAAGTGAACCGGGTAGCGCTCAATCCGAACCTCCCAGGGAGCCCCGAATGATAATCCGCGTAGCCGAGGCATGCAGGAATTCCGGAGAAGCCGAACAGCCGGTCGAACCCCTCCGTACTCAGGGACATGGTACCGTGCTCCAGGCCTTGATCGAGTTTTATGAAGCCAGTCAAACCCAGGATGAGGAGGAAGCCGAGGTTGATCTCATGGTGCAATTGAGCGGCATGGTCAACCACGATTGGCGGATGGAAGACCCGGAATTTACCGGGCCGGTTTCCGGCTGAAATAACGGCCGTAGCCGGACCGGCGAGCAAACCCGGACCAATGCGGTTCCAAGTTCCACTCAATTCGGATGCGATGCGAAAAGCCCGGAAGGCATCAGGAGTTGCGCACGAACACCCCGGTCTTTCCTGTCTTGCGCAGCATCTTGTTCACTTCGTCGGCATGCATTTCTTCCTGGACAATGAGCGTCCGCGCGTACTCTTCCAGCACCACCGATTTTCCCTGGGTCAATTCCAGCAGTTGATAATATGCCGTACATGCCTCGCTCTCGTGCGCAAGCGATTCCCTGAGTATATCCCCGATATCTTCATGATGTTTTTCCAGCAATGGTCCAATACCGAGTGAAGGATATCCACCCAGTAAAGTGATCATTTCACCTGCCTTATGCGCATGCAGCAACCCTTCCTCCGCTTCCTTCTTCAGCCACTCCACTATGGGAATGCGATTGTAGCCGTAAACCATCAATGAATAGTGGGTGTACCTCACCACCCCCGCGAGCTCCATTTCCAGGATCCTGTTCAGCAATGCGATTGCCTTGTCTTTATCAAAGTTGTCGTCCATGCGTTCCTCCGTTGTGTTGCACAATTCAGGTAAAGTCCAAGTCTAAATTCACTTCGCGGCGATAGGCCGGTAGTGTTTCCAGAATCTATAATTTATAAGGCCTCGGCATGGCTGCTCAGGTATTCGGCTACGCCTTCCGGACTGGGTTTCATGCCCGGTTCGCCGCTTCTCCATCCGGCAGGACAGACCTCGCCGTGGCTTTCATGAAACTGCAAGGCATCCACCATGCGCAGCATTTCATCGACATCGCGGCCGAGCGGCAGGTCATTGACCACCTGATGCCGCACGATGCATTGCTTGTCGATCAGGAAGGAAGCCCGCAACGCCACGTGATCGGGATGAACCACGCCGTAGGCCTGCATGATTTCCCCTCCCAGGTCGGATACCAGGGTAATCTCCACAGGGCCGATACCACCTTTGTCGACTCCGGTGTTACGCCAGGCATAGTGGGTGAATTGCGAGTCTACGGATACGCCAATGACTACCACATCCCGTTCGCGAAACTCTTCCGCGCGGTGGGAATGGGCGAGGATTTCCGATGGGCAGACGAAAGTAAAGTCGAGAGGATAAAAAAACAGGACGGCATACCTTCCGGAAATTTCATTATGAAAGTTGAAAGCATCGTTGAAGGTGCCATCCGCGAGAACGGCGGGCTTGGTAAAATCAGGCGCAAGATGCGTGACGAGCACAGACATTCACAACCTCCTGGTCAATGAGAGTTGGGTAAATTTGAAGTGCGAAAATCCTGTGTTTTTCTGCGCGAGGTCGGCCAATCCGGCCTCGCCCCTGTCTTCCGATCCATTCAGGATTGACGCCCAAGACGTTCGGGGAATTACTTTTTTTTATTCTCGCCTGTTTTCGTAAACGCGTCTGTGCGCCGCACCTCACAGGAACGGCGTGGCTGGCGGCCGGCAAGCATTGCCTTTAGAGGTTGCGGGGGTTGCGGGGAGAGTAGATCCACTGATTCAACAGGCGGCGCGCCGCATCGGGAATTTCCGAAGCAGCCATTCCCACCGGACCTCCATGATCTTCCCGCAGCACATCCGCCGCCGCGCCGTGGAGGTGGACCGACAGCGGCAAGGCTTTTTCCGGCCTCAATCCCTGCGCGAGCAGCGCGCCAATCATGCCGGACAATATGTCGCCGGTTCCCGCGCTGCTCAACCCCGGATTGCCGCTGGTGTTGATATAGCATTTACCGGACGGCATGGCCGATATGCTGCCCGCGCCTTTCAATAACGCCTGGCAATCATATCGCCTCGCGAGACTTGTTGCGGCATTCAGGCGGTCGCTTTCGATCGCCGAAGTATCAGTCCCTAGCAGCCGCGCGGCCTCGGCGGGGTGTGGCGTGAGAATGGAGGGAGCCTTTCTTTTCCGGGAGCGCTCCCGCAGCAGGCTGGCGAGCCAGGGGTGCAAGGCAATGAGGTTCAATGCATCCGCATCCAGCACCAGCGGCAGGCTGGTTTCGAGGGCACAGCGAAGCCAGGTGCCGGCTTCGACCGCCATCCCCAATCCCGGGCCGATCACAAGGCAATTCAGGTTATCGAGATCAAGCACTTCGGCGACCGGTCGCAGCATCAATTCCGGCTGCGCGGTATCCACTTTCGGCGCGTTATCCGCAAGCAGGCCGAGATAAACGCGGCCCGCGCCCAGTTTCAGCGCTGCGGTTCCTGCCAGAAGCGCGGCGCCAACCATGCCCGTCGCGCCGCCAATGATGCCAATGCTGCCAAACATGCCCTTATGGCTGCTTGCGGGCCGGGGTGGCGGTAGCAGTTCATCGGCATGCGCGCGGCCCATCATCCAGCAGTTGGGCTCAAGAAGGGAAGGTGCATCGAGACCCAGGTCGCGCAGGATGATTTCTCCGCAATATTCCGGGCCCCGAGCCGTGAGCAGGCCAGGCTTGAGGCCAATGAATGTGACGGTCAGCAGAGCATGAATGGCTTCTCCGCGTATATTGCCCGTGTCGCTGCCCAGGCCGCTTGGAACATCGATCGCCAGGACCGGCAGCTTCATGCGGTTTACCGCGCGGACCAGATCGAGAGCTTTCCCTGCGAGATCCCGCCTCCCCTTTTGATCCAGTCCGATGCCAAACAGGCCATCCACGACGCCATCCCAACATCCGTTTTCTGGTAATTCGACCAGGATTTCCCCTCCCTGGACAAGCCATGCATCCAGCGCGTGCCGCGCATCCATCGGCAGGCTGGCGTGCTCACCGGTGAATATCAGCGTCACATCGAATCCCCACATCCGCAGGTGGCGGGCAGCGACAAAAGCATCGCCGCCATTATTTCCCGGTCCGGCGAGCACCAGCACCTTGTGCTTTTCACCCGTCAGCAGCCTGTCGCGCGCAACCTCGGCGGTTGCCAGTCCCGCCTTCTCCATCAGGGCGGGGCGGCCAGGTGCCGCAGCCACAAGCTGTTCGATGTTCCGGATTTCCGCAGCTGTAAAAATCGCGTTGGAGGTATTCTGGTTGGAGGTGTTCTGCCTGGCGAGGTCCATGCAATCCCCTTCAGATATTCATCAGTTTTCGGGCCGCCTGCCTTCTCGTGTAAAATCGCGCCTTCAACTTATCGGCCTTATCGGTTCCCTTCCCAGATGCTTCGATTTCGTGGCGGCAACGCGCTTTCTCCTTTTCGTCTTGAAAAACTGCTGGCCGCCGTTAAAGCGCTGGTTCCGCAAGTTTCCCATATTCGCGCCGAGTATTGGTATTTTTGCAATACGGCAGGTGACCTGGATAAGCGGCAACTTTGCATTTTGCACACGCTGCTCGGATGCGACGATACAGATAAGGCGGGCCTGACCCAGCCCGATCCCGAAGAGGGATTGCTGCTGGTGCTGCCTCGCCCGGGTACGATATCACCGTGGTCGACGAAAGCCACCGATATCGCTCGTCATTGCGGACTGGATGCGGTGGACCGGCTGGAACGGGGCGTTGTCTTTTACATCAGCGGCGAGGATGATCGGAATATCGAATTCATCCGTCCCGGGGATAGCGGAAATAGTCCGAACAGGCTGCTCGGACTGCTTCATGACCGGATGACGGAGGCGGTATTCGGGTCCTTCGCTGAGGCGGAAAACAGGCTGTTCAGGCAATTCGAGCCCGCGGCATTCACAACCGTCGATGTGCTGGCCGACGGAACCGCTGCCTTGCAGCAGGCCAACCAGACGATGGGGCTGGCCCTGTCGCCTGAAGAGATGGCGTATTTTGCCGGCTACTTCCTGCGTATCCACCGCAATCCCTCGGACACGGAACTGATGATGTTCGCTCAAGCCAATTCCGAGCATTGCCGCCACAAGATATTCAACGCCGACTGGATAATAGATGGCGAGGCGCAGGCGAAATCCTTGTTTTCGATGATCCGCAATACGCATCATGCCCATCCCCAGGGAACCGTGGTGGCATACGCGGATAACTCGGCCATTATCGAAGGCGCGGTAATCTCGCGCTTTTATCCAGGGCCGGCAGGCGTCTATGGTTATGCCGACGAGGAAACGCATATTGCGATGAAAGTGGAAACGCATAATCATCCTACCGCCATTTCTCCTTATCCGGGGGCCGCGACCGGGGTGGGCGGCGAGATTCGCGACGAAGGGGCCACTGGACGAGGCGCGAGGCCGAGAGCGGGGCTCAGCGGTTTTTCGGTATCGAACCTGAATATTCCCGGGTTTATCCAGCCATGGGAAGTATACCGGGAAGCAGAGGCGGAGGATCGATCCTATGGCAGGCCCGCGCGGATTGCATCGGCCTTGCAGATCATGCTGGAAGCGCCTATCGGTGCCGCGGCATTCAACAACGAATTTGGGCGGCCCAATCTCGCAGGGTATTTCCGGACTTTCGAGGAATTTGTGGCCGGCCAGATGCGCGGATATCACAAACCCATCATGCTCGCCGGCGGCATGGGGCATGTGGCCGCCCTTCATTCGTTCAAGGAGCGGTTTGCGGAGGATGCGCTGCTGATCCAGCTGGGTGGGCCGGGAATGCTGATCGGCCTGGGCGGTGGCGCCGCTTCGAGCATGGGTACCGGGGAAAATGCCGAAGGGCTTGATTTCGACTCGGTGCAACGGGGCAATGCGGAAATGGAACGGCGCGCGCAGGAGGTGATCGACCATTGCTGGCAGATGGAACGCCAGGGTGGCGCCAATCCCATACTCTCGATTCACGACGTGGGCGCAGGCGGCTTGTCGAATGCGCTGCCTGAATTGTTGCATGGAGCCGGGCAGGGCGGGGTTTTCGATCTCCGCGATATTCCGTCGGAAGAACAGGGAATGTCGCCCATGCAGATATGGAGCAACGAGGCGCAGGAGCGCTACGTGCTCGCGATCATGCCGGAATCCCTGGAACTATTCGAGGCGATTTGCAAGCGGGAACGATGCCCGTTTGCGGTGGTAGGCAGAGCGACGTCCCGGGAGCAGTTAATAGTGGCTGATCCGTTCTTTCACAATCGGCCGGTCGATATGGATCTCTCGATGCTTCTGGGCAAGCCGCCCAGGATGGTTCGGGAGGCCACGCACCGGAAGAACCTGCCAGAGTCATTCGATGCGGCGGAATGGAACCTGCAGGAAGCCGCGTACCGCATACTCAGATTGCCTGCGGTAGCGGACAAGACCTTTCTCGTCAGCATCGGGGACCGCACTATCGGAGGCATGACAGCGCGTGATCAAATGGTTGGACCATGGCAAGTGCCGGTAGCGGATGTGGCAGTGATCCTGATGAGCTACCAGGGTTATCAGGGCGAAGCCTTTGCCATGGGCGAGAGAGCGCCTCTGGCTTTGATTGATCCTGCTGCCTCGGCACGCATGGCGATAGGCGAGGCGATAACGAATATCGCGGCAGCGCGGATACGGAATATCGAAGAGATCAAGCTCTCGGCGAACTGGATGACTGCAGCGGGCCATCCTGGTGAAGACGCGGCATTATATGATGCTGTACGCGCGGTGGGTATGGAGTTCTGTCCCGCGTTGGGGATCAGCATCCCCGTGGGCAAAGATTCCATGTCGATGAAGACAGCGTGGAACGAAGCAAAGGAGGAGGCCGGGGAGAAGATGACGGAAGCCAAAGAGGTCATCGCTCCGCTTTCCCTGGTTGTTTCCGCATTTGCAAGGGTAGTGGATGTGCGCGGCACACTTACCCCTCAGCTGCGAACAGACGAAGGAGAGACAGAACTCATCCTGATCGATCTGGGCTCGGGCAGAAATCGCCTGGGCGGCTCGGCGCTGGCGCAGATCTATAAGCGGGTTGGGAACGAGGCGCCGGATATCGAGGGTCCGGAGGGTCCTCAGAAACTAAAGAGTTTTTTTGCTGCCATACAGCGAATGAACCAGGAAGGGAGGATACTTGCCTATCACGACCGGTCCGATGGAGGTTTGTTTGCCACCTTGTGCGAAATGGCGTTCGCGGGCCGGGTGGGGGTGACAGTAAACCTGGACCAGTTGTGTTTCGATGAACTTTCCAATGATATAGACGGTTACGAATTGCGGCCGGAAGTACTGAATGGCAGGTTCCGGGAGCGCATCGCTTCCGCTCTGTTCAATGAGGAACTCGGCGCCGTGATCCAGGTGCGAACGGCACAGCGGGTCGAAGTGCTTGATGCGCTGTCGCAGGAGGGTTTGCGCGAGGCAGGTTTTGTTATTGGCGGACTCAACGGGACGGACGAAATCCGGTTTCTGCGCAATAATCGGCCGGTTCTGGCCGAGAAGCGCATCGACCTGCACCGCGCCTGGTCGGAGACCACCTGCAACATGCAGCAGCGGCGGGACAATCCGGAATGCGCCCGGCAGGAATATGATCGGATCCTGGACACCGATGACCCCGGCCTGCATGCGCACGT
>Ga0209963_1001350_pt1 | contig 14694 bp, 10 predicted proteins | sample ThiBio_1000_biof_2_FD_183957 | JGI IMG/M metagenome (GOLD analysis project Ga0209963, IMG submission 183957) | Wastewater bioreactor microbial communities from Cape Town, South Africa - Thiocy_cont_1000_biof (SPAdes) | ecosystem: Engineered > Bioreactor > Thiocyanate-remediating >...
AATCTGATCGTTCTTTCTGCGCAACGATCATTACCAAAGCTCGTCAATAATTACAAAGGTGCTGCTCTCTCGGGCGCAGAATTTAGTCCTGGTCAAGGCAAACAGGAAGGCCGAGACTATATCTATCCGAATGTCACACAAATGGATTACTATGCATCGAAAGGTTTCGGTCTTCTTCGTTTACCATTCGACATAGCACGTGCCTATTCAATACCCTATTCTTCACTTGACACAACCGAAATGAGCTATTTAAAACCAGTCGTTGATTATCTTCTATCGAAAGGTGTTCATGTTATTCTCGATCCACATAATTACGGTATGATCTATGACAATCGAACGGGACAAAATCGTGAGATTGGTGTTGATCCGGAAGCGACGAATATGTTTGCTGACTTTTGGAATCGAATGGCAACTGTATTCAAAGATTATCCCAATGTTATCTTCGGTTTAATGAATGAACCGAACAGACAAACAGCGACCGAATGGTTTACAGGAGCTGTACCAGCAATCAAATCGATTCGAGCTGCTGGCGCCAATCAACTTATATTGATACCTGGCACGAGTTGGACAGGCGGATGGACTTGGAATTCAAGTGGAAATGCCGCTGCATGGGCGGGATTTAATGGAGATCCACAGAATAATTTTGCTTTTGAAATGCATCAATATCTTGATAATGACGGTTCGGGAACACATAAAGAATGTACAGTCAATTCTTCGCAATGATTAGAAATTCCAACAGCATGGTTGAATGCAAATAAATTTCGTGGTTTTCTCGGTGAATTCGCTTGGACAACGGATCCAAGTTGTGAACAAGAAGGTCCAGGAATCTTAAATTATCTTTCAGCAAATGCAAATGTATGGATGGGTTGGTCCTATTGGTGTGGTGGCCTTTGGTTTCCATCGGATTATATGTTCTTACTTGATCCACTTAGTTTTGCACCACCTGTCACTGATCGTCCTCAAATGTCTCTTCTACTTGCTCATTTATAATAAAAAATCTATGCTCTATTAGTTTAGACACACGAAAATAAATAAATCTTTCGAAAGCGTCTGTTTTTACAATAAATTCTTGACTGTTTCGATACTCTTTTGATATTGTGCGAGAAGTCGTGATTGATCCGTATAGACTAACGACGATTTGTCATTGAGAACAAGATCAAACGCTTTCGCATAATTTCTCAAAGACATTTGATAATTTTTTAATTTCTGAAACGTTTCTCCAATAGCGTGATAGGTTTGCGAGAGACTAACGACAGTTGAATACGATGGATTTGTTATTTCAAATTGAAGACATCGATTGTAATAGATCAATGCATTTTCACAATCATTATTTTGATAGAATGCTTTGCCAAGTTGAAAATATAATATATGAATACTAACTTCATCGAGTTTAACATTCTGATAGATTTCTAACGCTTTTAATAGACATCTCAAGGCGTCTTGGTAATATTTTTCATTGTAACATTCTCTTCCGAGTTCATCGTACAAAGTTCCAAGACGAATTTGTTCGGTCGGTGGATTTTTTATATAAATACTCATGGCTTTTTGAAAATGAATCAAAGCTCCAGCATGACTATTCATGACAGTATAAACTTTAGCAAGTGCTCGATAAGTTTCAGCAAGTTCACAATGATCCATTGATGACGAACATTTCAAAGCGATTTCTAGAGCTTTTTGACAATATCGAAGTGCTTTATCGTAATATCCTTGCAAACGATAAGTTACGCCCATTTGTCGATAGATTTGACTGATTTCCGAATGAGATTTATGCCAACATTGTTGGCCTATTTTCAACGACGTTTCAAACATTTGAATAGCTGTTGGATAATTTTTCAGTTCGATATGAATATTACCGAGATTTTTATAGACAATAGCTGTATGTGGATGAATCGGAGGTAAACATTTCAATTGAATTTCAAGTGCTTTTTCGAAATGAACTAGAGCTTCATCGAAATTGCCCTGTTGAAAACAGATTGCACCGAGTTGATTGTGCATTTGTGCACGATCGGGACGAAATTCGGGCGGCAGAGTTTCTTGTCGAATTGTGTTCGCTTGACGAAAATATTCTTCGGCTCGATTGGAATGAACTTTTTTCGAATAGATCATACCGATATCATTCAGAACTTCAGCGATTTTCGGATGATTCGATGGGAGAATTTGCCGTTCGATTGATAGACAACTTTTAAAATATTTCAATGCCGATGAAAAATTGTTCATTTTCGAATGAATACATCCGATTTGATCGCATGTATCCGCTCGAATATGAAGAATTTGTTTACTTATTGAATCAACATGAATACTATTTAGAATTTCGAGTATAAATTTATATAAATTCAAAGCTTGCGTCCATTTTTCAGCTTGACGATGATTTCTTGCTATTGTACGAAATGTTTCGATTAATAGAAGGATATTTTCCGAGAAATTCTTCATTTGTAATGTCAATGATTCTTTCAAATGTTTCATAGCTAATTTCGAATCTTGAATCGATCGTCCTAATCCACAGTAAATAGCCGGTATATCCGGATGACCAACAGGTAATTCAATTAAAAGTAATTCATAATAAATTCGTGCTCGTTCATGTTCGTTCAACGTTTGTAGGACATGTCCAAATGTTAAATAACATGAAAAACGATGAAATTCATTGAAAACAATTTGTTTCAATCGTTCGAGTTTATCGAATTCAAGTTCATCGATTGAAACTAATTTAACCGACCAAATCTTCTCATTTAGAAGTTCAATATTTTCAATACGAAAGATTGTTCCCGGCGGACAAAGAAGACTGTCATTATCTGTTTCGATTTCGAAATAAACTGATTCAAACAGTGGACGTTGATTTCCGCTGCCAGCGAAATCCAAAGCTTCACAACTCGAACGAGTCATTGAAACAAATCCATTCAGACATATATAACCGTGATTATTTATTTGCAATCTTTGGAATTCATTTGCTGACATCAGTTGTCCTCGATAGAGTTTGAATATTTGTTTTTTTGTATGACGATTTGATTTTGTTATTTGCTGATAGAGATCGAGAATAATGAATCGATATTTGAATAGAGAACATATATTTCGTGTTCGTAAAGCTTTGTTTACAATTCGGTAGAAGAAACTTTCGTGTGTATACCAGACGAGTGCATTCGATGGAGTATATGTTCGTTCGAATTCAGTCAGTTGTCGTTGTTGATATTCGTTATTCGTATAAAATCGGCGACATTCTTCGATGACTTCAGTTTTCGATTGAAAATTCGGAGGTAAACGAAGTAACACTTCCATGAACACTTGTGACCAGAGAAATTTGGCTTGATTTTGACTTAAATCTTCAAACGACTGTTCGTTTATGCTGAGAGAATTAATTGTATCGAATGAGATATTATTTTGAAAGAATAATGCAGCATCTTTACTAATCTGTGTCATCAGTTCTGATTCCGAGGTAGATATACCTACGATATTCGGATAATCTTTCGTCCAAACTTCATGATCACGTTTATTCGAACAATAAATGTAAACGCCCAATACTTGAGAATAATCACTGATTTGTTTAATCACAGTTCGTCCGAGTGAACCCGGTAGAATGAAAAAGATCTTTTCTTCGTCTGTATTTTTGATATAGTGAAGACAATCATCGATATTGTCGAATGTTTTTAAACAATTTATGATTAAACGTAGATGATGTTTTCGTTTCGATATATCTTCTTCGATTTGATTGATATTTCGATCGAGCCAAACGATGATTAGATCTTCGAGAATTTCCAATTCATTCATATGAAATGATGGTCTCGAAACGGATCGTACATCAGGTCGGCAAACAGTAAGATCAATGAGTGTTTTACAACCATCGAATGATGTTAATGTTGCAGGAATCGAATGAGATCGTTTATTTAATCTTGATGGCGAAGAGTTGATATTGAATAGAGAATAAATTTTATTGACTAAATCAACTGGTATGTAAGCTTTGTCGGATGCTACCGCTAAACGAGATGCCATTATGTGAGTTAAAAAAATATTTTAAATGTATTCATTCAATTGTTCGCCTCCTTGACGATTCGATTCTCGCATTCAATACACATTTATTGTTATTGATGAATGAGAGAGAGAGAGAGAAAAAAAACGTTGAGACAAAGAAAAAGTGAGCAAAAAAAGAATGTAAACATATACAGGATGTCCAGAAAGTCATTTATTTACCAAAAAGAAAATTAAATATTTCAGCCATTTCTCGACCAAATCGAACAAATTTTTTTCAGTTAAAGCTAAAGATATTTAATTTTCTTTTTGGTAAATGACTTTCTGGACATCCTGTATTGTTACAACGTACATTAACAGTGAAGAAAAATAGCAACAGTATTTAAATCATAGTTTTCGATTACAACAACTGAATAGGGCGACTCGTCAGTTGCAGTTGTTCTTCATCTAATAATTTAATTGGATTCAAATTCGAACTAGATAACACACCCGTGTTCGTATATGTTAATGCTGGTCATTATGAAGAAATATGATAGGTAGCTGAATTTATTTCAATTGAATTCTACGAAAGACTAGAACCAAAATCTGATTGCCCAATAACTTCAAAATACGAATGATAGTAATCGATTCCGAGATTTCTCGTTCGAATTCATATACACTCTTTATGATACGAAAAACGTTTTTCTTTTTCTTTTTTGTTATTCTACACTTCACTCGGTGTCACCACGAGGGAACGATAACATTTACTTTTTATTTTGAGTTAAGAACACAATTTTTTTCCTACTACTACAACAGTAAAAAACTAAGTTTAAAGTCGTGGTTGTTCACCCAATTGGATTCGTTCATCTTCCTGATTAATTCTTTGTAATACACTTGTATTCAAGCAATCATTGATTTCCCTTTCCAATTGATTTAATTCTGAAGTCATGGCAGGAAATTCTCGACGTATTACGCGTAAACATTTTAATGACGATGTTAATAAGTCATGATTAAGTTGATTGAAAGTAATTACATAATAATTTGTATTAGGATATCGATATCTATATCGCTTGACCCAATAATCGTAATAGACGCAGCCATCCTCAGGACACAGTATTTTCATAGTTTTGATATTATTTGAAATATTCATTTGTCTCGTGAGCCAGATGTGAAAATTTTCATTTAAAATATATAATACAATCTCCTTCGCCAAGTTATTACTAATATGAATATGACAATCAATTATATTATTAAAAACTTGTATAAACCGCATTAAATGAGCGTCTGGTACCGGTATAACGGGACCAATTGTATCCAATTGATAAAGGAATAGAATCCAATTGATTGAACGTCCGTAACTTGGATCGAAATCTATGTGATTAATACTAGTTGTCATCTAAAATAAGAAAAGTGATTGATTATTTATTTATCAATGTAGAAAGTTTTTCATAAAGTTCATGTGATTTTATAAACATTTCTTTAGCTTGTTTGGGATCTTTTTGTTTGCTGTAGATTGAACCGGATTTGTAATACCAATCAGCCAGATCCGATATTAATTCATGACGAAGATTATCGTATTTGAGATAAACATGTTTTATTTCAGGAAAATCTTGTAAATTTATTGACTGTTCATTGATTATGAGAAATATTGTTGTAGCCGATTGATTTTTACATAAATATTTTTTACATTCAAGTTCATCATTGAATTCTAAAAATGATGACGCATATTTGGGAATTAATTCTTGAATATGATTGATTTCATCGGTATGTACATATCTTTTGAACCAAACAATAGTTACTGGTTTCATTATGATTTGTGTTTGTTTTGACATCGATTCAAATATGATCTTTAGTTTTGGATGAATTTCATCTGCCAATGCGTTTCTTTTTCTAGCTTCATCTACGTTTCCCGATAGATTATAGATTTCAACTTCTTCTTTATAACATCGATTTAATTCATCGGCTAATTCAAAAATCAAATCAACACCATTATTAAATCGTTGTTTATAATCAACATTTATCGTATCATCTTCCAAAATGACTATTCTTTCGATTGAATCTCCTCGTTTTTTTATTTCATTAATATCGATTCGATTACTCACGAAGAGATAAGTTATTTTTTGTTCGAATAATTTGTCAATACAATCTTCCATAGAAGCATATTCGAAGATACATTCTGATTCATCAACTTTCGATATCGATTTTAACGTGTCGAGCATGTTTCTAGCGAGTGGTATCAAACGTTTTGATAGATCGATAAGTATAACTTGAAAATCTCTGCGTTTTATTTTTTGCTTTAATATCCTTCTTGTGTACAAATCTTCATTTAGATCCATTTGTCGCCGTTGTTCTGAAAGCAATATTGAACTTGGGTCTTCAGGTAGTAAACAAAACAATAATATCGTATTATTTAAGAATTTATTGTCAAACCTGATACACTTGATAGTGATCTATTTGACAGAAAATCAAATGGTCGTATATATCAACTCCGAAATGATTAATTTGATTGGAATTTGAACGATTTGCATTAATAGAATTATCGTCATCGCTAGATATTTCTGCGTTGTCTGAATACATTGCTCCCATTATTGGAACTTGTATATATGAATAAAAACTGAAGAACAAAGTTGTAGAAACGCAAAAATATTTTTTCCCAATATTTCGAAGTTATATATATGTATATAAATAACTGTCAAATGTTATCTCGTTGACTTTTCTATAATGATAGGCTAATATTTTCCTTTTTTCCCCTTCGAATATCTAAGGATTTATATAATATAGAACAGACGATATCTCTACAATGATTTATGTTATAACGACAGAAAAGGAAAAGACATCAGAAGAATGACTTACGGCATTAGCACAATAAATCCATTATATGGATCGATCCATGGAGACCCATCCACTTTTTTGGAAAAGTGTTTTTTCAGCGGATTTTTTCAGCGTGTCAGGCGGGTGAGCAATGAAAAACAGGGGTGAAATAGTTTTTGGGCCTAAAACATACTGAAATCGGTGAGATTTACAATATTCTTTCGGAACATCTATGCATTTTTCCTATTAAAAAGTAACTTTTATTCGTTATAATTTATGCATAATTTATACAAAAAACGTAGGTGTTCCGAAAGAATATCGTAAATCTCACCGATTTCAGTATGTTTTTGACCCAAAAACTATTCCACACCTATTTTTCATTGCCCACCCGTCTGATGCGCTGAAAAAATCCGTTGAAAAAACACTTCTGTAGTGCTTTTGCTCGAAAATAAAAATTTCCCAAAAGTGGATGGGTCTCCATGGATCGACCCATATATGATTTCCTGTATAAAGTATGACAATATGTGCAGTGCAAATATATTTGCCATATTTACATAGTCTTTATTGCTAAATTTTATAATACATGATGTGTCATGAGTATTTATGATGATATTTATTTTAATAGGAAAAGATGAATAAACCAAGAAAAAAAAGTGATTATATATGAATAGAGGATGACGGAGTTAAATTCATTTTTCCATTGATGTTATTTTATAATCTTATACTGAACAACTACCACGACCTGATGCACGACAGCAGAATGGACCCCATTCTCCAAGTACAGGAGCATCACGACAACAATTCGAAAAACAGCAATTAGGGAAAACAGGACCGTTATAACAATCCTGACGTTTATTAACGACATGTTCATTGGATTCATGAGCTTGACAGCTGATTGCCATTAAAGCGAAAATGACAATCAAACAAATAAATTGAGCCATATTTTTCATTTTTCTTTGCTGTTATTCGATTTAAAATATAAAAACTTGCAATCATACATTGACTTTTTTATATATTGGATCGATAGAAAACACAGATGTCTTTTTCTCTCTCTCCAAAGATTGCAGATTAGATAGCCTATATTTCATGTACTTTGCACAAAGTCCAATATATTTATTTTCAATTTAAAATAAAAAGTAGGCAACAAAAAAAGTCAATAACAATCATCCTTATCCTCAAGTTTAAACAGTTTAAAAATATTATGTATTAGTGATATGAGGTGAATCACTAGTACATTCGACAAACAGAAGTATTATAATCCGCAATGATGATGATGATTCTAATATTTAATTGTTTAACGCATTGTCCATCACCACACGAGAAGAAGTTACTCAGAGGTTGTTTTTTTTTCTAATAAAATATCATTTTCATAATTTATCAATTGAACACATTCCATATCTCTCAGCTTCCTCATTGAACGATGGGTGAGTGCAATTGTAGAAATCTTCATTTGATTCATTTGAAAGTAAACCCCTTCCCGTAATAAAAGCCCCCGGGGGCTTCTAATCGGACTCGTGAAAATTTAGACCCAAAAACTCGGAAAAAACCAAAAAAGATCCAAGGGGCTTCTAATCAGAGGGGGGCTTCTAATATGGGAAGGGCTTTTATTCTGGAGTGAGTTTTTTTTATAAAACATGACTTTATATAGGGCGAGAAACTATCGTTATATCTATAAGCAAATATACGTGTCGTATAGAAAAAAAACGACAAAAGAAAATCAATATTAGTAGTATCTTGTTCGTTTATATTTATCTGTCGTGCTAAATTCTTTTATTTGCATTTGCAGAATATTAGAAAAAAAAACTTTTAGTAGTCGACGCCAATGTTAAATTGAAATCAATATCATTTTTTTGTATTCGATGATTATCAAAGTCAGTAATGTACATCGTTTGATCATCGTCAAAACAAATACTAAACGGATGATTGAGTCGATTGAATAGATTTGTTTCTGTTTTATTTGTCTCACTATTTTCCATGGGAATACAAACTGAAACTTGACTAATAAAAGATGTTGATTGTTGTTGAACAGTGACATTTCATTTTGTTGATCGTTCATATTCAAAGATTGAATAGTTTCATTCAAGTGTTGTTCGATTTTTTCTATTGATTTGCAAAGTAAAAGAATTGTCGTAATCTTTGTGTGTCTTCAAAAATTATCATCAAATGTTTCTTAGTCTTCATTGAAATTAAAGACGATTTGCTCGACATCATGTTGCCAAGACATTCTTTTCAAAGAATCTCATCTGTACAGATTAAATGCAATTAATATTAAACGTGAAATGGTTTTATTACGAAATATATGTATTTTAGTAAGCATTTTATTTTTCAGTGGAGTACCTTATATTGTTCTTATCATTTGCCATGCATTTACAATTGAATCTGCGCCGGAATGTTTAGTATCTATTAGTTGTTAGTTTGATTAATATTTGCGGATCATCCATGACAATTGCTTTATTTTACTTGAACAAAGATATTAAAAAAGACACAAAGACTAAACTAAATGATTTTTTGACTCGATTTTTTATTTATCCATGAGTTGAAATTTTTACAGCGCCTTCAATAAATATTGCATGTTTAGAGGACAAACTGTACAGTGAATCATAATAGCTATTAAGTGTAGGTAAAAAACAGCAAGTGTTTCGTTCTTTATTTGTCATAAACAGAACAATGGCGACAGCAGCAAGTCGAAATTCTTGTTTCGTATGTGGAAGTGGAAAGGAAAAGGCGACTTATAAATGTGAAGGATGTTTGAAAAGTTATTGTAAAAATCATTTACAAGATCATCAGAAAGAATTAGAATTACAACTCGATGAGATCGAAAATGAAAGAAATATTTTTCGACAAACTCTTTCCGAACAAATTAAACAACCGAATAAACATGAATTAATCCAACAAATTAACGAATGGGAACAACGTTCAATAAAGAAGATTGAAGAAACTGCGGAGAAAAATAGACAACTCATATGGAAACAAACAAGTGGACATTATGAAAAGATTGAAACCGGATTGAAACATTTAACTGACGAAATCAAAGAAACTCGACAAGAAAATGATTTCAATGAACTGAATTTAAATGATTTAAGAAAAAAACTCGAAAAACTACAACAACATTTGAATAATCCTGCGAATATTTCATTAAGAGAAGATACTTTATCATTATTTATCAACAAAATCTATATCTATGTGGATGATACACGCAGTATTCCAATTACTTTGAAGTGGAAACAAAATGCAATAACTGTTGCTGGAGGAAATGGTGGAGGTGAGAAATTGAATCAATTGAATCAACCTTGGGGTATCTATATCGATGATGATAAAACTGTACATGTTTCTGACTATGACAATCATCGTATTGTTACATGGAGGAAAGGTGCAACAAGTGGTGAAATCGTAGCTGGTGGAAATGGAGAAGGAAGCAAAGATCAGCAATTAAATAGTCCAACAAACGTTATTATAGATAAAGTAAATGATTGCCTAATTATTACTGACTACGGGAATAGTCGGGTAGTTCGATGGCCTCGTCGTAATGGTAGGAAAGGAGAGACAATCATAAAAAATGTTAAATGTTCTGATGTAATCCTGCATAAAAATAAATATTACTATGTCTGTGATAGTGAAAAACATGAAGTAAGAAAGTGGAAAATAGGTGAAAAACAGGGAGTTCTCGTTGCTGGTGGAAATGGTTGTGGAAATAATCTCAATCAATTGAATACACCACAGTGGATCTATATTGATCAAGATGACACACTATATGTATCAGATTGTCTAAATCATCGTGTAATGAAATGGGCAAAAGGTGCAAAAACAGGAATTATTGTCGCTGGTGGACATGGTGAAGGAATTGGCTTAAACCAATTGGCAGCCCCTCAAGGAATATTTGTAGATAAATTAGGTACTCTTTATATAGCGGATGGTCGTAATGATCGAATAATGCGGTGGGAGAAAGATGCAAAAGAAGGTAGCATTATTGCTGGTGGAAATAACAGAGGAGACCGACCCAATCAGCTCAGTCGCCCTGTTGGATTATTATTTGACGAAGAAAACAATATCTATGTTGCTGATTATGATAATCATCGAATACAAAAATTTCTAGTACATAATTGAAATCACAAGTTTGATTGGCCTATTTTCATTTTAAATAAAGAAAAATAGAGCAAGACAAAAAAAATGTCGTTCTCAATCGTTTCATTTTGTTTAAAGTGACATGGAATATGTATTATCGACTTTCACAGTCGTATTGAGCAAGACAGAAATAGTGTTGCGTTCCTGTCGTTTTTTTTATTCATTATTACTTTGTATTTTAAGTGCTTTCTGTTCCTCTCAACTTTGAGCGAAGACAGATTAATTATAGAAAAAGACAATATAAGCAGTGTAAAGACAGAAGTTGAAAAATAAGACGTCATGTCAAACACAGCAGAAACTCTTAAGAAAATCTCTCGTTATTTGAATTATATACTCGCCGTACCAATGATTACATTTGGTATGATCGGATCCATATTAACAGTCACTATGTTCATTCGGCGACAAATCTTTTGGAATAATCCAACAATTACTTATCTTCTTGCTGGTGCAATTATGACTGCTGTTCATTTACCAACAATTTATTTAGCAATTATACTTGCTAGTGGTTTTGAAACGTACGTTATGATGAAAGATAATATTTCATGTAAATTATTTAATTATTTTCTCTATGTCACAACTGCTGCAGCAATTTCGTTTCCCGGTTGGGCAGCATTCGATCAGTATGCATGTACGAATCGTGCTGCGAATTTTCGTCATCGTTGGAGTTCAATGCGTTTTGTTCGACGTGCAATTTTCGGTACGATCTTATTCTGGTTAATTTTCTATTTGCCCGTTTTTATTCTAACGAATATCAATGCAAGCGGTTGTTCAATTGAAATTCTCTTTGTTCGACAATTGAACAATTATGTTTTTACACCATTAGTATTCACGATTTGTCCTGTCATATTGGTGACATTTTTTATGCGTGGAATTCTTGCTAATCTTCGTTTGACAGCTGTTGTCAATCGACATACACGTTTAGAAAGGCAAATACGTCGAATGATTATACCTCAAGTGGTTTTTCTTGCTATATCCGGTTTTCCATTTGGTTTAGAATCGTTCTATTTAGAATATACAGCTAATGTGCCAAAAAGTGACGTACGTGCAGCAGCTGAAGGTGTCGTTCTTCAAATGTTCCGTTTATTTTATCATGTGAATTTTGTTTGCACATTTTATATTTATTTTTATATGTCAAATGAAGTTCGACAACCGATCAAACAAATTGTTGATCGATTAATTTCAGTGAATCGCGTTACACCAGCACAAACAACAATCTCAGCACGATCTGCAGCTGCAGTTAATAATCATATTGCTCTTTCGACAAATTAACACGCTTTTCTCATCCCGAAAAAAACAAATTATAACCTGCTTATAATTAACCTCTTATCAAAGATTTTTGCAAATCTAATTGAATGTCTTTTTTTGATGTTTTACCATTAAAAGTTAAAAATAAAAGAAGAATGTATGTATGTTAATTAGTAGTTTTATATCATGCAGCGCCAGATGAGCTGAGTAAACTGTTGTTATCAAATAGATTTTTCAATGAAAATTTCACAGCGACAGCGTCTTTTATCAGTTTTACATGCTATAGAGGACAAATCTTACAGTGAAGACTAACTATTGGATACAGGTGAAAAAAACACAGAAAGTGCTTCGTTCTTTATTTATCATAAGCAAAAGAATGGCGACAGCAGTAAGTCGAAATTGCTGTTTAGTATGTGGAAAAGAAAAGGCGACTTATAAATGTGAAGGATGTTTGAAAAGTTACTGTAAAAATCATTTACATGATCATCAAAAAGAATTAGAATTACAACTCGATGAGATCGAAAATGAAAGAAATATTTTTCGACAAACTCTTTCCGAACAAATTAAACAACCGAATAAACATCAATTAATCCAACAAATTAATGAATGGGAACAACGTTCAATAAAGAAAATTGAAGAAACTGCGGAAGAAAAATAGACAACTCACATTAAAACAAATAAGCGGACATTTTGAAAGGATTGAAACCGGATTGAAACATTTCACTGACGAAATCAAAGAAACTCGACAAGAAAATGATTTCAATGAACTGAATTTAAACGATTTAAGAAAAAAACTCGAAAAATTACAACAATATTTGAATAATCCTGCGAATATTTCACTAAGAGAAGATACATCATCATCATTTATCAACAAGATTTATGTGGATGATACACCTAGTATTCCGATTACTTTGAAGTGGAAACAAAATGCAATAACTGTTGTTGGAGGAAATGGTGCAGGTGAGAAACTGAATCAATTGAACAAACCTTGGGATATCTATATCGATGATGAGGAGACTATATATGTCTCTGATCAGTCTAATCATCGTATTGTTGCATGGAGGAAAGGTGCAACAAGTGGTGAAACTGTAGCTGGTGGAAATGGGCTAGGAAATGAAGATCGACAATTAAATAGTCCAACAAACGTTATTATAGATAAAGTAAATGATTATCTTATTGTTGCTGACTGTGGCAACAGTCGGGTAGTTCGATGGCCTCGTCGTAATGGTATGAAAGGAGAAACAATTATAAAAGATGTCAAATGTCTTGATTTAATCCTGCATAAAAATGAATATCTCTATGTTTCTGACAATAGAATGCATGAAGTCAGAAGATGGAAAATAGGTGAAAAACAGGGAGTTCTTGTTGCTGGTGGAAATGGTTGTGGAAGTGGTCTGCATCAATTGAATACACCACAGTGGATCTATATCGATCACGATGACACACTATACGTGTCAGATCTTCGGAATCATCGTGTAATGAAATGGACAAAAGGTGCAAAAGCTGGAATTGTTGTTGCTGGTGGACATGGTGAAGGAATTGGTTTAAACCAGTTGGCAGCCCCTCAAGGAATATTTGTAGATAAATTAGGTACTCTTTTTATAGCAGATGGTCGTAATGATCGAATAATGCGATGGGCAAAAGATGCAAAAGAAGGTAGCATTATTGCTGGTGGAAATAGTAAAGGGAACCAACCCAATCAGCTCAGTCGCCCAATTGGATTATTATTTGACGAAGAAAACAATATTTATGTTACTGATCGTTATAACCATCGAGTACAAAAATTTCTAGTAGATAATTGAAATCATAATTTTGGTTGCTAGGCAAAGTTCTTTTTCTCCTTGCAATATGAGAGTATTTATTTAAGAAACATTTGAAATTTGAAAGAAATTATACTTGATTTGTTCGTCGCTCAATTAACCACCTCGTCCCATTGAAATAGTGTCGAACGGTAATTCAATCCGTAGATTTGTTCTTGTTTTCATTAATGTCGCCAATAGTTCAGCACCGTCATCATCTACCAAATCATTATCTTGAAGATCCAGTTCTTCGAGTGTCTACAATTCATAGAAATGTTTCATAGGATAAGCAATAAATATCTAAATAGGATGTTACCGTATTTTGTTGAAGTGCTTCAACAAGATATCGAACACCTTCGTTGCCAATGTGAATGTTTTCAAGTTTAAGCTGCTTAAGCGTCTGTAATGAATAGAAGATTTCAATTATGAATAGTATTTAACGAGTTAATTGATAATTATACTGTATTTTGTTGTAGTGTTTTACTTAAATATTGAACACCCTCATCTCCAACTAGATTCCATCCTAGATCAATATGTGTAAGTGTCTATAAAAAAAAGAATAAATAATCAATTTAACAGCAAAAACTGAGATTCAATTAAATATCGTAACTGTATTAGATAGGAGTGCTTCACTAAGATATCGAACACCTTCTACTCCTATTAGTGTCTCGGGAAGATCGAGTTTTTTCAATGTCTAAAAAACAAATAAGACTAACTTTGATGGAAAACAATAATTAGTTTTGAATATGACTGTATTGTGTTGTAGCACTTCACTTATATA
>Ga0209963_1001357_pt1:2500-5000 | contig 14627 bp, 12 predicted proteins | sample ThiBio_1000_biof_2_FD_183957 | JGI IMG/M metagenome (GOLD analysis project Ga0209963, IMG submission 183957) | Wastewater bioreactor microbial communities from Cape Town, South Africa - Thiocy_cont_1000_biof (SPAdes) | ecosystem: Engineered > Bioreactor > Thiocyanate-remediating >...
GCCTCTCGCGTGTTTTGGCCCTACTCGGACTACGGCCAGCCCGCCCCCTATTCAATAATTCCGCAGAGTTGCGGAATTTTGTGTTGTTGGTTGTTTTTTTGCCATATCAAATCCCCTATCTCTCGAGTACGGGCCTCTCGCATGTTTTGGCCCTACTCGGACTACGGCCAGCCCGCCCCCTATTCAATAATTCCGCAGAGTTGCGGAATTTTGTGTTGTTGGTTTTTTTTGCCATATCAAACCCCCTATCTCGCCGAGTACGGGCCCTCTTGCGTGGTGGGCCGCTAATTATCCAAAATTCTGCCGCCAAATAAAGAGTACGGGCCTCTCGCGTGTTTTGGTCCTACTACTCGGACTACTAACTACTAACTACTAACTACTCGGACTACGTATTATTATTATTATTATTATTATTATTATTATTTTGCCATATCAACAAGTCCCTATTAGTAGTATCAATCTCTCGAGTACGGGCCTCTCGCGTGTTTTGGCCCTACTCCTACTCGCGGACTACGGCCAGCCAGCCCCTATTCAATAGTTCCGCAGAGTTGCGGAATTTTGTGTTTGGTTGTTTTTTGCCATATCAAACCCCCTATCTCGCGAGTACGGGCCTCTCGCGTGTTTTGGTCCTACTCCTACTCGCGGACTACGGCCAGCCCGCCAGCCCGCCCCCTATTCAATAGTTCCGCAGAGTTGCGGAATTTTGTGTTTGGTTGTTGTTGGTTGTTTTTTTGCCATATCAAATCCCCTATCTCTCGAGTACGGGCCTCTCGCGTGTTTTGGTCCTACTCGGACTACGGCCAGCCCGCCAGCCTGCCCCTATTCAATAGTTCCGCAGAGTTGCGGAATTTTGTGTTGTTTTTTGTCATATCAAATCCCCTATCTCTCGAGTACGGGCCCTCTCGCGTGTTTTTTGGTCCTACTCACGGACTATGGCCAGCCCGCCAGCCCGCCCCTATTCAATAGTTCCGCAGAGTTGCGGAATTTTGTGTTTGGTTGTTGTTGTTGTTTTTTTGCCATATCAAACCCCCTATCTCGCGAGTACGGGCCTCTCGCGTGTTTTGGTCCTACTCCTACTCGCGGACTACGGCCAGCCCGCCAGCCCGCCCCCTATTCAATAGTTCCGCAGAGTTGCGGAATTTTGTGTTTGGTTGTTTTTTGCCATATCAAACCCCCTATCTCTCGAGTACGGGTCCTCTCGCGTGGTGGGATTTGCTAATATCCAAAATTCTGCCGCCAAATATAGAGTACGGGCCTCTCGCGTGTTTTGGCCCTACTCGGACTACGGCCTGCCAGCCCCCTATTCAATAATAAATTCCGCAGAGTTGCGTATTTTGCCAAGGAGGCCGGTTATTATCAAACCCCTATCTCTCGAGTACGGCCAATACACGTGGGAGGGATTTCTAATGTCAAAAAATCGTAGTAGTTGTCGTCCACACACACACACACACACACACACACACAAAAAAAAAAAAAAAAAATAGGGGTCCGTTGTGTTTTTTGTGTGTTTGTGTGTGTTTGTGCACAAACACACACAAACACACAAAAACACAAACGACCCTAGTTTGCCTGTGGACTTAGAAGTTTTCGACCCTGCTCGGGGGCTTGTATCGAGCCGGCACCCCAGTTTTTGGGCCTCCGGAAGGCCCACTAGGGGGCTTGTCGGGTTCGTTTTTGTGTGGAGTGAGATTTTCCAGGAGGGCCGGTTCGACCACGCCTTTAGGTGTGCCCTCGAGTCGCACGCCACAACGATGCCCCCGGTGTGCTCTATCCGTGACTGCATGCGATGGGCGCTTTCGTGCGGTCGTGTTCGGTCTGGACGCTCGCCTCGCCAAAGTCCGGTCCCCCCCGGCCAGCTTCGACCCGCCATTTCCGTATTTTGATTCTTGCTCGCCAACGGCTGCGAAGTTCGGCCCTCCCGTTGGTGTCCGATGTGCACCGCGGCCTGGCCTATCCAACGAGCCCGGCCTCGTCCGTGGTCGTGTCCGTTGTGGCCATTTGACCCTTCCAGACGCCTGAAAATCACTTTCCGATTTCGGCAACAAATTCGACCTCACGCCCCGACGATCGCTCCCACGCTCAAACGGACGCTCACACACGCAAGCACGCCCCCGGCCACACGCGCAAACGCGCTCACAAACGCGTCACGCAAACACACGCACGCACAAACGCCCAGGCGCCGCAAATCGCCCACGCGCACAAACGCGACACGCACGGCCCACGCGCCCACAAACGCACGCACCGACGCCAACGACACGCCACGGGGACGCGATAAATGCCCACGCATGCGTGTGCATGCGTGCCAGCATGACACACGCCCAAACACACCGACGCAACATTTAAAAGTACGGGCGGTGAGCGATGACATATGGCATGCAAACGCCCACGCACTCATGCATGGGGCGGGGGGGGGGTCTCGTCCCCCTGGCCTGATGCACCACAGGCTTGTGCTTGTGAGCGCTTGCCAGATTGCTCGTTGTTCGCGTTGGTGGTTGTGGCT
>Ga0209963_1001357_pt1:10000-12500 | contig 14627 bp, 12 predicted proteins | sample ThiBio_1000_biof_2_FD_183957 | JGI IMG/M metagenome (GOLD analysis project Ga0209963, IMG submission 183957) | Wastewater bioreactor microbial communities from Cape Town, South Africa - Thiocy_cont_1000_biof (SPAdes) | ecosystem: Engineered > Bioreactor > Thiocyanate-remediating >...
ACACACCCGGTATAGCGGTTTGTGCTGCTCTGCCTTGCTGGCTGCCCCCCTTCATCGGGAGGCGGCTGCACGGCATGCACGCTCAATTCAATTATGCCGTGTTTGTGTGCGTGGACGTGATCCCATACATCTGGTGTGTCTCGCACACACCCACGCCACCACCAACCCTCTCCAACACCCACACACACATGCATATGAGCAGTCGCGCATGCATTCCAAAGGTAATATGTATATGTGAACACGGCACAGTGTGCACCTACTACAACAACACTCTTATACAATGAGATTGTGTTATAATCTTAATTTTTCCCGGCCTCAAGTCGAGCGACAGTACCCGCCGAATTTAAGCATATTAATAAGCGGAGGAAAAGAAACCAACAGGGATTCCCTTAGTAGCGGCGAGCGAAGCGGGAGGAGCCCAAGCTCTGAATCTGGGCGCGCGCCAAGTCCGTGCCCCGAATTGTGGTCTCATGGCAAGGCATCGCTGAGCGCGGTCGCTGGTCGGGCAAAAGTCCCTTGGAAAAGGGCGCCAGGGAGGGTGACAGCCCCGTCCATTGGTCCGGCATCGCGGCCGTCTCGATTGCGCTGTTGCACTTGCCCCAGAGTCGGGTTGTTTGGGAATGCAGCCCTAAGCGGGTGGTAAATCCCACCCAAGGCTAAATATTGTCAGCGAGAGACCGATAGCGAACAAGTACCGTGAGGGAAAGATGAAAAGGACTTTGAAAAGAGAGTCAAAAGTGCTTGAAATTGTTAGGAGGGAAGCGATCGGCGCCGGCGGTTCGTCTTTAGTCCGGGGCTGTTCAGTGGTGCCTGCTTGTCGGGAGGACCGCAGCGGCGGGGAGTGCTCACGCGCCTCCGCTCTGTGTTCGTTCCGGCGCAAACCATGCATTCAGTCCCGGCGACGAGCCAGCATCGGCTTCATGTTTATGCGCGTGGCTGACGGGCGCTGGGGATCAAAGGGCCTGGCGGGCCGGCTTCACAGCCGTGTCCCGCCGGTGCGACCCAGCGTACCTGCCATCGCAGGGGCCGAGGAACCAATTAACCCATGCCCGCAAGGGCGAGGCAGTGCGTCACCGTGGCGGGCATGCGTGTGGGGATCGGGAACCGATGCCCGTGTGCATGCCTGTCGCCCCGTGGCGTGCGTCCATCTCTGGTGGGTTAGTGATGCTGGCGGAACGGCGCTGATCGACCCGTCTTGAAACACGGACCAAGGAGTCTAACACGTGCGCGAGTGTCCGGGTGGCAAACCTGGGCGCGGAGTGAAAGCAGAGGGCGGCATTAAGCGGTCGCCTGAGGTGGGAAGGGGCGCGCGTGCGCGCGTGCTCCCGCACCACCGGCCGACCTGGATTTTCTTGAAGGGTTTGAGCCAGAGCGTATTTGTTGGGACCCGAAAGATTGTGAACTATGGGTGACCAGGACGAAGCCAGAGGAAACTCTGGTGGAGGTCCGAAGTGATACTGACGTGCAAATCGTTCATCTGAGTTGCCTATAGGGGCGAAAGACTAATCGAACAATCTAGTAGCTGGTTCCCTCCGAAGTTTCCCTCAGGATAGCTGGGACTCGTCTTTGTATAGTTTTATCAGGTAAAGCGAATGATTAGAGGTTTCGGGGTTGCAACAACTTCGCCCTATTCTCAAACTTTAAATGGGTAAGATGTGCAGGCTGCTTAGGTGAGCCTGCACGCTAACAATAGAATATAGAGTCCTTAGTGGGCCATTTTTGGTAAGCAGAACTGGCGATGCGGGATGAACCGAACGTGTGGGTTAAGGTGCCAAAGTGCGCGCTCATGTAGACACCATAAAGGGTGTCGGTTCATTCAGACAGCAGGACGGTGGTCATGGAAGTCGAAATCCGCTAAGGAGTGTGTAACAACTCACCTGCCGAATGGACCGGCCCCGAAAATGGATGGCGCTCAAGCGCGACCACCTATACCCAACCGTCAGCACGAACGTATTCAAACAGGATCGTCTGACGAGTAGGAGGGCGTGGGGTCCGTAGCGAAGCCTACCGCCCGTGAGGGCAGGTCGAACGGACCCTAGTGCAGATCTTGGTGGTAGTAGCAAATATTCAAATGAGTCACACAACTTTGAAGGCCGAAGTGGAGAAAGGTTCCATGTGAACAGCAGTTGGACATGGGTTAGCCGGTCCTAAGCGATGGGGTAAGGCCCGTACAAGGGCGTGCGATCGGATGGCGTGCGCGCGTAAAAAACGCGCACGTCGTCCCCCTCCTCACGGAGGGCGTCGCACCGACCAGCGAAAGGGAACCAGGTTAATATTCCTGGGCCAGGACAGGGGTTGTGGCAATGGCCCCGTTAAACGGGCCGTGCTGAGCGGCAACGCAAACGAGCCAGGAGACGGCGATGGGGGTCCCAGGGAGGGTTCTCTTTCCTGCTTAACGGTCTCCCGTAAGGGAACAGCAAGCTGCTTGGCCGCGTCCTCACGGATTAACACGCGGTGCGGCGATGTACGGTGCAAGCCGTGCGTTGCCGTGCTGCCGCGC
>Ga0209963_1001367_pt1 | contig 14534 bp, 12 predicted proteins | sample ThiBio_1000_biof_2_FD_183957 | JGI IMG/M metagenome (GOLD analysis project Ga0209963, IMG submission 183957) | Wastewater bioreactor microbial communities from Cape Town, South Africa - Thiocy_cont_1000_biof (SPAdes) | ecosystem: Engineered > Bioreactor > Thiocyanate-remediating >...
GCTCACGCGCTGGACGGAGGCGAGGATACGTTCCTCCACACCGAACAGCGGCCGCAGCCTCGCTCCGGCTCCGGACAACAGCTTCTCCAGGCCGCCGGCGCCGGCACGTGGGGCCGCAGTCAGCCCGTCCGGGCGAGCGCGGAGGCCGGCCGCTGCCGAGGTCATCACGACCAACTCGGGCCGGCCTTCGATGGATAGGGGTCTTCGGGTCTCGCTGGGGGTGGATCCGGTGCGCCGCGAACGGGCGGACCGGCTCGGTTCTGCCATGACTCACCTCTTCGGTTCGGGTGGGTCGAGGGCTCACGCGGGCGCGTCGGAAGGCTTGATGTACGCAGCGGTCACGCCCGGATCCTGCTGGAGTTGGGCGAGCACCTCGGCCGAGTTCTGAGCGGGAACCCGAACCACGAACCAGGTCGCGAGTCCGGGATCATTCGAACCGGGGAAGCCCGGCTCAACGACGGCATGCAACTGGCGAAGACGACCGAGAAGCGTCCCAATGGCCGCGGGTGCACCGAGCCCGTCGACGAACGGGGCCAACTCCGACCGGAACTGGACGGTGATCCTCACCTCGCTCGTGCTGACCACCTCCGCGATGGGAGTTCGGCACGACCCTCGGGGTCGCCCCTCGAAGTGTCAACCGGGGGTCAGCCTAGGCACCGCCGACGCTCGGCGACAGGGTCTGTTGTGCGTAGCCTGTGAAGATCCAGTGTTTCCGGAGGACGCCGCGCGACGTCAGGCTGCCCGACGTGTCCCGTTCCGGCGGTTGCCCTGGCGGGAGAAGGCTGCCACGCCGTGGCCCGACGAGGACGCCGACGAGCGACGCTGGCCGCGCCTCGCGCTGGAACCCGCGTTCGGGTGGGACGACTGCAAGGCCCGCTCGCGCTGGGGCGCGTCCTGCTTGCGCCCCTTCTGCGGCTTGCGGCCGGCTGACGTGGGCGCCGGCTCGCCACGCCGGGCGGCAGCGGCGGGAGCCGACTCGGGGGCCACGCGGTCGGCGGCCGGTCCAGCCAGCTCGCGCAGCGCCTCGTCACCGGGACGCACCGGCGTCGGCACGGCCGAGATCTTCGCCGCCCGGGACAGCGCGTGGAAGTCCTTGCGCTGCTCGGGCAGGACGAGCGTGACCACATCCCCGGCATTGCCCGCGCGGGCGGTGCGTCCGGAGCGGTGCAGGTAGGCCTTGTGCTCGGCCGGCGGGTCGACGTGGACGACCAGTTCCACACCGTCGACATGGATGCCGCGGGCGGCGATGTCGGTGGCCACCATGACCCGCACCGACCCATCGGAGAAGGCGGTCAGGCCACGCTCGCGAGCATTCTGGGACAGGTTCCCGTGCAGCTCGACGGCCGGGATCCCGTCCGCCGTGAGCTCGCGGGCAAGCTTGCGCGCCTGGTGCTTGGTGCGGGTGAACAGCAGCCGCCGCCCGGTGCCGGCGGCGAGCTCGCGGACGACCTGCCGTTTGGTGCCGGCGTCGGCGACGAGCAGCACATGGTGGGTCATCGCGACGACCGGGGACGACGCGGCGTCGACACTGTGCACCAACGGACGGTCGAGGAACCGCTTGACCAGCTTGTCGACGGCGGCGTCCAGGGTCGCGGAGAACAGCATCCGCTGGCCGCCGGACGGGGTCGCGGCGAGAATCCGGGTGACGCCCGGCAGGAAGCCGAGGTCGGCCATGTGGTCGGCCTCGTCGAGGACGGTGATCGCGACGTCGTCCAGGCGGACGTGGCCCTGACCCATCAGGTCCTCCAGCCGTCCGGGGGTGGCCACGACGATGTCGACGCCCTGGCGCAGTCGGCGGACCTGACCGGACTGGCTGACGCCGCCGAAGATCGTCATCACACCCAGGCCGGCAGCCGCCGCGAGCGGCTGGACGGTGGCGAGGATCTGGTTGGCCAGTTCCCGGGTGGGTGCCAGCACCAGCCCGCGCGGGGCACCCGGACGCGACCGGCGTCCGGGCCTGGCGTCAGACGGCACGAGCCCGGCGAGGCGGGCCACCAGCGGCAGCGAGAACGCCAGCGTCTTGCCCGAGCCGGTGCGGCCGCGGCCGAGAACGTCCCGGCCGGCGAGCGTGTCCGGCAGCGTGGCGGTCTGGATGGGGAACGGGGTGCTGATCCCGCTGTGGAACAGCGGGTCGATCAGCCGGGTGGGGACGCCAAGCGACGCGAACGAGGTCAGCGCGCTATCAGGTTGTGACAAGGTGGAACTGCTTTCGGCTCAAGATGGTCACCACGGTCCAAGTCGGCTCGCGTGCTCGATGGCCGGGCCATCTGTGCCGAGGGCTGGCGCTGCTCGTCTGTCGGAGGGCCGCTGACGCGGCGCCCCTCGAGACTCGTCGCTTCCCGGCCGCTGACGCGTCCGGTGCGCTCCTCGTCTGCGCGGTGCACGAATGTGGTGCGATGCTGGGACGCGACTGCCGCGTCCTGGACTCAGTGTCTCACAGGTCGACGCCGGGACCCGAATCGCTAGGCTGGTCGGGGACCTCGACGAGGAGCGGTGTGATGGTTCCGAGCCTTGGCGCTGAGCGGCTCACGGCGGCCGACGCGTCCAACGTGGTGTTCGACACGGCGGACCAGGTGAACGTCTTCGCGCTGGCCGGCCTGCTGGGTATCGGCGGCTTCGTGCATGCCGATGGCACGCTCGAACTCGACCGCCTCCGAGCCGAGATCGAGAGCCGACTGCACGATCCGTCGGTCCCCGAGTTGTCGCGGTTCCGCCAGCGCATCATCGAGCGTGAGGGCCGGCTGGTCTGGGAGCCGTGCGAGCCGGATCTGACGTGGCACATCCGGGCGTCCGATGCGGTGCCCGGGCTCGACGGTCTCGCCGACCTCTGCGCCGCTCTGATGATTCGGCCGCTGGCCGCGCATCGACCAGGTTGGGAGTTGCTGGTGGTGCCCGCGGGGTCAACGAAAGGGCCCGCCGTGGTCCTCCGCGCCCACCACGCCATCGCCGACGGGGTGGCAGCGGTGCGACTCGCGGAACTGCTCTTCGGGGCTGAGTCGGCTCCGTCCCGGGCGCGGGCTGAGCCTTCTCCTCGCCCCCGGGGAGCCTGGTGGCGTGCGGCTGTCACCGGCGTCGTGCGCATCGCCGCCATGCTGCGGCGCTCGGTTCCGAGGACCGTCCTGCTCGGCCCGATCGGTCCCCGCCGCGGCGTCGGCTTCGCCGAGGTGGACCTCGCCACACTCGGGGACGCGGCCCGCCACGCCGGCGGGACGGTGAACGACGCCCTGCTGGCCGGGATCGCGGCCGCGACCGCCGCCGGGCTGCGGGCAGGCGGGCACCCGGTGCCCGGCGTCCTGCCGGCCAGCGTCCCGGTCGCGTTGCCGGAGCGAGGCGGCTCCGGCAACGCGGTGGGCGTGATGATGGTGCAGCTGCCGACCGACGAGCCCGATGTCGCGTTGCGGATCCGCCGGATCGCCGCGTCCACCCGGGCGGCCAAGGACGAGGCCCGCGCAGCCGGCACCTTCGAACTCACCCGGTCCCGTTGGGGCTCGCGCCTGTTCGCGTGGCTGGCCCGGCGGCAGCGGTTCGTCGTGATGTTCGTCACCAACGTTCGCGGCCCGGCGGCCGCGCTCACGATCGGCGGAGCCCCGCTGGAGCATGCCTGGCCGGTGACGCCGATCCAGGGCAACGTCCGCCTGGGCGTGGCCGCCCTGTCCTACCGTGGACGGCTGGCATGCACCGTCCACACCGACGCGACCGCACTCGATGCCACCGCCGTCGCCCGCGCGCTCGCGGACGAGCTCACCACCCTGGCCACAACGGCCCTGAGCCGTGGCACGGCCTGAGGGAGCGTCTGACACACCGGCCAGGTCAGCGCTGCTCGACCTGCGCCGGTGACCTGACCTTCCGGACGAGCCACACGCCGAGCGAGCCGGCCACTCCCACGCCCAGCGCGAGGAGGGCTCCGCTGAGGCTCGAGCTGCCGGGCCCGGCGAAGACCCGGATCAGTTCGAACGCCCGGTCGGCGACGGCGCCCAGGCCATCCCGGGCGGTGTTCCGGGCGACGGCGGAGCTCGCGGCGTCGAAGGCCGCCGGCACGAGCCAGACGACCAGCGCCCCGACGACCCACGTGCGCAGCCGGTTCTGCCGGCGCAGCGTGCACCACACGAGGACGAGACCGACCATCAGCCCGGGCAGCCACTGGACGGCCACGACGAGCGCGGACGGGACACCGAACGGGGCGAGACCGAGTTCCCACGGGGCGATGAGCCACCGGGCCAGGGGCGCCGCGGCGAGGATGAGACCGAGCGCGGTATCCGCGGGCCGATCGGAGGGGATCAGCCACAGCACGGCCTGGCCGATGCCGAGGCCGAGCAGGCAGATGACGGCCAGCCCGACGACGTAGACCGCAGCGAGACCGCTGAGCCGCAGGCCGGGCACGAGTACCGCGAACGACTGGACGACCGCCACGACCTGGAACACGAGCAGTCCCTGCCCGGCCGGCATCCTGAGCTCCGGACGCCGAAGCGCCCGTACGACCACACCGCCGATGAGGCCGGGCACGATCAGCAGGGCCAGGATCGTAGGGAGGTAGTACTGGTTGAGCGGCACCATCGCCCACGGCATCGCGCCCGGCATCGTCTGCGTCCGCCACAGGTTCTGCAGGGGAAGACGCTCGCCGAGCACGAGCCACGGCGACAGCCCCACGAGCCCGCATCCGGCGCCGATGACGATTCCCCGGCGTTCGCTCCCCCGGGTCTCCACTGCGTCCTCGCCAGTGCCCACCTCTGGCAACCTAGCGGACGCGTCCAAACCGCGAGCCCGGCAGCGACTCCCCCGGCGTGGCCTTTGCGGGACGCGGCTGGTAGCGTGCTGCCAGCGCGAATCGCGCGTGAGCCTCGTGAAAGGAGGTCGGGACATGTCACCCACTGTCGTTGGGCTGTCTTCGACCGCCCATTCGCTTGAGGCTCCCGCCGCCTGACGCTCACCGCCGGGTGCCTCTTCGTCCAGAGAGAAACACCCTTGTCAAACACTTCTTCGTCCTTCAATTGGGACGAGCTCTTCTTCCAGACCCACGACGACAACCTCGAACCGAACCAACGCTGGTCCACCTGGGGCAGCATCGAACGACTGTGCCGCGGTCCGGAGCCCTGGCCGGACTGGCTCGTCACCCAGGACGCGATCGACACCGACCTCGGCGTCCTCAAGACCGGCAAGGAGGCGGACGTTTCGCTGCTCGAGCGGACGGCCCTCGACGATCCCGGCCACACCTGCCTGCTGGCGGCCAAGCGATACCGGTCGACCGGCCATCGGTTGTTCCACCGGGACTCCGGCTACACCGAGGGTCGGCGGATCCGCAACACCCGCGACACCCGGGCGATGGCCCGCAAGTCGGGACACGGCCGCGAGGTCGAGGCCGGTCTGTGGGCGAACGCCGAGTGGGGCGCACTGAAACGGCTGCACACGGCCGGCGTCCCGGTGCCGTATCCCGTCCAGATCGACGGCGGCGAGATCCTGATGGAGTACATCACCGACGGCGAGGGCGCGGCTCCGCGGCTGCACCAGACCCGGCCATCGCCGACGGAACTGGAGTCGCTGTTCGAGCAGCTGCTGAGCTCGCTGCTGACCATGGCCGGCCTCGGGGTGGTGCACGGCGACCTCAGTCCGTACAACACGCTGGTCACCGGGGTGGGCAGCGGCGATCCCCGGTTGGTGATCATCGACGTCCCTCAGCTGGTCGACCTGTACGCCAACCCGAACGCCGACAGCTTCCTCCAACGCGACTGCGCCAACATGGCCGCCTGGTTCACCGCGAAGGGATGCGCCGTCGACGCCGACGAGCTGTTCTCGGAGGTGGTCAGCCAGGCGTGGTGACGACGAGCCCGTGCCCGGCGCTGCGATCCGGTCGGCTCAGTCGGCGAGCCCCGCCAGGAACGTCGCGCTGGGTGCGAAGAAGGTCGTCCCGGTGCGGGGTGTCGAGAAGTCGAGGATCCGGTCGTGCTTGCCGGGCGGGTCGCCGACGAACATGCGTTCGAGCATCCTCTCGATCACCCACAGGTGCCGGGAGTAGCCGATGAAGTAGGTGCCGAACTCGCCCTGCCCGGGACGGCCGAAGGGCATGTTGTCGCGGACGATGTCGTGCTCGCCCGCGGCATCGGTGATCGTGCTCAGCGTCTTGTGCGACTTCTGAGCGAGCCCGTCCGCGTCGGGCAGTTCGACGTTGTCGAACTTGCGGCGGCCGATCACCGCCTCCTGCTGCTCGACTGTCAGGCCTTGCCAGGCGTCCAGATCGTGGGTGTAGCGCTGCACCACGACGTAGCTCCCGCCGGCGAACCCGGGATCCTCGTCGCCCACCAGGGTCGCCGTGGGCAGGTCCGGCCCGACCGGGTTGGCGGTGCCGTCCACGAAGCCCAACAGGTCACGCGCGTCGAAGTAGCGGAAGCCGAACGTCTCGTCGACGACCGTCACGGCACTTCCGAGCGCGGCGAGCAGGAGCTTCTCGAACTCGAAGCACAGGTCGGTGAAGTCGGCGCGGATGTGGAACAGCAGATCGCCCGGCGTGGCGGGGGCGGTGTGCACCTCCCCGTGCACGGGGACGAACGGGTGCAGGTCGGCGGGCGCCGAATGCCCGGTCACCCGCTCGAACACCTCGTGCCCGATGGCGGCGGTGCACGTCAGCGAGGCGTGCATGTCGCGGAACGCGACGGTCTTGACCAGGTCGTCCAGCCCGCCGAGCGTGTCCCGCACGGTGGCAGCAGCCGCGTCCCCGCCGTCCACGGTCAGGACGAGGAAGACGGCTGCCCGCGTCAGCGGGGCGTCAACGCGTTGCGGCTCCGCCGGGATCGGGGACGGGGAATCGGTGCTCGCCATGCGCCGACCATAGTCCCGCGCCGGCGGGCGTTCGAGCCGCCCGCCGGATGAAGCAGGACGGTCAGTGCCACAGGCCCAGGGCGAACTCCGCCACGATGGTGGACAGCACGAACGTCGCGGCGATCGACACCATCCCGACCGGGATGATCTTCCAGCCGATGCTCTTCAGCGCAGGCAGGTCCTTGCCGATGCTCAGCCCGGCGATGGTCAGCATCACGGTGATCGCGGTGAGGAAGTCGACGCTCTTGGCCGTGGCGACCAGCCAGGTGGCGATCGGCGAGATCGGCGAGGTGAGCAGGGTGCCGATCGTGATCACGGTCACGATGGCCGGCAGCTTGCCCTTGGTGAGGTCGCTGAGCCACAGGCCGAGCGCGGCCAGCACGCACAGCACGATGTAGGTGACCACCGAGTTGATCGAGAAGGAACCGGTGGCGATGGTGGCGACGATCACACCCGGCACCGTGAGCGCGATCATCGAGATCCACCGCGCCAGGTGCACGGGCTGGGCCACAGCAGCCTCCGCCTCGGCGACCGGGACGGGCTTCTCGTTGCCCGGGAGCACCGCCGCGCGGTTGCGGGTGAGGAGCTTGTAGAAGCGGTCGGCCAGGGGCAGCGAGATCCACACGCCGACGTACAGGCCGAGGAAGCCGGTGATCAGGTTGGAGGTGGCGGCCAGCGCCAGTACCTGGTCCTTCATCTCGGGGTGCCCGACCACGACCGCGGCTGCTGCGGCGGCCATCATCGATCCCGACCCAACCCCGGACCCCATGGCCAGCGCGCGGGGGTCGAAGATGCCCAGGCTGGTGGTCAGGGACGCGATCACGCTGACGATGATGGCGCCGAACACCGACCCGAACACGTACATGCTGAGGACGCCGCGGTACTGCGGGGAGTCCGACCCGTAGCGCTCGCTCACCATCGCGAAGGAGCCTTCGCGGTCGATCGAGAAGGTGGCGCCGATGGTGGCCGGTCCCATCCGGAGCAGAACGGCCAGAGGGAGGGCGAGCAGGAGGGTGCCGAACAGGTGGCCCAGTTCCTGGAGCAGCAGGGCCGGACCCGCGCTGATCACCAGGCCGATGTTCGGGCCGATCGTGAAGGCCAGTCGGGCGCACAGCAGCAGCACGGCGACGCCCATGATCTCGGTGGCGATCTCCTGACTGGTGAGCGACAGCCTCCGCCACGGCTGGCCCGAGACGAAGCCCGCCGCGAGCAGGCCCCAGATCATCGGCAGCAGGGTGATCGACAGAGCGCCACCGAGGGGAATGGTCTTCGCCCCGATCACCTGCGCGATCGCGGAGATCACCAGCAGCAGGCCGACGACCACCCACAGCCGACGGTCCTTCACGGTGATGGTGAGCTTGTCAGCGATCGCCCGGACCGGGCCGGAGGGCGCTGCGGAGGTGATCGGGTTCTCCGGTTGGGTGGGATTGGTCATCGGGGGTTCCTTCGCGGTGGGAGGGAGCGGGTCAGGCCTCGAGGCTGATGCGGGTCGCGCCGTCGGGACGCTGGGCGCGCTCGGCCAGCAGGCGTTCACGCAGGACGGGGTCGAGCGCGGCGTCGAGGGCCGTCCAGGCGAGCGCGAGGGCACCGTCCAGGACGGCATTGTCGGCCGCCGGGGTGATCGCGGCGGCGGTGAAAGCCTCGCTGTGAGCGGGGGCGTTCTCGCCCAGGAAGGCGATCATGGGGTGGATCCCCGGAAGCACCTGAGTGACGTTGCCCATGTCGGTGGAGCCGCCGTCCAGCGAGTTGACCGACAGCGTGCGTCCGCGGGCCACGACGTTGGCGTCCCAGCAGCGGGCGAGGTCGGGGTCGGCCTTCACCGGGGCGTACGGGTACTCGGTCGGACGCCAGTCCCACGTACACCCGGTCGCGATGGCCGCACCCTCGAAACAGGCCAGCGCACGCTGCTTCAGGCTTCGCCACTCGTCGATGTCCCGGGCACGCACCTCCATCTGGATGACGGTGCGGTCGGGGATGATGTTGGTCACCTGGCCGCCCTCGGAGATGTAGCCGTTGAGGTTGGCGGACTTGACGATGTGCTGGCGCAGCAGCGCAACGGCGGTCAGAGCGAGGGTCGCGGCTGCCCCGGCGTTGACGGCCTCCCACGGCATGCCGGCCGCGTGGGCGGCCCGGCCGTGGAAGGTCACCTCAAAGCGGTCGACGGCGGTGCCGGTGAAGCCGGCGGCCGAGGTGTCCGTCCCGGTCATGCCGTGCACCATCATGGAGAAGTCGGCGTCCTCGAAGGCCCCGGCGCGCAGCAGGGCGACCTTGCCGCCGCCGTGCTCCTCCGCAGGAGTGCCCAGGAGCTTCACGCGCAGGCCGGCGGACCGGGCCACCGGGGCCAGGGCCAGGGCCGCACCGACGCCGGCCGCGGCGATGACGTTGTGGCCGCAGCCGTGGCCGATGCCGGGCAACGCGTCGTACTCGGCGCAGATCGCCACCGTCAGGTCGCCGTCGCCGAGGACGGCCTCGACGGCTGTCGGCACGTCGTAGGCGCCCACGGTCACGTCGAAGCCGGCGGATGCTAGCAGTTCCGCGATCCGGGCGGCCGCACGGTGCTCCTCCCAGGACAGCTCGGGATCGTCGTGGATGTCGTGGCTCAGCTCGATCAAGGACTCGCTGCGCGCCATCACCTCGGTCTGCGCCGCCGCTTTGGCGTCCGTGATTCCGCTGAGCTCGGTCGTTGCGACCACCGCTGGTCCTCCTCCGGGTCGTGCACCACTGCTGGAACGAGGCTGAGGCCAGCATGTGAAGGCCGGGTAACGGTGCAGGAATTCTGCGGGAATGGCGGGTGTGATGCACGATAGCGTGACACCCGTTGCCAGGAATGAGGTGCGATGACCCAGCCCGAACAGCTCGACGAGACCGACTCGCGGCTCCTCCACGCCCTGCAGATCGAGCCGCGGGCGACGTGGCAGGATCTGGCCCCGGTCGTCGGGGTGGATCCGGGGACGCTGGCGCGACGCTGGCACCGGCTCCGAAGCGACGGGATTGCCTGGTCGACCGGCTACCGTCCGGCGGGGCAGATGGCGATGCTCGAACTGGAGTGCGAACACGGGCAACTCCAGGCGGTGGCCGAGGGCCTGCGGAAGGACCGCGAGGCGCTGGTGGTCGACTACAGTTCGGGCTCGCGCGATCTGCTCGTGCTCGCCGAGGCGGACGACCTCCAGGCGATGTCGCACTACTCGGTGGACCGGCTCGGGCAGGTCGCCGGGATCCGATCCGTCCGTACGCACCTGATCAACGAACTGCTGATGGAGGCGGTCAGCTGGCGCCTGCGGTCGCTGTCTCCGGCCGAAGTGCACCGGATTCCGCCGCCGCGTCCGCCCCGTCCCCGGGCAGCGAAGAACGTGCCGGAGGACCTGGAGACCGCGTTGCGCGACGAGTTGGGCCGGGACGGACGGGCCATCGTGGGCGGTATCGCGGCTCGCACCGGGTTCGCTGCACAACGGGTGAGCGATGCCATCGCCACTCTGCGGTCACAAGGCCGGTTGCGCTTCCGCACCGACATCGCGCGCACCTACTCCGACTGGCCCGTGTACGCGTGGTACTTCATCGAGGCCCCCGGCAAGACGGTCGAGGTGTTGCGCAAGCGGATCACGACGATTCCCGAGGTGCGCCTCGCCGCAACCACGGCCAGCAGGTACAACGTGATCCTGGCGGTGTGGCTGCGCCGCCTCAGCGATGTCAACCGGTTGGAGATCGCGCTCACCGACGCGTTCACCGGCGCCCGGATCGCCGACCGCTCCGTTGTCATGCGCATCGACAAGCACCTGGGCCGGATCATCGGACCCGATGGACGCGCGGTGGGGCTCGCCGAGGGCCACGTCGGCCCGTCGTCGCCGATGGCCTCGCTCCCGAGGTGAGCCCTACAGGAAGAGCCCGTCCGGAGTGTCGGGACGCGGCGTGACGGGCCCGATGTGATCCCGAAGCAGCGCGAGGTTCTCCTGCCGGGGGAGACTCCCGTCCAGGGTGACCTCGCCGGGCACGTCCAGCACGTCCCGAGGGCGGTACCACTCCCGCAACCGACCCGGAGAGACCTCGCCGGCGAGGGATCTGCCCGCGTGACGCCGCAGCGACTCCTCCAGGCTGATGTCGAGGTAGAACACGCGGGTGGGCCCGTCGTGCCGGTCGAGGAGTTCGCAGAGCATCGAGCGGTAGTGGTCGGAGACGAGGATGCCCTCGAGGATCACGTGGTAACCGATGGCCAGGCAGTGCCGTGTGGTCGCAGCGATCAGACCGATGTTGTCACCGCCGGGCCGGTCGTGCTCACGCAGGACCACGCGGCGTAGATGGTCCTGGCCGATGTTCGCCGTGCCCCGCCCCATCGCGAGTTGCAGATCGCGCGCCAGCGTCGTCTTTCCCGAACCCGAGTTGCCCCGGATCACCACCAGCTGCTGCGACCCCGCCGACACAGTCAGACGATAGCGGTCCCGGTAGGGCAGCCTTGCGCCACTCCCCCGCCAGTGACAGACGCTGACGCACCGGGTCGAAGGACGGACGGGACGCGACTGAGCGCCCTGAGTTCCCTGCCGGGCCGCACGCGGGCTGGAAAGTCGAGGGCACTCTGTTCCATCATTCGTGCCGCGAAGGCTCGATCAATGGCGACATCCTGTTTCGCAAGGTCCGCGTCCCGCGGCGGGCCGAATCGGACGAATCCAGGCTCCTAAAGCAATCCGCCGCAGTCGTCGGTCGCACGTCCCGAACTGCGGCGCCTTCTCACGTGGATGTCGAAAGCTCGAACGCGCGGGTCGTGTCGCCCACACGGGGTCTAGGCAACGTCACAGGTGTGTCGGCAGGCTGGCAGCGTGTCAGCCCCCGCACATGAGAAATCGTCCCTCGTCGACCCCGTAGCGCCGCGGTCCGATGACGTCGCCCCGCCAAGACGCGGCACGTCCGGCCGGATGACCGAAACCGGACTGATCGTCGTCAAATGGTCGAAGTGGGGCAAGCATCGTCTGTACGTCAACACGGCCGACGATCGGACGGTGGGATGGCTCGACGTCGACAGCGGCGAACCGACACTCGACATGCCAGAGCTGAAGCCGGACTTCGAGGCCGCGCTGCAGGAGGCCAGGGCAATCGAGGAGACGGTCGGCTACGTCCCCCGCCGAACGATCGCGGACCCCGTCCTGGATCTCGCGTTCCGCCGGCCGGGCGAGCATCTCGAGCAGCAGATCGCTGCCGCTTCCGAGGCCGGACGGGAGCTGAAGCCTGCTCAGCCGGACTTCCCGGGACGGCGCGCCTACTCGGCGATGGAACTCGGGGTTCTCGGCGAGCGGGCGGTCGCCGACGAGCTGAATCAGCTGGTCGGACTGGACCCACGATGGGCTTTCGTGAACTCGATCCCGGTCGGAACTCACAATGCAGACATTGACCACCTTGTCGTTGGCCCGGGTGGAGTGTTCACGGTGAACTCCAAGCACCACCACGACGGTCACGTCTGGGTCGGCGAGGACGCGCTCATGGTGAATCACGTCTGGCAGCACTATGTTCGCGAGAGCCGATCTGAAGCGGAACGGGCGAGCTCGTTGCTCAGCTCCGCCTGCGGGATCGAGGTCAAGGCCACCGGTCTGGTGGTGTTCGTGGGGCTCGCCAACCTCACGATCAAGGCGCAGCCGGTCGACGTCGAGGTGCTCGACCAGACGGAGGTCGTCGGCTTCCTGAGGGACCAGCCGCAGAGCCTCGACGATGGCACCGCGGACATCGTCCTGAGGTCAGCTCGGCTCAGCTGCACATGGCGGTAGCCCGCCATTCCGTGTCGCTCACACAGGCCACCTGCACCGCGAAGATGAGCGCCGAGGTCTCCGTCGAAGCGCTGGACGGGTGCGGTCGCTTTGGTGGGGTTGGGCGACGGATGTCCCTATGTCCGATTCATTGCGACAGTCCGGGTTCGGCCGGCACCCCGTCAGGCGTTCTCGTCAGTCAGGTTCGGAGCTCCGCTACTCGAGCACCCTTCGAGCGATTGCACCTCCAGCAGAGGGACGTGGGCCAAAGCAGCATCGACACATCCTCGGACGGCACGCCAACCAACACCTGGACGACGTTCTACCTAACATCTGGACGGAGTCCGTCGCGGCCGTCCGATGAAACCTTGAGACCGGACTACGGGTGCCAGACTCGCAGGGGAACCGCCTTGGCTGCGTTCTCGAAGTCGCGATCGGTAGTCAGCAGTTCCAGGCCGTTCGCGATCGCGAGTTGGGCGAGCAATGCGTCCACCGAGCCCAGCTGGACGCCGGCCTGACGGCAGATGTTCGCCAACCGAGCAGCCTCCACGTAGTCGTCGCGAGTCGGCTCGATCAGCTCCAGCGGAGCCAGATCGGCCAAGATGCGCTCCTGCGCGCGTGCCGGAATGAAGCCGCGTAGCAACTCCAGCAGCACCATGCCGGTGATCGCGACATACTCACCGTCCACCAGCGCCGACCGGAGGACAGCGACCTGCGGCACGTCCGGCCGCGTGTCCCGTCGGTAGGCCAGCGACCAGACGCTGGTGTCTACCAGGAACCGACTCACTCGCCGGGCACCACGTCGACGTCGCGACTCCGCCGGTCGGCCTTGTAGTCGTACCCCTCGTCCCAATCGAAGGTACCGAACGACTCGACGATCCGGGCCTGCTCGCGTCGTGCGATGAACTCCCGCAGCGCGATCGTCACCGCCTCCTTCTTCGTCCGCACCCCGCTCACCGACAGTGCGTGGTCGAGCAAGTCAGGGTCGATCGCCAGATTGGTAGCCATGTGCGCCTCCTTACACACGAGTCTACACATGCGGTTCGAGTCTCGTCACTGCGAGACCGTGAGCAGTTCGTGTCATCGCTGTCCGGAACGGACCCCTCCAAAGACTTAAGGCAAGTGACCAGGTCTGCGGCTGGCGCCACGTCGCCGACCACGACGCAGGCAGGAGGGCTGAGAAGGGTCGAATATCCCGACGCGGCGCGTCCCGATCGCCTGCCTCCTGGGGCTCTGGAGGTTGTGAACGGTTCGAATCGTGCCTCGTCCAGAAGGCCGTTGCCCGACCCTGTGCGGAAGGGGCTCCACCAGCGGCTTAGTGGGGTGACAGGAAGTTCCCGGTGGCCACCGAGGCCGCGTTCAACTGTCTGTCATGGAGGAGGGAGGTAGCCATCGTGATGACCTTGCACAAGCTGACGGCCCACACGGGCTACGAGTACGCGACCCGCTCGACGCCCGAGAGATGTCCGGATTTTCGTCGTGCGAGCGCAGCGTTTGGTGCGCAGCGGGGTGTCTGGCTACGACGCGACCTTCGTGAGCCTACAAGAGACCTGGGAGCTGGACGACATTGACCATGATCGCACCGCGGAAACCCTTGGTAGGCCCACTGGGAATCGAACCCAGAACCCGCGGACTAAAAGACCGTCCCTGACTGGCGCTTAACTAGGTATTCTACGGTCGTGTAACCCTCCGCGTGCGTCAGCATTGGCGCGGACTTTCACCCCGAAAGTCCGCTGGTCGGGTCTCCCGCGGACATCGCGCGAACCGGGTGCGTCCGGCCGGGTGCCGCGTTCACCGCTCGAGTGTCGGTGGCCTGTGGCATTCTCCTCGCGTGATGTTGCTGGATGCGGCGGTCCCAATGCTCGCGATGATCGGCACAGGAATCCAAGCTGTCCAGAGCCTGCGGCAGCTGAAGGAGGTTGATCCCGAAGGCCAACGTGCCTTCGTCGCGATCGACGACCTAAAGGTCGAGTACCCGTTCGCGCGACACCCAGTTCG
>Ga0209963_1001378_pt1 | contig 14453 bp, 10 predicted proteins | sample ThiBio_1000_biof_2_FD_183957 | JGI IMG/M metagenome (GOLD analysis project Ga0209963, IMG submission 183957) | Wastewater bioreactor microbial communities from Cape Town, South Africa - Thiocy_cont_1000_biof (SPAdes) | ecosystem: Engineered > Bioreactor > Thiocyanate-remediating >...
TGGTGGCTGCCGGCGATGTCGATGGCGCTAAATCTTACGCCGAAGCGCACAACATGGCCAGCACGGACAAGGGCAAGCTCGCGCTGGATTACAAGCTGCTCGCCGCGAAATCGGTCTCCGGCGACAGGGACAAGGCCGAACCGCTTATCCGCGACATCTTCGCGATTGGTCAGAAGATCGATGCCGCGGGCGGGGAGACCCATGGCGACGGCTATTACATGAACCGTTATACCGACAACCAGTTCGCGCAGAACGCGGCCAAGACGGCGTTCAGCCTCGGCTATACCGATCTTGGCATCGAGCTTTACCAGAAAGCGCAGAACAGGGATCAGCAGCCCCTGCTCGCTGCCTTCGACAAGAAGCTGTCGAAGGAAGACCTCACGAAGGTTCTCATGCTGGCGCAAAACAATGTGTCGGGCGATCGGCTGGCCTATATCGTCGATCACGCGATTATGAATCTGCAGTAGGAGCGCGGCCGCCATGCAATGCCCCAGTTGCGAATCGCAAAACGTGGTGTCGTGCCCCATCGCCTACGATCAGGGGACCGTGCACACGACGTCGACAAGCGAAGGCACAACCTTTTCGCAAGGCAATGTTACGGGTACGGGCGCAACCGTGGGGTCGGCCACGATCTCGGGCCAGCACAACACGCGAGTGACCCACAACTCGGTTCATCGCACCGCCTTTGCCGGGCGCGCAAGCCCGCCGAGCAATCCGATCTGGCCGCCGCTTAAAGGGATCGCGGCCGCAATTGGCGCCTTGATCGTGCTCAGCCTTCTCGACAGCGTGACACCCTTGCCGCCATGGATCGGCATTGCCGCATTCGCCGCGATTTTGTTGTGCGCGGTGTGGGCCGCCTTCGCGTTCCTGCGCCTTCCCGACTATCGCGCGCGCCACGAACATTGGTCCAAAAGCTGGATCTGCGGTGCGTGCGGCAACATCTTCGTGCCGAAAACGGCAGGTTGAAGCAAAGAACGGATTTCGGGAGTTTTCGACAAACTTAATACATCTTATTACGATGTTAACAGTGTTCTTGAGGCGCCCGAAGCCGAGCAACACAACGAGGAGGTCGTTATGACGATGACAATGATGTACTGTTTAAATCGGTGTACGAGTGCTTTGCCTGCCACGGGAATCGCGCTGTTACTTGGTACCGCTGCCGCTTACGCGACGCCAGCGACCTATTTCAGCCACTCGGTCAGCGAAGTGCAGGCGCCGTCGACGGGTTGGAGCCAGGGCTCCGACTACTATCAGAATGTTGTCAACGCGGATGGCAACAGTGCCAGTTCGAACATCACCACTACCCTCTCGGAAGGCGCAGCCACTGCATACAGCAGCGCGGACCTTTCCACCGGCGAACTGAAAGCCTATTCGGAGGCCACAGCGAGCGGCAATGGCGGTACGTTCTACCCCTTCACGCTTGCCGAGTTTGGAGACAGCTTCCATACTTTCTCGGGCGGAAGCCCCTTCACCTGGACTTCGGCAACCGAAGTCAGCTTCTCTCTCGACATTTCGGGGCTGGTGGACTTCAACGAACCGGGCATCACGAATGAGTCGGCCCTGCTTCTCTACATCCTGGCTCCGGGGACCTTGGACGCCTATGCCCGTTACGCGGCCGGCGACAGCAGTGCTTTCTACGATTGGTATCCTCAGGAAATTGCCTTTTTCAGTTATGGCCTGGGGGGACACCAGGATCTGAGCTATAGCGAATTTGTCGTGAACAGCTTCCCGGACACGGTTTCTGCCTCATTCACACCGGGATCGGATTTCGATTGGGTGCTGGGACTGCGGTCCACGGTGACTATCAATGGCGTTGCCGGTGACTCCACCGCGCACGGGCTCAGCGATTTCGCGCACACCATCAAGGTGTCCTATAACGGCCCCGATGGCGCCACCACCTATTCTTCGTCCGGGCTTCCCGGCACGACAGCGCTTTCGGCGCCACCATCGGCGATTCCCGAACCAACCTCGGCTTCGCTGATCCTTGGTGGGCTGGGCGGTCTGGCTGCAATACGCCGCCGCCGCAAATAATCGCGCAAGTCTGCCCTTAACGGCACGGGGCCGGTTCTGTAACCGGCCTCATCTGCCATTCCATCTTGACCGATGCTGGACAGCGGGATCAGGCCGCGCCGGAGCCCACCACGGCTACGGCACGAATCTCTACGCGCAATTCGGCAATCGCCAATTGCGTTACGCCAACCGCCGTCCATGACGGATACCGGTCTGGAAAATATGTATCTTTGACTTTTGCGAACGCATCCATTTCGCCGCGAAGGTCGATATGGAAGCTCGTCAGCTCCACGACATCGGCCAAACTGGCCCCCGCCGCTTCGAGAACGGATTTCAGGGATTGAAAGGCAAGCTGCGCCTGCTCTTCCATGCCTTTGCCTGGTTTCATCGCGGCATCTATCCCGACCTGGCCCGAGACCCAGATCATATTTCCTACCCGCGTTGCCTGCGAAAAGTGGAAATTATCGTACACCGCCTGGGTGGGAGGTGGGTTGATGGATTGCCGCTTGGTGTCGCCCGTACTCACAAATCACTCTCCCTTTTTACAAATTGGTGGAAGATTGGCGAACGGAAAGGCTCGCCATCACGCAGTCTAGCCATTTCTTCGAGGAACAGAACGCCGTGATGGCCTGAGCGCGCCAAAGCATCCCCGTTGAGATTTAGCGTTCGCCCACTCCTTCTGCCGGCTTCGATGCACCGCCGGTACGAACTTTTTCCTCAATCCGGCCGCCGACACCCGCATCGATGCTTTTCCAATAGGCGAAGGCGCGGCTCAACACCGGTTCGCGCACACCGCCCAGCAGGCTGCCCGCAACCTGATCGACCAGTTTGGACCGTTGATCATCGTTGAACACCTCTCGCACCAATGTTCCGGGCTGGCTGAAATCATCGTCATCGGGGCGCAGCGTATAGGCGGCACGCACCATCTCGCCATCCGCCTCCCATCCGTCGGCAATCGGACCGGTCTCATCCGCCCACGGTCGGCCACCGCTGTTCGGCGCATAAACCGGTGCGTTTCCGCTATGCTCATAGGCCATCTGCCCATCGAACATATAGCTGTTCACCGGCACCTTGGGCCGGTTGACCGGCAGTTGATGAAAGTTGGTGCCGATACGGTTGCGCTGCGCATCATTGTAGGCGAAGGCGCGGCCCAGCAGCATCTTGTCCGGCGACAGGCCGATGCCCGGCACGGTATTCCCGGGCGAGAAGGCGGCCTGCTCAATCTGCGCGAAGAAGTTCTCCGGATTACGGTTCAACGTCATAGTGCCGACCTTGATCAGCGGATAATCCTTGTGCGGCCAGGTCTTGGTCAGGTCGAACGGATTGATGCGGTAACGCTTTGCCTCGGCATAGGGCATCACCTGCACCGACACACGCCAGCTTGGATGGTCGCCGCGCTTGATGGCATCGAACAGATCGCGGCGATGGAAATCGGCATCGGCGCCCGCCATATCGGCCGCTTCCGCATTGCTGAAGAATTCCATGCCCTGATTGGTATGGAAGTGATATTTGACCCAGAATTTCTCGCCCTTGGCATTCACCCACATATAGGTGTGCGAACCGTATCCATTCATGTTCCGCCATGTGCGCGGCAGGCCGCGTTCCCCCATCACATACGTCACCTGATGCGCGGTTTCGGGATTGCTGGTCCAGAAATCCCACTGCATGTGGTTGTCGCGCAGGCCGGAATCCGGCAGCCTTTTCTGGCTGCGGATGAAATGCGGGAACTTCATCGGGTCGCGGACGAAGAAAACCGGCGTGTTGTTGCCGACCAGGTCGTAATTGCCTTCGTCGGTATAGAATTTCAGCGAAAAACCGCGCACGTCGCGCCAGGTATCGGGGCTGCCCGCCTCACCGGCGACGGTCGAAAAACGCGCCAGCATGTCGGTTCTGGCATCTTTCCGGAACAACGCCGCCTTGGTATAGGCGGAAACATCCTCGCTCACCTCCAACACACCAAACGCACCCGAACCTTTGGCATGTGGCTGGCGTTCCGGCACTTTCTCCCGATTGAAATGGGCCATCTGTTCCAGAAAATGGACATCATGCAGCAGGATTGGACCGTCAGGCCCGATGGTCAGCGAATTGCGGTCGCTCTGTGCCGGCGCACCTGTACCCGTTGTCGAATGCTCCAGCCGCTTGCTCGTATCCGCCATGATTTTAATCCTCCATCAATTCGCAGACATACGCTCAGGTCACCCAAAGCATAGCCCACAAGTGAAGGCATAAGCCACTCCGGCACGCGCCGTGCGCGCGCACTGCCCCGCAAGAGAATGCCGTGGCCGTTCCACAGAGTGCAGAAAACTGTCACACGCGTCTGACGGATCGCGCCCCGAAAATCGTCAACCCTTGTCAGACGAATCCGGCATATCGCTTTCTTGCGCGATGGGCAGTTGCCACCCCCTTCGGATTGCCGCCATGCGCAAGCCGAAGCAGACCAATCCGCCGCCAAGCGCAGCGACGATGATCGGAAGATCTAATATGCTGCCTCCTACCACGATCGCCGCACCGGCAAGCGCGGCCACCGCGTAAAGATCCGAACGCAGCACGGCAGGAATTTCTGCAAGAAGCACATCGCGGGCGACACCACCGCCAATGCCTGTCAACATCCCCAGCAATGCGGCCATCAGCGGGCTCAAGCCGAAGCCCAACGTCTTTTCCGCGCCTGCGACGGCGAAGAACGCCAGCCCCACCGCATCCAGCATGCGCACCGGATTGCGCAATTTCTGAATCAGGGGCGACCAGAAGAAGGCAATAAGACCCGCGAGAAGTGAAACCGCCAGATAGCGCCAATCGACCAGAGCGGCTGGCGGTACTGCGCCGATCAACAAATCTCGACTAATGCCGCCGAAGGTAGAAGCCGCGAAAGACAGGACAAGAACGCCGAATACATCCAGACGCCGTCTGATTCCCGCCATTGCCCCGCTGAGCGCAAAGGCAAACGTCCCGCACAGATCGAGAATAAGAATGAGCGTTCGCAACAACTCGTCCGCCATCTGGAATTCGGCCATCATCGCCCCACATCATTGGCCGGCAATGCCCCGGCATAGCCGCCGATGTGAAACCATAGACGCCAGTCTGCCCAATCCGGAAATGGAGCGATTGGGACGATTGGTGGGTGTTCGGCCTATTGCGCCGCTGCGCGCTCCGGTTGGCTGCTGACCGGCCAACCGATACAGGCATCGTGAGCGCGGAAGTTTCGCAACCACCAGCCCCAATCTTCCGGCACCAGCGAAAACGGATCCGCGTGCGCCAGTTCACGCGCCGCCCAGACGGGCCAGTGCGGGTTGGACAACGCCGGCCTGCCGAGCATGACGAGGTCGATCAGATTTTCGCGGATAACCCTGTCGGCGACCTGTGGAAGACCGAGATTCCAACTGGTCGCAACAGGGATGCCGACCTCCCGGCGCAGGCGCGCCGCACGCTCGATCATGAAGGCCATCTCGTTGAACGGCCTGGACATCATGTCGTCGGTATTGAAACCGAGACTCAAATCCGCGAGATCGAGGCCATGTTCCTTCATCCGGCCAACGGCGACGATGGCGTCGTCGAATTGCACACCCGCCGGATTGAGGTCGTCGGAACCGAGCCGCATGGTCAGCGGGAAACGCTCCGGCCACACAGCCCGGACGGCATCGATCGCCTCCAAATGAAAGCGCATACGGTTCTCCAGGCTGCCGCCATATTCGTCGGTCCGCTTGTTAGCAAGCGGAGACAGGAAGCTCGCCGCGAGATAGCCGTGTGCGAAGTGAAGCTCCAGCCACTCAAAACCAGCGGCGGCGGCCCGCACCGCGGCATCGGCATAGGCGCGATGGATCGTTTTGATCTCATCACGCGTCAACGCATGGACCGGATATTTATACTTGCCGCCATAAGGCACAGCCGAGGGGCCTACAACCGGCCACCCATCTGGATGGTCTGGCGGAAGCTGGTATCCACCTTCCCATGGCTTCACCTCGCTTCCCTTGCGCCCGGTATGGCCAAGTTGAATCGCCGGCGCGGCACCCATATCCTTGATGACGCAGGTTACGCGCGATAGCCCCTCGATCTGGGCATCATCATAGATACCGCCGCACCCGACACTGGTGCGGCCGTCCGGCACGATCGCCAGTTGTTCGGGGAAGACGAGGCCAAACCCGCCGGCCGCGCGCGAACCGAGCAGCATGACATGATAATCGTTCAGCAGGCCGTCCTTTGACCGGTACATGGTCATCGGGGACATCGCGATACGATTGCGCAGCGTCACGCCCTTCAGCGTGTAGGGATCGAAGAGATGCGTCATGGATGGATAACCAGCATTATTATTTTTGCAGCGGAGGGCAGTCCGATTTGACGAAGGGTATCCCTCATTTGTGCCCTTGTCACATGCCGTGGCCTCGGCAGGTGCGATTGACGCTGGCCTTGCCCCCACATCGACCCCATTCAGAGGGAGAGTCTGTTCCGGTTATGCCCATGGCGGGCTACAAACTCCGTTGGTATGAGCCCGTCGAGGCTCGTATGCGATCTGAGTGCATCGCACCGCCCAGATAGGCGTGCACCGGGGTTCATTTGCTTTAAACCTTGAAATCTGAGCATCGACCAACAGCGTCACGGCGCTCTGTGCGTTCGGGATGATTTCCTGCCTGAATCTTATCAACTTTATTCGAATCAGAAGGAGTGGCCGGAACGTTGCGTTGGCCGACGAATGCTCCCACCATGGTTCGCGTAGGGCTTGGGTGTGTAGCAAAGATGTCGGACCGGACGTCCAATTCCAGTTCATGGCGAGCGTTCCCGTTCTTGAACAGTTTCGCCGCTGTCCGCCGTCATCCGCGTTGGATGTGGGGCCTGCTCACGATTGCCGGCCTTTTCTGTCTCTATCTGTTGGCAGGCTTTTTTCTTGTGCCCGGCCTGGTCAGGTCGCAGGCCACCCAATGGGTCAGGACCAATCTGGACAAGCAAATCTCGCTGGGCGAGATCCATTTCAATCCACTCACCTTCACCCTGGATGTGAACGACATGGCGATCGTGGGGGGCGGTGCGCCCATGGTCGGCGTCGGGCATCTGCGGGTATCCTTCTCGCCTCTTTCGCTTCTGACATCTACCTACCGGTTCGGCGAACTGCGTCTGGACAGGCCGATGGTACGGGCCGTGGTCCGTCCCGACCGCACGCTCAACCTGGTGGAGCTTGTCCCGCGCACCCATTCGGAAGAGCCGGCGCCTGCGATCCGCATTGACGATCTGGCCGTCGATCAAGGCCACATCTTCTATGCCGACGAGAGCCAGCCGGGTCATCCGCAGGCAGTGCTCGCGCCTGTTACCTTCACCCTCAAGGATTTCCGCACCAAAAGCGACAAAGGCAGCGCCTTCACGCTGGCCGCGCAAAGCCGGGACGGCGAACAGTTCAACTGGCGGGGCAATCTTTCCATCGCCCCGATCGCATCCCAAGGGCGGCTGGCCATCACCACCCTTAAGGCCGGCACCATCCAAAGGTTCATGGGTGCGCTGTTGCCGATAACGCTGACCGGTGGGCAAATCGGCTTGCAGGCCGATTATGATTTCTCATATGGCGCAACAGGAATGCGGCTCAATCTGTCGCTGCCCGATCTGACCCTGACCGGCCTTTCATTGGACGGGAAGGATATGCTGCAAGGCACGGTCGCGCTCGACCGGCTGAATGCTGTCGTCGGCCCGGTCACATTGCGGTCGGACAAGAGCGGAATCGCCGAACTGAAAGGATCGATGCCGCGCTTGGCGGTCGCGGGCTTCAGCGTCATGCCACATGGCCTGCCACCAGCTGAAGGCATTCGCCTACAGGGCATAACACTGACCGGGGCCGGCATTGATTACCGTGCGCGAACGGTCGCATTGGGCAACCTGACCCTGAACGGCGCCGATATCTTTGTGCGCCGGGCGCGGAATGGCGCGCTCAGCTTGATGGGGATGCTGCCCGCCAAATCCACCGCCACGGCAGCACACCCCGCATCGCGGGAAGGATCTGCGACGGCCGCACCAGCAGACGCCAGACCGGCGGCCTGGAAGATTGCGCTGAACGATTTCGTGCTGAGCGAGGGGACTGTGCGGCTGGACGACCGCGCGGTCACGCCCGAGGCCAAGATTACTGTTTCGGCGATTTCCGCCACCGTGAACGGCGCCAGCAGCGACTTGATCCGGCCCGTGGCGGTGCATGTCGATGCCAAGATGAACGGCGGCGCCCGCATCGCGGCGGACGGAACGGTGACACCGGCCAGCAAGACGGGCGATCTCAAATTCAACCTGTCCGGCCTGCCGCTGGCCACTTTTGTCGGCTATATGCCGGCCATGCCGAAGCTCGAGTTACGCTCCGGCACCGCCAGTGCTTCGGGTCAGGTTCATTTCGAGGGTGGTGACCTCACCAAGCTGCGGTTCCATGGCAACGCGGCGATCGATCGTTTCAATCTTCTCGAAACCAGCACCAACAGTCCGCTGTTTTCCTGGCGGTCTTTTTCGCTGGCAGCTATCGACTATCGCAACAAGCGCGTCACCATCGGGCAGGCCAAGCTGATGCAACCCCTGGCCCGAGTGGCAGTTCTGCCCGACCGCAGTTTCAACTTCACGGCCCTGATGGCGCCCAAATCGCAGGCGGCAGCGACTGCCGTTCCGCTTCAGGTCAGCGCGCCGGGGCCCGGGACGGCAGCCCCCGCTCCAAAGACATCCGCCAAGGCGGGCGCGCCGGCCACCGCCAGCTTCCTGCTGAACATGCGCCGTCTTGATATTTCCGGCGGCACCATGGGCTTTGCCGACTATTCTATCGAGCCCAATTTTCAGGCCCGTATCGAGGCATTGCGGGGGCATATATCCAACATCACCAACCGGCCGGGCCAGGCGGCAGCAATCAACCTGTCCGGCCACGTGATCGACCGCTATTCGCCCGTCACCATCAAAGGGCGGATAGACCCATTCGCCTATGGCCAGCTTACCGATATGCAACTGAGCTTCCGCAATATCGACCTGCCGGTTTTCAACCCCTACTCAGGCCGTTATGCGGGCTATGCCATCGCCAAGGGCAAGCTGACGACCGAACTTTCCTACAAGATCGATCATCGCGCCCTTCAGGCCGATCAGCATATCGTGGTCGATCAGTTGGAGTGGGGCCAGGCGACAGACAGCAAGGATCGTGTACCCCTGCCGGTGCGGCTGGCCAGCGCACTGCTCAAGGACCGGCATGGGGTGATCGACCTGAAGCTGCCGGTGCGCGGCTCGCTGGACGATCCCACCTTCAGCATCTGGCCCATCGTCTGGCAGGTCGTGGGCAACATCATCGAAAAGGCGGTCACCGCGCCGTTCCAACTCATTGGTGCCCTGTTTGAGGGCGCCGACAAAGCCCAGTTCATCGACTTCGCGCCCGGCGCGGCCAGCCTGCCGCCGGGTTCGGCAGATGCGCTGGGGGCGCTGGCCAAGGCGCTTGCCGACCGTCCGGTTTTGAAGCTGGATGTTCCTTCGGGACCAGGCACAGCCGAGGACGCCAACGCCATTGCAGACGGCCGCATCGATCAGATCCTGATGGCTGACGAGATCAAGAGCGGCAAAAAGGCAGATGTGGCGTCACTGGACGCCGATGAACGGCATGACAGGCTGGAAAATCTCTACAGCAACAGACTGGGCAAGGATCCGGAGTTTCCGGAGTTTTCCCCCGATACGCTCAAAGCCGCGCCGGGCGCAACGCCGGACATGGATGAGGGTGATCGGCGTGAGCTTCTGGAGTCCCGATGGATGCGCGAACAGTTGCGTCCGTTATTCAAGCCTACCGAAGCGCAAATGGCGGCACTGGGAACTGCGCGCGCCGCGGCGATCCGCGATGCCTTGTTGGCGGACGGCACGGTCGATCCGGCGCGGGTTTTCCTGACAACCGCCACCGGAGCTGCCGCTGCAGATGGCCATTCGCGCGTGGCGCTCAAATTCGAGTAGCGAGAATCAATTCACAATATCGGCGCCAGCTATGCCCCACATCGGCGAAGTTGCCTGGCATCTGCAGCCATTGCGATAGACCGCAGGCGAAACGCCGACTTCCGATCGTCGCCTGTACGGCGAGAACTTTCCGCAAAAACTCGGCATGCGACGACGAAAGTCAGCCCAGCATAACCATCGACCCGGGCGTTTCCTGCCGTATCAGCCCGCCTTCAGACCGTGCGCGAAGAAAGTCACGATTTCATCCGCCAAAGCATGTTCCGCCCGTGGATCATCCAGCGAGAACCATTTCGGCAGCCATTCGAATGCACCCGCGCCCAATTGAGCGAGCGCGTCGAAATCGAGCTTGCGGAAGCTTCTGTCCTTAAGGCCCTGGCGCCCAAATTCCTCAAAACGGCGCTGCAATGCGCGCGCGCGCCGGGTGATGTCGCGCTTCACAGCCGGCGCCAATGCGGTGACGCCAACCGTCTGGATCAGCGGTGACAGGCCGGAGGCATGGGCCTGTATATTGAGATAAAGGCCGTACATCGCGCGATCGAGAGCATTTTCCCCGCGACCAGCCGCAGCTTCGACAAAGTGTTCGTAGAGCGAAAACGCACGTTTATAGCAACGCGCCACAAGCTCAGTTTTATTATTCAGATAGTGATAAAAGGCACCCTTGGTGGCACCCAGCTCCCTGGTAATATCTTCCAGCGAAACCCCGTCGATCCCCCGCTGGTTGAACAATTGGGAGGCCGTCATCAGCAATTGTTCTACCTTGGAATCGGCTACTGCGCGACGATCGAAAGCTTTTGCCGGCGCCGGAAAAAAGGATTCGATCCGTAGTGTCGGCACAAAGCGGTAATCCCGATCCCGTGCCTCGCCGGAGATGGTGAGATCGCACAACGCTTCAACGGTGCGGGTACGGAAATCTTCATCGGTACCTTCCACCCAATCTATCGACAACGGAATCCAGTTGATTATGCCGATCAGTGTCTGCGCAACGATCTCGTCGTCGCAGGTGCGGATACTCCCATCCTCGATACCTCCGCGAATCAAAGTACGCAGAGCCTCGACATTGGCGTTTCGCATAGTCGCAATGACGCGGCGCGTCGCACTTTGCAGATAGGCAACCTCGCTCAAGATCGCCGACTGCGGGCGCCCAGGATCGAGCGACAGACGCAGAAAAACCAGAACACGATCAAGTCCCGTATCTGCAGCCTGCAGGGCAGTGTGCAGATCGCCAGCCATGATCTCGCAGCTCTTGCGATAGCACTGCGCCGCCAGATCGTTGCGATCCTTCACATAGTAATAGAGCGCAGCGCGGCCGATGCCGACAGCCTTGGCAATTCTGCTGAGCGATGCCCCCGAAATTCCGCGCGCATTGAACTCCGCGGCCGCTGCATCGAGCAGCAAGGTCCGTCTGGCTTCCTTGGCGGAAGCCTGGGTCAGCACAGTGGAAGCGGGCAACAGCATGAATGTTCAGTGTGACGGGAAATCAACACACAATTTCGGAAACATTCCTATCTGTCAAATAGAATTGAAAAGCAGATAGACATATAATTCATATTACATACCCAAACGTCAAATACGGCCATAAGGGCCTGAAGCATTGGGAACGGGGAGGTCTATTGTGTCACTATCCATCACGCGACGCTGGGATTTACGCATCACTTTTTGCGCCCCAAGGGCCCTCACCATGGGCGGGCTGATGCTTCTTGCCACGCCGTGCGGTCACGCCATGGCTCAAACGACCGTAGGAACGGGAATCGAGACTGTGGTGGTGACGGCCGAAAAGCGCGAGGAAAACATCCTCAACGTCGGCATCAATATTACCAGTCTTTCAGCCGACGAACTCCGTACCTCGCGCATAACGACGGCGACCGATCTGGCCACCCAGATTCCCAACGTGGATGTGAAAACAAATGTTCCCGGCGCACAACAGATCATAACCGTGCGCGGCGTGGGCCTGGACGATTTTTCCTCCACCAACAATTCGAGTGTCGGCGTATATGTCGACGATGTGTTTCTCGCCTCTTTCGCCGAAATGGATTTCAATATGTACGACCTGGCGCGGGTCGAAGTATTGAAAGGACCGCAAGGCACACTTTACGGCCGTAACTCGACCGCAGGTGCAATCAACATCATCTCCGCACGCCCCTCGCTGGATGGCTTCGCAGCCAATATCTCAGCCGGTTACGGCAATTACGGCATATTCGAAACGGATGGCATGCTGAACTTGCCAGTGACCGATACGCTAGCGGTGCGCTTCGCCGGTAAAATTGTGCATCAATCTGACGGTTACTGGTTCAGCCGCGTGCTCGATCGCGATCTGGGGCGGCAAAGCATTTTTCTCGGGCGCGCACAAGCGCTGTGGTAGCCGACCAGCGATCTGACAGTATTGTTCAAACTCGAAGGCGAGCATAACCGCTCGGAGATCGGCGTGGGAAAATTCTTCGGCACGATTTCAACGGTGGCAGGCGAAACCTGTCCGGATTTTTCCAATCCGTCGCATTGTGTCGACTCGCACGGCTATACCGACATGACGCCCAACAAATTCGAGGGCGACTGGAATCATCTGGCACCTTATGACGTCGATCAATGGAATAGCACATTGCACATCGACGATGACTTTGGCTGGGCGACCCTGACCGCCATCACCGGCTATATCAATTTCAAACGCGAATTCTATATCGATGCCGACGCGACACCGACCTCGGATGCCGAATTCAACCAGAACGACGCTGTATCGCAATTCAGCCAGGAGGTTCGTCTGGCGGGCGATACGTCAGGGATCGCCTGGCTGGGCGGCCTCTATTACTCCTGGGACCGTGTTCACAGTTATACGCCAGGCACACTTGTCGACAGCTTTGGTCTCGACGCGTTTATCGAGTCGCGGCAAATCACGAATTCGGCGGCAGTTTTCGGTCAAGCGAAATGGCCGCTCACAGACCAGCTTACCCTGACCACCGGTTTGCGGCTTACCTATGAAGATCGTTCCTATATTGGCGGCACTGATTTCGTGATACCGGGTCTCGGCATACACATCCCGGCCACGCATCAGGACGACAAGATTTTTAACCGCAACGTCTCCTGGCACGGCGGGCTGGATTACAAGCCAGACGACAGCACACTGATCTATCTGAGCGTTGCGCGCGCGACCAAGAGTGGTGGTTTCTTTAACGGGATCACCACGCAAAACGAGGCGCTGGCGCCTTACAAGCCGGAAACGCTGACGGACTACGAAGCCGGTGTGAAGGCGCAGCTGATCGATAGCACATTGCTCCGATTGTGCCTGCCGAAGACCGCCAACTCCCATGCGGTGTTGCAACAGGTGCAGATTGGAGCCTCTTCCATCGTTCTGAGCCTGGACAAAGCTGCTGCGCTGGAGATCTGGCAGACGCAGGCAGCAGAACCTTTGGATGACAGGCAGACCCAGGCCCATTGCCGGAGCCATCTCGCAAGCGGCGAGACATTCGCGGATCACGACGCCACCCTCATTGTGACGCTACCAGTATGGGCGGAGTTTCGTGGCGGCCGGGCGGGCATCTCCCAGACAGGGCAAGACCGTCAGACTCACACACCCGATCCGGCTCTTCTTAAGGCCCTGGCCCGGGCCCATCGCTGGAAAGCCTTGCTGCTCGCAGGTGAGATTCGCGCGATCGAAGACCTGGCTACCCGCGTCGGACAGGAACGCCGCCATGTCGGACGCACCCTGTCACTGGCCTTTCTCAATCCCGCACTGACCCGCCGGATTCTCCGGGGCGAACAACCCGCCTCCTTGCGTCTCTCCACCCTTCTCGACGCCGACATCCCGCTGTCATGGCAGCAACAGGACCAGCTTTTTGGCACTGCGCAACAGGCGAAAAAAATTCCCTGATAACGCGCAAAAAATCCCTGTTATCGCCAAAAAATTCCCTGTTATGCGTCCCTGTTATTCGCACCCCTCAGGAGACCAGCCCCTCGCAGAAACGTCCATTTCATCGCACTTTTATGCAGATCCAGACGAGAAGCCAGGGCCGAAAACGCAAAATTTTCCCTGTAATGCTCCCACTCGGCCAACCGGTCTCTGAAAGTTTTAAGCCGAATGAGCGCCCGGCCAATCGCGCCGTTCGAACCACCCACCCCCACTTCCGCACAAACCGGGGGAGCACCCTGCCGCAAACGGAGACCGGCGCCAAAACCGTGTAGAAAACCCGCGGAACCGGAATCTCCACCCCCGCTTCCACCCGCAGAATTGCGCCCGGTTGCGCCACATCCCGCGCAACCGTCTCCACAATCCGTTCAATAAGAGAATGAGTGGTGCACCGGGCAGGATTCGAACCCACGACCCCCAGATTCGTAGTCTGGTGCTCTATCCAGCTGAGCTACCGGTGCGTCCAACGAGGCGGCAGAACCTATTGAGAGCGGCGGGCGAAGGCAAGCGTCAAAACCGCCCGCTCTGGCACCGGACTGGGCGGGATAGCATGCGAAAACCGCACCCCGGCACAACTTCCTGTTGGCGGCCTCGGAAGGCCCTGCCATGGCCCTTGCCACCCGGG
>Ga0209963_1001380_pt1 | contig 14437 bp, 16 predicted proteins | sample ThiBio_1000_biof_2_FD_183957 | JGI IMG/M metagenome (GOLD analysis project Ga0209963, IMG submission 183957) | Wastewater bioreactor microbial communities from Cape Town, South Africa - Thiocy_cont_1000_biof (SPAdes) | ecosystem: Engineered > Bioreactor > Thiocyanate-remediating >...
TACGGATTAAAAATAGCTGAATTTTCGTTTTATTCAACACCGTGTGCAAATATCATGACAAGACCTGGTTCCGTAACTAGAATAAACAAAGTTTTCAAAAGAAAATCAATCCAAATTCTCATTTATTATTTTCGTTCGTTCGTACTCATCAACTGATTCATATGTCGATTGTCACAGCCAAGTACGACCACTGCTTGTTTGCCGATAATACGTCGGCAAACATAACTTTCATAATGTCTTCGATTCAATTGTCGAGTTTCTACAGAAAATTGATTTAACAAAAAAAGCCAAACAATCAATCGATTAAAGTTTACCAAGTGTCGAAAGCCCTTGCGGCCAATGTCGTTCGTGAGCGTTTTCCATAAGTTCGTTGGTGATATTAATCGGACAGCCACTTTCGAGTAGAGCACGTTTGATAACAGCTTGAAGAACGGCATCAGGCGTCGATATCATTCCACCCCAACGTGTTACACGTGCTAATTGCAAATTATTTGACCACCGAAGAATCTCATCGTTTTCAACACGTTCGTAGAGCTGAGATATCGTTGGATTTTCAACTCGAAGAACACGAATGAATTCCTTGGATAACAAAACAACAATCTTCGATAGAAAAACAAATCGAATTTGTACCTGAAGTGTTCGGACTTCGGATTTATATAAATCCATATCCGTTCGACATTTTTGTAGTTCATTTTTGACAAGATTAAGCTCGATTCTTAATGCTTGAACACAATTATGAGTCTGCGAAGAAGAAGAACGAGAGGAAATTGTTTTTTTTTTGTTTTCAAAAAACATCAGTTTCTTACGCGAAGATCGTCTTTCGACACGAGTATTCCGCAGCCATTTTCGCATTCGATTAGTTTCTTCGGATTAAATTCGCAGACAGCTAAATGATTTGGTAAAGTATCTAATTTGACTATTTCCGTGCAACCTTCGTTTTCACATTTAATACTTAATCTAATTTGGAAATCTTCGCATTAAAAAACAAACAAAATGACAAAAATTCACTTGGACAACAGATTTTTTAGAATCCGTGGAACTGGCTTCAAATGATCAGATTCAATCGGTGTTCGGTCAATCGGACATGTTTGTACTCGTGAAAGCCATTCATTGATACAATCCTATCGAAACATACTTTGTTTTGTATGGCTTTTTATGCAAAACAAAGCTCGTTTTACTTGACAGAAAGCATGTTCACATTGAGGAGCTTGAAGAGGATTTTCAAGTACTCCGCCACAAATAACACCTAAGAGAATAAATATGTTTGTCGAGCTGATAAAACTTGTTATATCTCGGATAGAAAATAGACACATACAAGTTAATTCGTCATCGACACCGTCAGGAAATCGTTGAATATCAAAGCCCATGTTAATCGCGCTTATCTACGGAGAAGATTTTTAGCAAATACTTTTCATTTCTCGAATTCGAAATTGTCCTTCAGAGAAAAAAACGTGATTTTTCGTTCAAAATAATAATAATGTCTGTCAAATGATCACCTTATCGGCTGGTTGATAAGACCAACCAGTCGAACAACGTTTTAGTTTTTTTTTTCTTCTCTCCTACTAGAGACAACTATTTCTCAAACAAAAAACGATACATATCGACATCTATATCAAATTGTAAATTAGACGAACTTCTTACTGTGATTTATTTCTTAAATTTCAGTTTTGTTTTTCTGTTTATTTACTCAGAAATCGAGATTCGTACATAAAACTGTAAGATGACGTCGTTTTGATATTGATAATCAATTATATTGAAATATAAAATATCTCGCCAAGCTTTTAATTGTGATTACAAAAGAAAATTCTCAATTGACTATCGAGACGTGAGCCAACAATTCGATTTATTCTCAAACATGCACATATATACAGTTATCTTACTAAATACATATTGAGTTGGAGGAGGAGGAGGAGAAGGAGAATGATTTTGTTGTCTGATGTATAACTGTGAAAAAAAAACGAACGCAAAACGTGCCATTTATTCATTTACTATTCCTAACTGTCATAAATTCGACACCTGATTGAAATCAACTATCAATTTACTCAACGTGCCGATCATTGTCTCGTTTTAAAAAGAGAAACAAAAAACCTCCTCATCGATTTCCACACGTGTTCATATAACAGTCAATAAGAAAAATTCTCATTTCAATGTCAGATTTTTTTATTCGTTCGACTCGATCGATACGTCGAGCTATGATTTTTCTTCGTTTTTTTTTGTATAATTTTCACACGAATTATTATGATAAAATAAAACGGAACTTTTCAATCTGTTAGCAAGCAAGACGAAACAGACACTGTGTCGGTACCACCTCCTTCTTCTCTTCTTCTTCTTTTTCTGTGATTCTTTAAACCGACAAATGATGATTTCCGGCTTGAGAACATAACGTTCAGGATATCGAACCGATGAGCTAAATATCGAGTCAATATTGAAAAATCGACATTCAACGAGCTTGTTGAGAATATTTTACTCTTTTCTTTTTGCCGACATACCGCATCGAGTCTCTCACTCTCTTTCTTCTAAGAGAGTTGACAAACATTTAAAAAAAAAAGGTAAGAGTATAAGTGTTCGAGTTTTCTTTTTCTTCGAATTTTTTGTTCTATATTCGAGTCTGTGCTTGATCAAGAATGATGCATAGATTAATGTCATCGATTATTTACAGTGTAACATAAGACTTCCTTTGGTTTGCTCAAGCCGATGTTTTATTTCTTTCATCTTGTTTTGTACGAAAAAAAAACAAACGAGTAAAGATGCTGGGAGAAAAACAACATAGATGCGTACGAAAAGTTTGTCGATCATGATTGAGCATACTAATTCTTACGAAATCTAAAAGGATGTTTTCTCTCTTACGCGATAGTTAAACAAATAAGACACCGGTGAAGAAGAGAAGAAAAATGAAAATGTAATTATCTTTCTTATTCTCATCGAATAGTGACGCCGTGAAAAAGATAAGCTTGGCTTCAGGCGTCGTATTGTGTCGCGTGTCTCTTGAAAAATTTTCTCTTTTTCTGAAGTGGAATAGTGCGCATAGAACTCAGGTGTGATGAAAACGAAGAAGAACAAGAGAGAAAAAAATCATCAGCTTAAACAGACCACCTATCCATGTTAGTGTTTGCATCATTGTATTTTAAAAAACATAACTCATTCGATCGAAGATGAGAATCTTTTGAAGAGAGATTCCCGACTAATCGGCTTATGACAGAAGCATTCATATATAACTAACAATGTTTCGTATTCACGCACTCAGCATGATTGGAGACAAACAACATTCTTGAGTTCGTTTTTGAACCAAACAAAATATCCAAACTTTTCAATTAAGAATTTATTCTAATTGATCATTATCCAATGAATGAAATTCTCTACGGCCAATATGTCGAGAGTAGAGAAAAGAAAAAGCGAACAAGCAATATTCATTTATAGACTTTTGTTAATCTATGAAAAAGAAAACTATCTTTACACTTTCAAACTAATTGATGTCATCATTGTCAGCAGCAGCATAAAAAAAGGGAAAGAAGAATAGAAAGTCAAGCTTTTTTGATTGACTTTTATAGTGATTGCTTTCATATGGTTCTTTTAGTTTATTGACAAATGGGCTAATCTCTCCACCCACCATCTTCTGTCAACAAAATAATAATGTTATTGAACAAAAAGAAAAAAAAACCGTAAATCTCTCAATATGTGTCAATACATTTCAAGAGTAGACATCATTACATCCAATTAAATAGCTTTTCATTTGTTTAACAGCTTTTTCCCAAATGTGTGTTATCAAAACAAGAAAAGAAAATGAATATGACGCTTCATATTTATTCATTTACACTGTTCGCCCACAAGCTTTAAGACAGACACAACATACAAACAAAAGAAGAAGAAGAATTCGAAGTCGAAGAAGAAGAAAAAAAAGAAGATGAATAAGGAGAGAGAAAAAAACGAGGAGAATGTTAATTGAAAATTTTAAAGTTTTGATGATGATGATGGTGTGATGTTGGCCAGCCGATGAATTCTTCGCTTGTTCGGCCATACATCGATGGTGGTTGAAGAAAATCCATTTCTTGATTTCGATATGTTAATGCACTTGTTGCTGAACCATAAATCGGTGGGCTATTTCCAGTTGATGAGCTATTTTTATAAATATGTTGAGGATCATTGCTATAGAACAATCCATTTGGATATGATGTTTGATTTGGACTATATGATGTTGGATAAATATGATGATAGGCAGCAGCTTGCGATGACCAAGCAGCGAGCGATGTTGCTGCGGCTGCAGCAGCACTCGAATTATCCGATGTTGGCGAACGATAGAATGTGTTGCTCGCTACTGAATTCGATGAACATAAACTATTGCTACCACCGCCATTCAAGCTATTGGTACTTGATGTCGATGGTGGCGAACGATTATTAGTCATTTGAGAAGAATTCATTCGTTCCGATGGACTAATCATTGCTGGACTTTTCACTTCACGTTTACAGATTGCTAATGGAGTTGTTGTCGATGAATGTGATGTGTCAGTTGAAGATGTTGATTTGTCGTGAATGCCACTATTCGATGATGATGACGGTTTTTTAGCTGCTTTATCTTGTTGACGACATTTAGCACGACGATTTTTAAACCAAACCTTTTTTTTTTGATTTTGAAAGTAAAGTCTCTTTGAGATTGAAATGAATGATTCGACTTACTTGTATTCTCGATTCGGGCAAAGCGATTTTCAGTGCAACTTCTTCGCGCATGAAAATATCAGGATATCGTGTTCGATCGAATAAAGTTTCGAGTTGATCGAGTTGTGCACGAGTAAAAGTTGTTCGTTCACGTCTTTGCTTTCGTTGTGATGAACCTGAAACATTTTTTTTTCCAATGAATTTTTACTGAAGAAGAAGAAGAACAAGATATTCTCTACCATTATACGATAAGCTTGAAAATGAGTCAGGATGTTGAGGAAAACCGAATGCAAATGGTACGCCCTTTAGTTGGATCCGTATAGCCAAACTTTAATCCTGTCGGATCGTTTGCCATTGATGAAGCAGCAGCAACATAATTCGAATAATAATCACCTAATGGCGGTGATGGATATTTGGATGTTGCACTGGTACTATTAACGGAAGCCACGATTGCTAAAAATAAGAACATAATCAGTTAAGTCTTTGGCTTTTCTCTTCTTTAGTTATGATAAGACTGTCTTCAATCGATATTAACACGTGTCAGATTTCATGCGTGTACGATTGAATAAGGTAAAACGATTCGGTGTTGGTAACACTCAGATAAATCGAGGCTAAACTCATAAATAAATACTTACCAGGTTTTTTTTCTCTTAGTGAAGATATACCAATGTATATGAATGAATGGGAATCGTCTCAAACTTCAAATAGATTAGAACTGATGATGAAAAAAAACATCGGACACGCACAATCTTTTTCTCTCTCTCTTTCTCTTTCTCTTTTTCTTCTCTCTTTTTCAAGAGTTTCTTCTTCTCTCCTCGTCTCGTCTCTTCTCTTATTCCATTGTAATAAAACGACTGTATCACGCGACGATCGTTAGTCGTTCTTGATTGACAAGCAATGCGTGTGTTTTTCTTCTTTTTTTTTCTTCGTCATCCAATCAGATTCCTCTCGAGTACACGAAGAGAAGAGAAAAAAAGAACTTTTCATTTTGTTTTAACCAATCGGATTTTATTGGAATATGAGCCAATGGAATTTCTATGAGAAAAAAAAACGTATCAACATGTATAACAACAAATTCTTTCAATTCTTCAAGTATATTTTTATTCATTAAAAATTGTTTGATGAATTCGAGCTTGAGATTACGGATTATCGGTTAGTGTGAACAACTTTTTCTCTCTTCTTCTTCTTCTTCTTTATGACGCCAGAATCAAATTGAAAAATATGTCTTTAGGCGTATAAAACATGAAACATGCATCCACACACAACACAAAAAAAGAAAACTCTTTTTTTTTCTTTCTTCGTTGACCAAATCGATGCTCGTTGAGACACCTGTTTCGTCTTTTACATATTCGTATTTATTGACAATATTGACTTTGCTCATCAAATGATATGCATAAAGAATAAGATAAGCTTGAGACACTCTCACATACCACGCACATTAACATAGACGTTCTCTCTGTTTAATATAAATATGCTTTTGATCATCTTTGTACACACTTATCATATTTGAAAGTAAAGAATGTACGTATGTTGTTTACCTCATGGCATTTTTTCTTTATGTTGATCTAATTAATATGGTAATACGCTAACTAAAAACGAAAGAATGTTATATATCGTATGGGTATGCGTGTGCGTACGATTCTTTCTTCTATTCAGCGACATGTGCAGTAAAAAAATGGCAATTAATTTACGTTTTCCTTTTTCTTAGTTGTTAGTTCATTTTTTTTTCTTCTTCTTGCGAGATGAATGTGCGTGACAGTGGCACGCACACGTCAATCACAGTTGTCATCTACCTATATGTCCCACGACATTCATTAGGGCGCATCAATCGAGAAATTCGAGTGCTTGTTCATTTTTTCCTTGATAATTGAAGTGGTTAAAAGACGTTGATGATGAAGAAAGATTTTACTTCTTCGAGTTAATTTCGTTTCTTTGAACATAGTAGGAATCCGTTCTTTTCTCATTGTTTTTTATGTATGTATGAATGGACAAAAAAACTAAATTATTCAAGAGATAATAGACGACAAAAGAATAGAATTGAAGACGTTGACAAAGGCGGCTAGTGTTTGATTGAAAAAAACTATCGATTCCGTCAATGATTGAAGACAAGCAAAAATCGTTTAAAGACGCGGAAAATCGGATCAAAATCGTTGTATTCAAATCAACCATCGAGCACATTAAATATAGATGAATTTCTTTTTCCTGTTTAAAAAGCTGGTTCACACATCAACAATACACAAGTTTATTACGAACTATTTCTAGGCTGACTGATGAGATTCTTTTTTTTTTTGCTCTTCTTTCTCAAAGAATTGGCAATAAACACAATCTTAATGCAATGTCATTCAGAATAGATTATCATTTTTGACTTGATGATTTAATCTTCTTTACAGCTAGATCTTTTTGTTTTATTCCGGGAAACAAAATCTTTCGAACTATCAGCGAATACAATGATAAGTCTTCGTTTTGTGTCCTTGTTTATTCTCCTTTCTTGTGTGTCAACAGTAGCTAAATTCCAATGATAATTTTCCTTTGATTACTAATCCAGGAAAATGAATTTTTAATTGTTTTTTCTGCTAATAAAATTGAAACAACCTATTTTTAGTTAAATAAGGATTTAAAAATCAAGCATAATTCATCAACAAGTTTATTTTGTTTATATAGAAAGAAGAAAAAAAAGTCTGTCGAAGATTCGGAGAACAAATTGCAAATTAATGAGTATGGATCATAACTTGACATAAACGTATTTTTTTGTCAACGACCTATATTCTCTTTCTCTCTCTCTCTCTCTCTTTATCAATCTAAAGTGTAATCTCAAGTGGATAAGGATTTCTTTATGTTGAATAGTTATTAGACGATTTATTTGCTATTTACCTGACTGATAACAAGAGAATTATTTCGAAAAGGACTTGACTCTTGTCGAATTATGTGGTGAATAGAAGAAAAAAAAGAAAAAGAAAATATTTTGTCTAGTTCAAAAGTACGACGAATCAAACATGCTTACAAAAAGAAAATCATATAACTCAACTAATCTTACATTTGTATGAAACATTGTAAGATAATATATGTAAGTTCAGTCGGTGGAAATAGATGATTTGCACTTATGAAACAAAGAATCAACTGATGTATCTGGTGTTTGTATGCACTGAATTATTTATTAATGAAGAGAGCAGACAAAAATAATAATAATAACTTAGACTCAAACAAATAAATGAAGATTATCAAGCAGCAAAACTACCAGATAAAAGGATAATGACTTTATAAACGTTTTTTCTTGAGTTTTTTAGTTGTTGTCATTGATTTTGGTGGAAAATCGGTTTGAGAATTTTGTTCTAATAGATTGGCGAGTTTTTCTAAGATTTTTTCATGTTGTTTATTCAAGATATTTGTGACAATATCTGTTTGTTGTTGTAAGTCAGTTTGTTTGACAGTTAAACTTTGTGTAATTGTATTGTTTTGTTCGGAATCATTGGTTGAAACTAATTGTTTTAGCAATCGTATTTGCTCATCACTTTCATAGTGACATTGTTCGAATTGATTGAGTTGATCTTTGATTTGTTTAAGTTTCGATTCAAGTTCGATCACATTCGAATTCGATGTTTCATTTTTATTATTATCGTTATTAATCAGATGTCTTAACGTATGTTTTGACATCATGTCCTGATATTCATCATATTGTTGATCGACTTTCGATTGTAAAACACTAATTGTAGCTCTCGCTTGTTCAAGTTCGTGTTTCAGTTGCTCATTTTCAGGCACATGATTTATATCGAATACTGAATGCGGTTGAAGTTGATCAAGTAACTGTCGATTTTGTGTTTCGAGTTCACATATTCGTTGATTGAGCTTTTCGATGTCATTTTCATGACATGTTTTTAAATTTTGTATTGATGTATAAAACTGTTGCATTAAATCGCTTAAACTTATCGGTTTACCCGAAACATATGATGATGATGCTGAATTCAACATTGTTTGTTGTGCCGAAATGTTCATCTAGGATATTTAATTACTAAAATGAGAGTAAAATAAATTCCTCGTTCAAAGTTCTCTTCAGACAAAGAGGATCGACAGAGATTTACTCGAAATCTGTTCGAACCCGTTAATTTGTTAGATTAGATTTCGAGAAAACAAAAGTCAATCATATCCTAGCTAATATGTTTTTATTTCATTCCATCAGACAAAAGAACAAATGATGGTAACATAGAAATAATAACAACAACAAAAAAAAACAATGAAAACAAAAAAAACACAAAGAACTTTCATTATTCTTTTTCTTCTTCTTGTTTTTTAGATTAAATTTTATTTCAAAATTTGTTTTTTTTTCTACGTAAACAATTTTTCAATATTTTGTTTAAGCGTTTGAATTTGTGTTTTTAATTGTGAACCTTCACTAACGGTGATGCTCGCGCTAATGACCGGTCGTGTGACTCCACAAGCACGACCTAAGGCTTGTTTGCTTCGAACGAAAACATACGGAACATTCTTATCTTCGCATAACAATGGTAAATGCATTAAGATTTCAATTGGTGTTGTATCAGCAGCCATGACTAAAACATAAGAGATCATTTTAGTTTGAATTTTCTCGAGAGTGTTGAATAGTTGATACATACTGATTAATTCGGATTTACCACGATTGAGTGTTTTTGTTGCTTCATTAGCACCTTTACGTAATTGACGCTGAAAAAAAAACGAAGAATTCGATGAGAAAATTGAAAAGACAACAGAAAATTTGTTTTACATAGTTTTGAGCTTGATGAACAAGTTCAAGAATGTCTTTGGTAAGTTTTGCATCGGCTAATGGGTAAGCTTTTGGATTGACGTCACCTTCAGCAGACATGATGGATGATTTTATTTGTTTGTTTTCGGTTGATCTAAAAATTGAAAAAAAAATAACTCAATCAAAATTCGAACGACAACCGAAAATAAATAAAATAAATAAAAGTCAATTTATTAATGCACATTTTTCGATCGAACAAAAATATAATGAAAATCATTGAACTCATAAGTATGTCTCATTGATAAATCCGTTAATTTCAGTCCACCGATCCTCTACAAACACAAAATTTAATGAAGATCGCATCGTTTTATTTTGTATTCAAACCTTCAATCCCAAAGTCAAAGGAACGAATTGCAGTTGAACATCGAGAGTCTGATGAGCATCGAGTTTACCGAGTTGTTTACTAACAATTCCAATCCAAAGAAATTGTTCACGTTGAGCAAATGAATTATCAAATGTCAACGACAAATCCATTGAACGTTGTGTACAATTTAGAATTCGAATGAGAATTGTTTGTGGTTGTTCGAGAGAACATTGACCTTGACCGTTGATTAGAAATACACGAAGATCAGGTAGATAACCGATATTTGTCGTGGTTATCGAAGGAGTCTAGAGACAATTGAATCGAGAAAATAAGAGAGCGAGAGAAGAAGTTTACTGGTTTGGGTAATTGATTGGTTTGTAATCGACCTCGTTCGCCGAAACCTGACATCCAACTGATGTCGAGTTTGCCTAATGTCGGCGTCGAATAAAGTTGTTCGAAGGGAATATCTGGCCGAGGTTTTAAATAGAACATATAAGTTGTTATTTCATTCGGACGAATAAAACGCCACGGTTCACAAAGCGAACTTCAATACAAAAAAAAACATCGATTGTTTTGCATTTAAATCAAATTACTTTTCGGAATTTTCATGATGAAGACTATTTAAATTTGTAACTGTGTACGCAGTTGATGCGTCCAATTCGACCACTCTAAACAAAATTCACAGATTTATAAAATTTCAATGAAAATCCATCAATCGACTAACATCATATTCAATATCGATGGAGTTTGATTTTGAATATCAGCAACAACGTAATATTCATCAGGCTTAGCACCGGTAATAAATCGAGTTTTTAAATCAATTGGCTTTCCTACCTACGAATTACAATATTTTTTTTCTTCTTTTTATCAATGAAAAAATTGTTAACTTACTGGTAATTTGAAAACTTTCTTCAGATTATGTTTTTCTCCATTTTGATCGACACATGTTACGGTACAAACAAGTCTAAATTAAATTTCACAAAATGAATGTTTTTTTCCTAAAACTGAAAAAAAAACATACGAATGATTGCCAAGTTCTTTTACTTCGTGTTGCAGAACTCGAGAAATGCTTTGATCAGGTGTTAGAACGATTTTATTCGAATCATTTTGATCACTCGAATTCAGTGTTATCCGCTGTGTCGCTGTCTGAATATCTGTCTACGAGAATAATCAAAGGCAAATCTTCGTACTGAATCGAACTATTCGTTTCGAATTTACTTTTAAAACAACATCGTGAAGTGTTTGGTCACTTTGATTATTCAAAGCAACAATCGCAGAAAACATTTCGCCGAGAAAAACATTGCTAAACGAAAAGCAAAACTTTCGAGATTCGAACTTTTATCAAGCAAATCAACGAACCCAAAACTATAAGGAAGTACGAGTAAATGACTTAACACCGAATTATCCGCGCCAATTCCGATATCATGCGACTGTCCGCTTAGAAATGCCGTTGCCGATGACGATGATTCTTCTTCGGCATAGATCGGAATGTTTTGATAGAGCGCAGGTTTAGACAAACGCATGACTATGAACAAGTAAAGTTCGATTTTACATAGACAAATGTCGAGATTTTTACCTCGAACTGCAAGAGGTTCGGTGTTTTTCGCCGGATCGATCGATAGGCTCGAGTTGGCCATCGATGTTGTCAATGAGTTCGTAATTGAAACTGCCATTAGAAATTCACATATCTACAAATAAGAAAGGGAAAACAAAAAACAAGAAAGAAAAACAGCTTTTTTGCTTTAACAAGTGAAAATTCAACTAAAGATTAATTATCTTCGAACTGATTTGAAGAATTTATTTCAACAATATTAACTGAATTCGATTGAGCTTGTTGTGGAAGACGAATTGATTGAAGTTCATTATCACTTTCACTGTCAGATGATGACGACGATGATGAATCCATATTCGGACAAAACATAAGATTCATTTCGATTGCTTGTTCCTGTTCGTTTTCTTCATCATCTAATTCAATACGAACATTTTCACCAGCTTGAATTTTCGAAAACAAATTTCGATTTGCATCGGTTAGTAGAGGCAGAAACTGTTTACAACGTGATATTAAATCACTACTGTCGATTCGTTGAGTCGATCGTTGAGCTGCTGTTGGTCGTGTTTTCGATGGCGATTGTTCAGCGTTAAAATAAACATTCTTCTCGATATTCTGTTTTAAAACCGAGAAAAAGTCCGCTGAATTATCGTCGACGGAATTTTCGTCGTGTAATTCATCGAAATTCCACGCCGATGGAGGTTTCTTCTCATTGACTCGGTCGATCGATGGTACACACGGTGGTGGAGAAGAAGAATCATCCGTCATTTGCACGCAGAAAAACAGCAACACTTCTCTTCTCGAAAACAAACAAACAAATAAACAAAATTTAACCACAAATCTGTTCTATTGAACAAAGAACGAACGAAGAAAAAATGTTTTAATGGTGTTTTTCGTTTCACCAATGTAATGCTATCTTAATACCCAATAAAAGCAAGTGCATTAGTGTTTTACTATCGATGCAATCGGTCGTTCTCTTGCGTCTTTTGGTTGTTACTAAGGAACGATTCTCAATTTGTTAACTAGATGATGAACGGATTCTTTTCTTTTCTTTTTTCTCGCTTTGATATTGTGCGGCAAGGTTCTTGAGATTTGAGAAGATGGCTGATCTCATGAATTCATCAACACATTCACATCATTATCCACCAAATCCGAATGAAATCGTTGGCAATCGTCGACCAGCTCGGCCGACAAGCGCACAACTTCGTTCGACAACACCAACACGAAATCGACCGCAAGCAAATCTCAATTCATCAGGCTTGAATACAACTGCAAAACTAGAACAATCGATTTTACGACACGATCTCGATCGAACAACAACATCGGTCAATTCGCAGAAATTAAATGGTAAAGGTAAAAATCGATTGTATTCAACATGGACGCCGCTACAAGACGAAGAAACAAACGCTCGAGTAACAAAATTCGTTTTTATCCTTGTCATTTATTCGTTTGTTTTTTTTCTCTCGTTTAGTTATTCGACGAGAGACGACAATTGGTGAATAAATGGGTTAGTTAACTAAGTTTTTCTTTTGTGTTTCAAAGCGAATTCATTTGTAAATTTAGTTTGAGAAATGGACTGACGATCAACGTCGTGTTATTCTCGATGATATTATGGCGTTGTGTCGTCCTCGACAGTTGACACACACGCGAACTTTAGTAACCAAACGATTTCCAGCGCATCATCAAGATTTTACTCGTGTTTTTCCACGTGTTCTTTGTCTTTATATCTTCTCATTTCTCGATCCACGTAGTCTCTGTCGAGCAGCACAAGTAAATTCTTCTTTTTTTGTTATCAATTAAAAAGCCAATTGTACTACTGGTCAGGTTTGTTGGTATTGGAAATTTTTGAGCGAATCCGATCAAATCTGGATGCCGAAATGTCTTCGCTTCGGTTGGACGCCCAAACACAGTCCTTCGCCGTACGAAACCAATGTTTGGAAACGTGTCTATTCGTTTAATATTCAAGCTTTGCAAACAATGCCTGTCAAAGTACGATTGCATAGAGATAGTTTCGGTCGAATTCATTCGATTCAATAATCTAGATCAGTTTTTTCTCTCTTTCGATCTCGAAAACCGATCGATTTGTACAGACAAATAATTGTCAAAGATTAATCGTAAAAACGCTTCGTTGAGTTTTGTTTTTGTTTTTGCAAAAAAAAGAACTTATTCGTTTGAAAGGAAACTAAAGATTTGATTGATTGAATAGGATTATTCTCATCATACAGCAAGCGGTTATTTCGATGATCAACTATCATCTCGACAACATACAACGCGTTCTCACTCAGCACGTCAACATAATTTATCAACATCAAGTCATCGGTCGTCTTGAAAATCCACCTTGGCGAGCGAATAGGTAAAATTCACTAGCAAACTTTTGATTTGACTCTTTTTTTTTTGTTTGTTTTCTAGTCGAAAACCAACGGATACTCTTCGTTATAATTATTTAGACAACGATGATAGTGCATTGGAAACATTAATTGCACGACATCGTAAATACGGATCGAGTTCATTTCATCAAACCGAATCCGATCATGAATATAAAAGTTCGAGTAAAGATCGACAAACACGTAGTCGAAATCAAGATAATTTCGAGCAAACTGGAAGAAAACGACGAAGTCAATCATTAGTATGACACATTTAAGAAGATTTTATTGATTTTTGATTGTCTATATGCACAAATAGAGCGCTCGTGGAAGTCCATCGGTTAGTTTTCATGATGAACATACATCGAGAAATTCTCATCATAATCAGTCGTATTTAACACGAACAACATCATCGACTCAAAATCGACCACCTGTAGATATTCCTCGTCCTCCATCTTCAGCACAGAAATCGAGATACAATTCGAAAACATTGACGAATGGTAAAATGAAGAATATGTTTTCTCTTCTTCAATGAAAAATAAAAATCGATCTGATTTCAGATGCTGCTAATCGAACATGGCATTCAACAAATAATCATCATGATGATTATGCTTACGAATAGAAAACTATTTAACACGTGTACGTTTTTTCATTGTTGCTATGGGAAAATTTGTTCGTTCTTTCTTTTTGTTGTTTGTTAAACTTTGTAGTAGCTGTGTTTCTTCTTCTTCTTCTCTGTTGTCAAATGTTTTGTTTTCATGGGAATGAATTTTACTTAAAAGCCTAGATGTGACCGT
>Ga0209963_1001387_pt1 | contig 14354 bp, 12 predicted proteins | sample ThiBio_1000_biof_2_FD_183957 | JGI IMG/M metagenome (GOLD analysis project Ga0209963, IMG submission 183957) | Wastewater bioreactor microbial communities from Cape Town, South Africa - Thiocy_cont_1000_biof (SPAdes) | ecosystem: Engineered > Bioreactor > Thiocyanate-remediating >...
GCGCCCCGACGACGGCCTCACCTTGCTCGATTGCCGAATCAGCAATGCGGTGCGCTGCGTCCCGCCGCAAAACAAGCCGCTGCCGGCCGAGATCAACACCTGCCGCACGTTCCTCACCGCCACGCTGACATCGATGCCCCGCCTGCGAGCGGTTATCGCGCTCGGCCGCATTGCTCACGATTCCGTGGTGAAGGGACTCGGGCTGCGCGCCAATGCCGCGCCATTTGCGCATGGCGCCGTGCATGACGCCGGCGCGGTTCGGCTTTACGACAGCTATCACTGCTCCCGCTACAACACCAACACCCGCGTCCTGACGCCCGAAATGTTCGAGAACGTGTTCGCGCGGGTGCGCGCCGACCTCGAGTCTTGATTAGACGCGCGTTTTCTCCGCGCGAACCGGATTCCATGTCGCTTGAAGCCGCTAGAGTCTGCTTCAACTGAGTTGAATCAGACCCGTCGCTTGTCCTTTTGTTTGAGCATGATCTTTTTCCGAAAACCGGTTTCCACTTTTTCGGGATCCTGCTCTAGCCGGCTGCTGAAAAATCTCTGTCGTCATTCCGGACGCCGCGCAAGCGGCGATCCGGAATCCAGAAATACGAAGAAAGTCAGTGTGGCTGGATTCCGGGTTCGCACCTTCGTTGCGCCCCGGAATGACGGTTGGAGACTTTTTCAACAGCCTGCTAGTCTGACTGAGTCACAAAACCGCAGGTCTTATCGGGCCAGAATCAGCGATGGTTGAAGCATCAACCCAGAGCGGATGAGGCTGACATGATCGGGCGAGGCGCGAAGACCAGCGAGATGCGATTTGCGGCTTATTTGGAAGGGCTTGTCAGCGTCATCGGCCATGCGGATCGGAAGGCCCCACTGCGCGACTATTGCATCGGGCTGATGGCTTGCGGCGGTCGCAAGAGCGTTGAGCCGATGGCGGCGGTGACGGCTCCGGAACGGACGGCCGCCCAACATCAATCGCTGCTGCATTTCGTCGGCAGCGGTGGCTGGTCGGATGAGAAGGTGCTGGGCAAGATATGCGAAATGGTGGTGCCGGTGATTGAACGCCAGGGTGCTGTCGAGGCCTGGATTATCGACGACACCGGATTTCCCAAGCAGGGGCGCCATTCGGTTGGAGTTGCACGGCAATATTGCGGACAGCTCGGCAAGCAGGATAACTGCCAGGTGGCGGTATCACTGTCGATCGCCAATCACCACGCCAGCCTGCCTGTCGCCTATCGCCTTTATCTTCCGAAGGAATGGGCTCAGGATTGCGATCGACGTCGCAAAGTGGGCATTCCTGCCGAAGTTGGCTTCCGGACCAAGCCGGAAATCGCGCTGGAGCAGTTGCGGTGGGCCTGTGCGAGCGATCTTCCGCGTGGTGTCGTGCTGATGGACGCAGGCTACGGCAACAACAGCGATCTGCGCACGGAGATTACGGCGCTGGGATTGACCTATGTGGCGGGTCTTCTGTCGAGCACAACGGTGTGGGTGCCCGGCGCCGGTCCCTTGCCGCCGAAGCCATGGTCTGGCCGTGGCCGTCCACCGAAACTGATGCGCCGCAACCGTCAGCATCAGCCGGTCGCCGTCAAGGCGCTCGCGGTCGGTCTGCCGGCCAAAGCCTGGCGCACCATCACGTGGCGCCAAGGAACGAACGAAAGGCTGACTTCGCGCTTTGCCCGCGTGCGGGTCCGTACCGCGCATCGAGATTATTGGCAAACCACCCAACGATTGGAGGAATGGTTGCTGATCGAATGGCCGAAAGGCGAGGACCAGCCGACCAAATACTGGCTTTCGACATTGCCGGAGGATGTGACATTCCGCTCTCTCGTTGAGACGGCCAAACTGCGCTGGCGCATCGAACGCGATTATCAGGAACTCAAGCAGGAGGTCGGGCTCGGCCACTTCGAGGGACGCGGCTGGCGCGGCTTTCATCATCATGCAACGATGTGCATCGCGGCCTACGGATTTTTGATCTCCGAGCGGGAGATGATTCCCCCCTCAGGCGCTCGGCGCGCCCGGCCGATTCCGTTTACTCACCTTCCCACGGATTACAGACCCCGCGGATCTGCCATTGCGGACCCAACGTCATGTTCCAAATTCGATCGCGACGATGCGACGGCGGCTCGAACAAGGGCTCGTTCGAACATTGTTGAGATGTCCTTGTTGCGCAATCAGGTTCGCCCACTCCACAAACCATCGCTTGTGACGCAGTAAGACTAGAGATTGCGAGACTAGAGCCTGACTTTTATCGAGGCCTTCGTGGCCTACCAGCTGTAGAGGCGGGCGTGAGCGGATTCCCCATTTGGGCGCCCTGGATCACTTCGGGTGACGCCGGATAGATGTTTGCAACGGGCCATGCAGATCAGTTCAAAATCGACTTGCAATTGAGCTGTCCATAGAGATAGACGGTCGACCAGGGTGGGAAATCCACCGGCAGGAGTCGCCAGGCAATGCTGCCGCGCAGCAGGTAGAAAACGGCAGCTCCTTGGGACCACTTTTTATCGGCGGAGGGTATTTCCTTGTTGTGCCCCGCGTATGCCGCCTCAAACCATATGGTTTTTGTAGAGTTGTACGATTGCCGTGCCGATGACTTTCTCTGAAAGACGCTCCACTACGAACTGACGTGCAGCGGTACCGTAGCGCAGCCGCAGATCGCGCGATGTCGCGAGCGTTGCAATGGCTTGGGCGAGCGCAGCGGGATTTTCTACCGCGACCAGAAGGCCGGTCCGATCCTGAATTGCAATTTCCCGGCAGCCCGGCACGTCGGTCGCGATCAGCGGACGGCCACACGCAGCGGCCTCCATCAGGCTGACCGGCAAGCCTTCGCGATGCGAGGGTAGGGCGGCGATATGCGCTCTGGCCCAGATCTCTCTGATGTCGGCGATCCGGCCGAGCCATGTGATGCCAGACACGTCATTCCACGATGCTGCTTCTGCCTCGGAGACGGATTCCGGATTTGATGGATCGACGGCGCCGGCGATCAGCAGGCGCGTGTTAATGCCGCGTTCTGCCAGCAGGCGATGCGCGGCGACCAGCGCGCGGATGCCCTTGTTCCGCAGCAGCCGGCCGGCGAAGCCGACAGTCACCGGCCCTTCCGGTTCCGGGAGCGGTGCAAATCGTCCAGTGTCGACGCCTGATCCCAAAATCAGTGCGATGCGGTCGCGCGCGATCCCGAGCCTTTCAAGTTGGGCCTGATCATCGGGATTCTCGACCAGCGTGATGCTTCTGCTCCTGTTCAGGAAGAAGCGAAGCAGCGCGGTGATTGCGATTTTCAGCAGACGTGCGTCGAGATTTTGTGACGTATAGGCATAGCCCAGTCCCGTCAGTGCATTGATCTGACGCAGTCCACTGCCGGAAGCCGCGAGCGAGCCATAGACGCAACACTGGAGGCTGGAGTGATGGACGATATCGGGGCGGATCGATTTTTCCAGGCGCCGAATGGCGCGGATCGTCGCGACCGCTGAAAGGGCGGAGCCTGCGCCGCGCCGGAACGGAATCGGATGCAGCGTGAATCCTTCGCCGCGAATGTCATCGCTGTTGCCGCTCGGTTTTGTCGCGACATGCACATCGAACCCTGCCTCGCGGGCGGCGCGTGCCATCGGTAGACGGTGCGCCAGGAACAACCAGTCTTCGGATACGACGTAAAGGACTTTTGGGCGCCTTCGATTCAAGGGAGTCTCGCTGGGTACGGACGATGTCAGCCGAACTTCCTTAGTGGAAATTCCGATGAATTGCTATTATAGGGGCGAAGTGGAATAGGTTCGCCCAGCGCTCGGCGCCGGGTCTTGACGTGAGCCACATGGACTTGCGAACTGCATTGACTGGAGCGTGAGGTGGCCCATCTGGCAAAGAGGCTTTTGGCGACCTACAAACGAACTGTCCAGCGCTTCGTCAAGCCGTCACTGCGGTCGCAGCCGGAAAGTGCGGTCGCTTGGGTCGTTCATGCCCGGCATATTCTTCCTGCCCTACCGGAGCAGACCCGCACTCTAATCAAGCATCACGACCTTCATCAGGGGGGCCATGCGATCACTTATTTCGAGAACGACATCGTGAAGGAGGCCGGAGCAAAGCTGAGACAGCTTGCCTCGAATCCGGATGCCGGTGCGACCGCCGCTGCCATTGAAGAGATCGTGCGCTGGCTGACCGTCAAGCAATGCGCGCAAGCGCATAGCGAAGGGCTCTACTTCGCGCATGCGGAGTCGCATATGGCCAAACAATGGAATGACATCATCTGGTCGATCATCAAGGACGCAGACTTCGCGCATACCGTCGAACTGGCTTGTGGCCATGGCCGAAACACCGAGTTTCTTCGTCGCCTGGCGAAGACTGTCGATCTCGTCGACGTCAACCAAAGTTGCATCGAAGCCTGTCGGCAGCGGTTCGGGTCGGAAAAGGACGGTTGCTCTTTCCGCTATCACGTCACGTCCGGCAACGTCCTCCCGGTCGGCGACGCGACAATGACGTTCGGCTACTCATGGGATTCGATGGTGCATTTCGATAAGCTGGTGGTGCAGGACTACGTCCGCGAATTTGCGCGCGTGCTCAAATCGGGCGGCACGGCGTTCCTCCATCACTCGAATTACGGTGCGGTCGCACCTGACAGCAGTTGGACGAAAAACCACGGCAACCGAAGCGATATGACCGCTGAGCTGATGCGCGACTATGCACAGCAGAGCGGTCTGACCATCAAGTTTCAGCGGCTCAGCGGCACCGCCGATGGTTGGGGTATCGACCGCCTGGATTGCCTGTCGCTGCTGCAGAAGCCGCACTAACGGCGAAAATTAAAGGTAGCTCCGTGATCTTCCGATACTATTGGACTCGGCTTTCTTCATGACCGTTCTTGTGACAGGCGGCGCCGGTTACATCGGCAGCCATATGGTGCTCGGGCTGTTGGACAGCGGGTTGCCGGTAATCGTGCTCGATAATCTGGCGACAGGATTCCGGACCGCTGTGCCGCAATCGGTGCCCTTTTTCGAAGGAGACATCGGCGACGCGGACATGGTGTCGCGTTTGATCGAATCTCATGCCGTGGACGAGGTCGTCCATTTTGCCGCTTCGTCGGTGGTGCCGGAGTCGGTTGCCGATCCGGCACGCTATTACACGAACAATACTGTGAAATCGCTAGCGCTGATCGATGCAGCAACGCGCGCCGGCGTGCGCCATTTCGTATTTTCCTCGACTGCCGCCGTTTATGGCAATCCGGCACGGATGCCGGTGGACGAGGCGGCGCTGCCTCAACCGATGTCGCCGTATGGCGCGTCGAAATGGATGACCGAGATGCTGCTGCACGACGTCGCGAAGGTGCGGGGCATGGGTTATGTCGTGCTTCGCTACTTCAATGTCGCGGGTGCCGATCCTGAGCTGCGCTGCGGTCAATCGACTCGCGCCGCCACGCATCTCATCAAGGCTGCAGTGCAGACCGCGCTGGGCCTGCGCGATGGCCTCGACATTTTCGGCACGGACTATCCGACATCGGACGGCACGTGCATCCGCGATTACATCCATGTCACCGATCTTGTTGGCGCGCATCTCAGTGCTTTGGAATGTCTGCGCGGCGGCGGTGCGAGTGCGACGCTGAACTGCGGCTATGGCAAAGGATATTCGGTGCGCGAAGTTGTCAATGCCGTGAAACGGATATCGGCGACGGATTTTCCTGTGCGCCTGTCCGGCCGGCGGGCCGGAGATCCCGCCGCCATCGTTGCCGACACGACAAAACTTCGCCGGAAGCTCAACTGGGTCCCCACCTACGACGATCTCGACACTATCGTGGCCCACGCCCTGGCCTGGGAGCGCCGGCTGCTTGGAATGCGGGTTCGGTGAATGTCCATGGGTAGGAGGCAGGCAATCTATCTGTGTCAGCCACCTCATTTAGGTATTTTAATACCATCTCAATGGTTGACGTTCATTGCATGAACGCTGTATCGGTTCGGCGTTCACTCAATGAACGCTAGGCGAGGAACGAATGCAGGTCGCCAATGTCGATGTGGCGCAGGATTCAGTGCAAGACGAACGCACGCTGCTGGCCGTCCTCGATGCCATTGAGCGCAACTCCGCTATTACCCAACGCACCGTTGCGAGCGAACTCAACATCGCGCTTGGCCTTGCCAATAGCTATCTCAAGCGATGCGTTCGCAAGGGCCTGATCAAGGTCAGCACGGTGCCGGCGCGGCGTTATGCTTATTATCTGACGCCTCACGGCTTTGCCGAGAAGTCGCGGTTGACCGCGCGCTATCTGTCCGATTCATTCTCGTTCTTCCGGCAGGCCCGCAGCCAGTGCAGCGAGGTGTTCGCCACGGCCGCCGCGCGGGGCCAGAAACGCCTGGTCTTGATAGGCGAGGGCGAGCTTGCTGAAATCGCCGGTCTCGTCGTGTGCGATCATGCCGCCGAGATCGCCGCGGTAATCGCGGTCGTGACCGATGCCGATGACCTTCGCCGCAGGGTGAAAGCGCTGAAGCCGCTGGACGGGGCGGTGATCACGGCGCTGGCTGGCGCGCAGGAATGCCATGACGCCGCACAGGTGGTGTTCGGCGCCGGCCGCGTCCATGCCCCGGCTCTACTTCGGCTGCGGCTGGAAACCTCCGTGGAAGGGAGCGCGCCGTGATCGATCAGCCGGTCTGGTATCTCGTCCATACCCAGCCGCAGGCCGAGGCCCGCGTCGAATTCAATCTGCGGCGTCAGGGCTTTTCGAGCTATCTGCCGAAATATCAGCGCACCCGTCGCCACGCGCGCAAAACGGAAATGGTGACGCGGCCGCTATTTCCGCGTTATCTGTTCGTTGCTCTCGATCTGGCGTGCGATCGCTGGCGCACGGTGCAATCGACATTCGGTGTCAGTCAATTCGTGCTGTCAGGCGACGAGCCAGCTCGTGTGCCGTGTGCTGTTATCGATGAAATCCGCGCTCGTGAGGGCGAGGGAGGTTATGTTCAGCTCGGCTTGCCGGCGGGTATCGCTGTTGGCTCTCCCGTTCGGTTCGTCGACGGCATCTTTGCCGATGCCCGCGTGGTGATCGAGCGTATCGCCGACGCGCGAAGGGTCGCCGTACTGCTCGATCTGCTGGGACGGGAAGTGAGAGTTTCCACTCCGGTGGAATCCATCGGAACAGGTTGAGCGTAACAAACGGCTGCGTTCGACAGTGTCGTCCGTCTTGATAACAATGCTTCGGGTGACATCCGCTTCACCCGAAGTGCGGTAGCCTGACTGAAGCCATGTAGTCGTGAGGCCGGCGCCGCGACATCATCTGACGGCAATATGCGGCGGCCCATACTTGCAGCTCCTGAAGGAGCGAGCGAAGCTGCTTTCGCCCATCGTAACGAACCATTGGAAAACATGACCGCGCCGACCGCAATCAAGATCATCAAGCCTCACAGCGAGCGCAGCGCCATGGACGATTTGCGCGAGATCCTGGCCAGCCGCGAATTGCTGCTGGTTCTGGCGCGGCGAGAGATCGCGATCCGCTATCGGCAGGCGGTGATCGGATTCCTCTGGGTGGTGCTGCAGCCGTTGGTCTCGACCGCGATCTTCACCATCGTGTTCATGGTGTTCGTCCGGATTCCTTCGGACGGGCAACCCTATCCGCTGTTCGCCTTTTCCGGGCTCGTGGTCTGGCAGTTTTTCAGCCGGATCGTGGTGGACGGTACGGGCAGCCTCGTCGCCAATACCGCGCTGATCACCAAGGTGTCGTTTCCACGGCAGATCATTCCCCTGGTTCCGCCGCTCGCCGCGGTCCTCGATTGCCTGATCGCAGTTATGGCCCTGATGGTGATCGCGTTGGCCTTCGGTGCGCATGTGCACTGGACGGTGATCTTCGTTCCCGCGATCCTCCTCGCGGTCACCTTCTTCGGCTATTCGATCGTGCTGTGGCTCGCGCCGCTCAACGCGATCTATCGCGATATCGGCATCACTGCGCCGTTCGTCATGCAGGTGGGCATGTATCTCAGCCCGATCGTTTATCCGGCTTCCCTCGTGCCCCAGAAAATCCGCTGGCTGTACCAGCTCAACCCGGTCGCGGTGATGGTGGATTCGATGCGCTGGGCGGTGCTTGACTCTCCGCCGCCTTCGCCGGGGGGATTGGCGTTGTTCGCCGGCCTGTCGATCGTTCTGTTCTGGGGCGGCGGTCGTTTCTTCCGCAACGTGGAGGGCACTCTTGTTGATCGAATTTGACCAGCGCGTTCCGGAGAGCGCGGCTTCTGGCATCCGCGGATCAGGCAGATGACATCGGCGATCGAAATTTCCGGCGTTGGAAAACAGTACCGGCGCGGCATGCAGGCCTACACCTACCACCGGGCGTCGGAGGTCATGACGAACTGGGGCAAGCGTCTGATCGGCGCCGGGCCGCGGGAAGCTCGCGCGGCGCGCGCCGACGAGACCTTCTGGGCGCTCAAGGATATCTCCCTGACCATCGAGCAGGGGCAGGTGGTCGGGATCATCGGCCGCAACGGCTCGGGCAAAAGCACGCTGCTCAAGATCATCTCGCAGATCACCGCGCCGACGACCGGCGAATTGCGCATCACCGGCCGGACCGGAACGCTGCTCGAGGTCGGCACCGGCTTCCATCCGGAACTGAGCGGGCGGGAGAACGTGTTCCTGAACGGAGCGATTCTCGGCATGAGCCGGCAGGAGATCGCGCGCAAATTCGACGAGATCGTCGACTTCTCCGGCATCGAGGCTTTCATCGACACGCCGGTGAAGCGCTATTCCAGCGGCATGCAGACGCGGCTGGCGTTTTCCGTGGCCGCGCATCTCGATCCGGAAATCCTGATCATCGACGAAGTCCTCGCCGTCGGCGATGCCGAGTTTCAGAAGAAGTGCCTCGGCAAGATGAAGGACGTGACCGGCGACGGACGCACGGTGGTGTTCGTTAGTCACAATATGAATACTGTTACGAGTTTGTGCAATGAATGCATCTTGCTCGAGGAAGGTCAGATGCTCGCATCGGGTACCCCTGATGTAATTTCTGATCTTTATTACTCGAGTGGTGCGGGTCGCATCGGGTCTCGACTTTCATTCAACTCTGACAAGGAGCGGCCGGGGACCGATATTGCAAAGCTCTGTGAAGCGCGGCTGATCAACGAGAGAGGACACGAAGCCAGCAATTTTGATCGCAGTGAAAAGGTAGGCGTCGAGATAACTTATGAGGTTCTTTGGGCAGGATGCTCGTTGATACCCAATTTTCGCGTTTTGATGCAGGATCTTTGTATTTTTATTAGCTCCCCCAGCGGGGGCATCGAAGTGGCGCCGGGACTCTATAAATCCACAATGTGGATTCCCTCAAAATTCCTCAACAGCGGATATTACACCATAGCGGTTGCTCTGAGTTCGCCCAGTCCTGTGGTTGTACATTTCTATGAGGGGGAGGCGCTTCAGTTCCACGTTACCGAAGATATCACCGATCCGGATCGAAACGGTTACACGCTTCAAATTCCCGGTTTTATCCGCCCCGTTCTGAATTGGGATTTTGAGAAAGCGTGATCATGCTTGGTGCCGATGCGGATTGTTCCTTTGAATCGCAAGCGCGAGTGATTTCGTAGTATGAAATTTTCTCCCCTCGATCTCGAAGGAGTTTTTCGTATTCAGGTTGAGCCGGTCATTGATCAGCGTGGCTTCTTCGTCCGAAGATTTTGCGCTCAGACATTCCGAGCCCATGGTCTTGAGGATAATCTGGTTCAGCGGTCTGTGTCATTCAACAGGCGCGCGGGGACTGTACGGGGTATGCATTTCCAGGCTGCTCCGCATTCCGAGATAAAACTCGTTCGATGTACGCGCGGTGCAGTATTTGATGTGATGGTCGATCTTCGCAAAAACTCCTCAAGCTACGGCAAGTGGTGTGGCGAGGTGTTAAGTGCGGATAACATGGTGATGCTGTATATCCCGCGAGGGTTTGCACATGGATTTCAAGCCCTCGTGGACGAGACTGAAGTGGATTACGAGATTTCGCCTGCATACGTTCCGGACGCGGCGCGCGGATTTCGGTTCGACGATCCGTCAGTCGGCATCGATTGGCCGATAGCAGATGTAATCGTATCCGACCGAGACAAATCGCTGCCGGCATTTTCAGGGCTAGATTAGGGGCGGGATTCTGTAGATGGGTAACGTGTTGTCATCAGATTTATGGCGCAGAGCCAAAGGGATAGCTGCTCGGAATATTCGGAAATTGTTCGATAGGATTGGAGGAGTCCGAAGAACTGATCAGCAAAAATCGTCGGCCGTGTTTGCGAAAGCTGGAAACCTCCCGGTCTCTGGCCCGCTGTTCACAGTCATCATTCCGACCGTCGATCGATCGCAAACTCTTGTCGATACCATTCGTGCCTGTCTTGTGCAGGACGATGAAAATCTATGCGTTCTCGTGAGTGACAATGCGTCGACCGATGATACGGCCAAAGTCGTCGCTTCATTCTCCGATCCGCGCTTGAAATATGTTAATCCCGGCGTACGCTTGGGAATGGCTGAGCACTGGGAGTTCGCCCTCTCTCATGTAAGGGAAGGGTTTGTCACGATTCTCGGTGATGATGACGGCTTGTTGCCTGGTGCGGTGCGTGCTGCGCGTCGGTTGATCATCGATCATGATGTAAAGGCAGTGACTTGGCAGAAGATCGAGTACACTTGGCCGAACCATATCATTCCAGATTTTCGCAATTGGCTTCAAATCCCTCTTGGCTCCAATGTGGAGTTACTCAAGGCGCGTGATGTTGCCGCGGACGTGGTAGGATTCCGCGCGAGTTATCCACGGTTGCCCTGCATATATAACTCCTTTGTTTCGACGGATTTAATTTCCGCGTATCGAGAAAAGAACAACAACGAGTTCTTTGGTGGCGCATCTCCGGATGTGTATTCGGCGTTTGCGATTGCGTCGCAGGTCGACAGTTTTGCTTTTTGCGGGCGCCCTTTGTCTATCAATGGCGGAAGTGGAAAGAGCAACGGGACGCTTCACACATTGGGAGAGAAGAATCATCCTTCCGCAGGAAATTTCTGGAAGGAAACCAAGTTCAAGCACGAGGAGGGCCTTCCTCATGTCGCAGTTATCGAGTTTGCAGTCGTTGATGCCTTTACGAAGGTTAAGAGGAGTACGGCATGCTTCTCGGATATCGAGGTAGATGAGGAAGCACTGCTTCGCTCAGCTATTGGATCCACTTTTGGTGGGTATATACCTGCTGAGCGTCGTGACGAGAGGATTGAAGCCCTTCGCGAGTACGCGATCTCCCGAGATCTGCATTCAACGTTCCTGAAGATACATGAACAGAAGTGCAATATCCCGCCGGCTCCTCTTGGACTGCCGAAGCCCGGTTATTATCATCCCGATAGCATCGTGTTTGACGCAACGACGTTCGGTGCGCTTGATGTCTTCGCTGTCTCTCTTCGCGCCTCCGAAGTTCTTGATCTTGCGGCCGAGCAGCCCGTACTATTCAAAAAGCTGACACAAACGAAGCGACCCGATCTGGCGGTGGCGCTTTTCGCTAGAGCGAAAGGGAAACCATTGCGCCTTCATCTTGGGTGTGGCGCGGCCTATTTCGAGGGTTACATCAATGTCGACTTTCCTCAATCGGAGCACGCGATCATGTCCGTCAAGCCGGACGTTGTTTGTGATCTGACGGAAATCGATTTGCCCGCAGACACGGTCGAAGAGGTTCGGCTGCAGCATGTGTTTGAGCACCTGAATAGGGTTGTGGCAATTGCTTCCGTGATCAGGTGGCACCGCTGGTTACGGCTTGGTGGAAAGTTACATATTGAAACCCCGGATTTTGAAGGTTCGCTGCAGGACTTTTTCCATGCCACTGATCTTCGAGAGAAGATGCGGGCAATTCGCCATCTTGAGGGCGATCAGGTGGACGGATGGGCTTACCACGTCGGGCAGTGGTTTCCCGCGCGTTTCAAGCACACATTCAATATGCTCGGATTCGAGGATGCGGAAATACGCCAGGAGTCCTCGATACACTCCCCACCGCTTCGCAATGTCGTGGCGATTGGCACCAAAACAAGTTCGAGGTCTGCCAAGCGGCAGTATCAAGGCGGGTGCGATTTGCTGAGGCAGTTTATGGTCGCAGAAGAAGAGCGATCGACGTGGGAAGCGTGGGCGAGGCAGCTGGCTGGGGTGTTGGATGATGAGATGCGGCCGCAGCCTTCAATCTATCAGCCGCCTTTATCCTAGCCTCTGGTTGTTCAGAAACCCAGATGAAGCCCCGCATCCTTTACACCAAGCCGTCCATCACCGAGCTGGAGGTGCGTTACGCGACCGATGCCGCGGCCAACGGCTGGGGCGATCGCTGCTACGACTATATTCACCGTTTCGAGGCGGCATTCGCGGCGCATCTGGGAAGCAGGTTTGCGGTTGCGACATCGAGCTGCACCGGCGCGCTCCACCTTGGAATGGCCGCGCTCGGGATCGGCGACGGAGACGAGGTGATCCTCGCCGATACCAACTGGATCGCGTCGGTGTCGCCCATCGTGCATCTCGGCGCGACGCCGGTGTTCGTGGATATCCGCCCGGATACATGGTGCGTCGATCCGGATCTGATCGAGCGGTCGATCACTCCGCGCACAAAGGCCATTCTCGCCGTGCATCTCTACGGCAATCTTTGCGACATGGACCGGCTTCTTGCGCTCGGTGAGCGACACGGCATTCCGGTGATCGAGGATGCCGCCGAGGCCATCGGGTCGCAGTACTACGGCAGGCGGGCCGGCAGCATGGGGCGTTTTGGCGCCTTCTCGTTTCACGGCACCAAGACGATAACGACTGGCGAAGGCGGCATGTTCGTGACCAGCGATGCCGATCTCTATGAGCGCGTGCTGACGCTTTCGAATCACGGCCGTGCAAGAAGCCAGACCAAGCAGTTCTGGCCGGATATGGTGGGCTTCAAATTCAAGATGTCGAACGTGCAGGCCGCGATGGGTTGTGCCCAGCTCGAACGCATCGACGATCTAGTGAGTCGCAAACGTGCGATTTTCCATGCCTATCGCGACCGGCTGAGCGATCTGCCGATGGTGCGGATGAATCCGGATGACGGCAACATCGTCAACGGCGCGTGGATGCCGACGGTTGTGTTCGACAAGGATAGCGCAGTGACGCGTGAGCGGATGCAGGCCGCATTCAAGGACGAGAACATCGATGCGCGGGTTTTCTTCCATCCGCTGTCCGGTTTGCCGATGTTTAAGCCCGAACCCGGGAACGTTAATGCGTGGGACATCCCGGGCCGCTCGATCAATCTTCCGAGTTTCCACGACATGACAGATGGCGAGCAGGATCGCGCCGTCGGTGTCGTTCGCAACCTCGCAAGCGCGAAATCCTGAACGGGATCGCGCGATCCATCGACACGGATGACACTCCAATGTGCCGTAAGCGCACGGAAAGCTGATTGGCAACGGCATGGCAGGGGATGATCGAACCGAATTCCGAAACAGCGCGATCGAGCAATCGTTAGCGTTGGGCAAAGACAAGGCGGTCTTTGATAAGGCGCTGGATACCCTCCTTGCGGCCGATCGGTATCGCTACTCCTATCTATGGACGTGGATGGGCGTTCCAATCATCCAGTTGCCCGCCGATGTCATGGCGACGCAGGAGGTCATCTTTGCTGCCCGTCCCGACGTGATCATCGAAACTGGAGTCGCTCGCGGTGGTTCGGTGATTTTTATGGCGTCGATGTTTGAACTTATGGGTAAAGGCAAAGTGATCGGTGTGGATATCGATATTCGAGCCCACAACCGCGAAGCCATCGAGCAGCATCCGATGACCAAGCGGATCAGCCTGATCGAGGGGCCTTCTGCGGACGAGACGACGCTTGCGCAGGTTCGTGCGCAGATTCCGGAAGGGGCATCGGTGATGGTCGTGCTGGATTCGGACCACAGTAGGGATCACGTTCTAGCGGAGTTGCGGGCCTATGGTCCTCTAGTGACGAAAGGGCAGTATCTCGTGGTGGCGGATACCGTGGTCGGCCATCTAGATGAGCAGAGCGCGCCGCAAAGTCGTTCGGGGGTTTGGTTCAAGGGTAACGAGCCGCTCACTGCACGGGACATGTATCTCAAGGAGACTGATCGTTTCGAAGTGAACCCCGTGATCAACGGCAAGCTCATCTTCTCCAGTTCGCCTGGAGGTTACTTATGCTGCATCAGGGACTAACCGTTGGCGATGCGAGTCCCGAGAAGGGCGAGGAGGGCATAGGGATGGCGAAGGTCACTGACGTTCTCAAGGCTCATTACAAGGGCACCTTCGACAGGTTTGGTCCCACGTCGAAAGGTGTTGACTGGGGCGACGACGTTCGCAGGGCGACCCTGCGTCATCAAAAGATGCTTTCTATTCTGGCCGATGCAAAGGGCAGGGTGAGCCTGCTCGATGTGGGGTGCGGCTATGGCGGGCTTCTAGAATATGCAAGAGC
>Ga0209963_1001396_pt1 | contig 14234 bp, 11 predicted proteins | sample ThiBio_1000_biof_2_FD_183957 | JGI IMG/M metagenome (GOLD analysis project Ga0209963, IMG submission 183957) | Wastewater bioreactor microbial communities from Cape Town, South Africa - Thiocy_cont_1000_biof (SPAdes) | ecosystem: Engineered > Bioreactor > Thiocyanate-remediating >...
TTCATTTTGATTAGGTAAACAAGTTGATAAAGTAACCAAACGTCGACGATTGTCAACAGTTGTATTACTTCTTGGACGCATAATAGCTGCTAATGTCTAATAGTCTTTTAACTATGGACTGGTTCTATGCTCTATATTCTCATTTTGTTTTGCTTTTTTTGTTGTTGCTGGTTGGTGCGGATGAATCGAGTAGGAGGAAGGGGCAGAGAAGAAGACAGTTAGAACGAGTGGGTAGGACGAACAGTGAGCGTGAGATGGGAACACGAGATAAGAAACAAATGTGTGCATGGCGTTGTTCTGTCAAAAAACGCAAATGAAACAAATTCTGATTGCGATGCAAGAACACAAGTCTGCTACTGGACTTTTAAAAGAAAATCATCACTGATGAAATCAAGATCGGAATATAATGAAAAGAAAAAACAACTAAAAACAGACGATGATGGATTACTAACTAGCTTGCCTAGTTGTTCTCTATTCAATAGAATATAAAATCAGTCGAAATAAGAAGAAAAAAAAACTATTATCAGATAAAGATTAAAGTATTTTAATTAGATAAATATGCATAAATAATCAGCTTACTTGTTCGATAATTTTGAACCGAGTCTAAGAATTGGTTTTTTAATGGCGCTCTTGACACGCTCCATGATACTTGTTCTCTTTTTTTTTTTTATTGATCACTCACTCACATTCACACTCATACTCACTCACTCTCTCTAATTCATCGATAAACGCGGCATATGTTTGGTTCGAAGTGGGTAGCCGACAGTCAGACATATAAACGCATGCCCTACACTACCAGGGGTACAGTTGGCAACGAGAGAGAAAAACGAACGAACGAGAGCGAAAAAGAAAAAAAGAGAATGAGAGAAAAACAAAAATGAGGGCGCGCAAAAGAAAGGAAGGCGATACTCTTTCTTTTCTTGTTCTTCTTCGTTTTTTTTCTTCTTCTTTTTTTCTTCTTCTTCTTCTTCTTCTTCTTCGTCTTCTCTTCCTTCTTTTCTTTTATCGTTTTTTCAATATATATTCTCTAACTACTTACAATTCAGATCCGATGGACGGATTGCGCGAAATACATTTCGGTGAAAGATCATTGTCACTGTCGCATTTATACAAGAATGATTCACGTCGATGCATTCCACTGTTACTACTTGTTGTCGTTGTTGTTGCCGATTTATTTGCTGGATTGTTAGGACCATACTGTTGACTATGCGGGGACGTTGTTGATGCACTATGATGAGAATTGAGAACACCACGTGATGACGGTGAACCATCTACATCAAAACTAGAATCAACGAAGAAAAGAAAAGATTAAATCAATTATTTTGAAGATTAGTTTGTATGAAAGAAAAAAAGATCACTTATTAATATCGCATCCACAACACTCAACTGGAGTTCGGGCGTTTGTTTTTCTTTTCTTTTTTTGTCCTTAAACATTAATAAAATTCTTGATGTTCTTCTCTCTGGAGGCGAAACTACATATATATGTATTCAATTTATCTCGAGACTAGAACTATATATATATACACACACGCGTATGTATATATCTGTGTGCAAGTGTCACTTGATGTCGACGGCGACGACGATGATGATGAATAAAAGAAGAAGAAGAAGAAAAATTTTTCAGGACGAGCAAAAAAAAAGAAAAATAACGAAAAAGAAAACTATATGTATATATATGCATGTGTGTTAAGTCACGCTTCATTTATCATTTTCTATTCGTACATAAAAATAAATGTATACGATTTTTTTTTCTTCTAGTCCAACAGAAATCGAGATTTTCTATTTCTTTTTCTTTTCTATTATTATTATTAAAGTAAAATCATTTTAATAGAACTAATTTTTTCTGACAGATCCAATTGAAAAGAATCGTTTAATAATTGTTCGTAAGTTTAATTTCCGTTTGTCTTCTTATTCGTTATTTTACTAGCGTAAACAATCGAGTTCTTATTCAGTATATTTATCCGTTCTTTTTGTGTTCTTGTTTGATTTGTTTTTCAATGCAAATTCTTCTGTCATTCGATAAAATAGACTTCTATTATTCGAGAGGAATTTTCAAGATTGTATGAACATTCAATCTAATAAAGCCTGTTCTTTTTCTTACAAACACAGCGGATGTCAGTAGTTGAATATTTCTGCTTTTTTTCCCCTCGTTCGTCATCTATTTCTATGTGTGTATGTGTGTGCGTGTGCTGTGAATAGTTTGTTAACAATGAAGAAAATATATATATCCGATTTCTATACGAAAAATATGATCATCCCGAGGACAAATTGACAATTTTTTTAATATGTATACAAAAAACAGAGGAATGGGAAAAACTACTTATTAATAAAAATTGGTTTCCTTGGGGGAGATTTCTCTCTCTCTCTCTCACTCTGGTTTTTTTTGCTAGTTATTACTCTATTTGATTCATCTGATTAGTAATAAACATCGTTGTAGTGCAATAATTGATCCAATCTCAGATCTATTCATGCATGTAAAAATCTTTACAAATGCATTTAATTTCTTACTTGTTATCAGCCTGATAGATTCGAAGACTTCGATGTAAGCGAGGTCTTAAATCATGTGACAGACTTCTATGATTATTTTTCATTAATATAAAATGTGATTTGGTTAATTCAAATGTTTAAATCGATTGATTGGTACCAGGTGAAAATCTGCTTTGTATTTATAAATTACCTATTCTATTGCTGATTGTGCCAGTGCGGCTGTCTTACTTTGACAATTTACTACAAATACGAACTAGCTACATTAAGCAGAAATCAATAAAAATCAGCTCCTGATAGGATTTTTTCACGTAGGCATTAGGGAACAATTCAGAGAGGAAATTCCGAGAAGAAAATTGTTGATTGGTAGAATGTAGAAAAGAAACATGAATATGAGTTTTTCTTCGTTGAGATATACATAAGCGTACATAGAAAAATCGACAGCTGGTAACTAACTGTGTAGTATTCTATGACAGAAGTCATCGATCATTGTTGATGACATGTAAAACAAATATCCATGGAAAAGGAGATTTATCAAGACAAGAAAGAAAGAAAGAAACAACAAAAACGAAATATAACCGACCTTAAAGTATCATCAATATCTCCTCCTTTGTTTCGAACTGATTGTCGAAGACTACGACGAAATGTAAAACGTCGACGTAGACGTGGTGGCGGATCTGCTGATGTGTCTCCTGATGGATTTTGTTGTTGAGGCGTAGGAGATTGCGGAGTTGCCGCTAATGATGATGGAGTAGTTTCACTGAATCTCTCAAAGAAAGTTTTATTTCGCTTTGATGATGTTCGTTGTATGGTTGGCGCTGATGTCGGCGATGTTGCCGTTATTGATTCAGTATTCGGTGCCAATGCCGATGGTATTGAAATTGGTTTCGTTGTATTTTGTGCCATTCGAGTTGTTTGAATAACTGTTGTTGAAGATGTGTTCGTTGAAGACGATGATGTTGAAGGTGATACGGATGACGATGCAAAATAGACAGTAAGCGTTGTCATCAGAGATTGACGATAATAATAATAATAAAAGTAATGATGATGCCACAAGTGGAAGCCAAGTGACGAGAATAAGTCCGGAAATCAATGTCGACCGTCAACAACGAGCGAACGACAGCAGCAACAACAACAATAATAAATCGGGAATATCCACACACACACTCTCTCTCTTTTTTTATGTATGTCTCTGTCTTTCTCTATTCTCTTCAGTCACACGAACGAATGACAAAGAGTGTGAAGGAGAGAGAACATGAAACACGGAGAGAGAGAGAAGATTTATATAAACAGACAAAAGCATAGCAGATGTAGCGGTACTACTATGCAAGTCCTGAGAATGGGCGTTTCCAGTTTTTTTCCGTTTGGTTTGCCTTCACAGAAACATGTTATAGAGAAACACTAGCTACTGGTAACTGTAACTAACAGTATACCAAAGAGAGTGAGAGAGAAAAAAAGAGAATACAAAACTTCACATTACTAGCAAAGGCAATCATCTTAATGGATTCTCGTGCTTCATCTCACAACGACCATACACACAGGCACACACACACACACACATACATAAACACACGCGCGCGCACACACAGACCCACATATATAGATTTAAGTTAACGAGTATATTCATCGATCGAGCGAAAGATAACTAGTCAAACGAGAACGGCAGTAATCTGAGCGACGACATTTATTCATTTATTCTTTCGTTTATTTCCTTATTCATTGATTATTGTTATATTTAACAAACTATAAAAGAAAGAACCATCTCTCTTCATCATTTCTTTTTTCTTTCTTTCTATCATCTCTTATTCTCGATCACATGTCTAAATATTTTGAACTGTCGATTATAGAAAATCTTCATGTCTCATGAGACATTCAACTATAGACGAAGACATTTATTAACAAATATCTATGTATTCAGTGCAGGAAATATGACTAGTTAAAAATTACTAATGACGAGATTTTTTCTTTTCTTTATAATTTTCTTAGAAGCAAACTCCCCCAACCATCCTGAATTTATTTCCGGTCGATTCATATGCATACTTGAATGGTAACATAAGGTGACAGCCATCGTTTTATCTTTATTACAAAAAACGAACACACGCAAATTATTACCTAAAGTCATGATAAGATTAAACTAAATCTTATCTATTTGTTTTTTTTCTTCTTTTTTGCCTAGTTTTCTTTTGACAAATATAATCAACTCTGTGGGGAAAACAACGGAGAATAGAATTTGATTTTATAAAAGAAAAAGGTCAATTGAGATATCTATTTTTATAATAGAAGAGAAATATTTGAAATAAAAAAAGAAACGTTATAAATTAAGACTAAAATTACTTTTTCTTTTCTCTTCCGGCTACTATCATCATTTTACAACAAGTACCGAGCCATGTGCGCGCCTATGCTATGAATAAAAATAGGAAAATGATTTCCGAAAGCTCTTTACGCACATATGATTCTATTAAAAAGATACAAATATCTTCGAGAAAGCTATGTTTTCTTTTTTTTTTATTTCTGTTGACTTTTTTCCTTGAAGTTAAATATTGACAATTAATTCTTGAATTTCCATGAATAATGCATAAAACGTGTATTTTCAAATATGTTCACATTTCTATTGTCTTTTCTCTAGAGACATATTATCATCATTGTTGTTGTTGTTATCTGGATTAAATATGATGTCCTTTTCTTTTTTCGTTCCGAGTACTTTCTTGAGTTTGTTATAGATCTCTTTTTCTGATTATCGATATTCATGCTGTGAATGTGGGATGTCAAACGTATTGAGATCATTTGAACTTGTATAAGAGTAAACATCAAAGAAGAAAGAAAACTTTATTTGGTTTTCGATTCTTTTTTTTTCTGATGATGTTTAAGAAGAAGAAGAAGAAGAAAGTTTTTTTTTCTTCACTTATTCGATAAGAATGTCTCTTTTTGTCAAGATTTTTATTTCTTCAAGCGCAATAAACGTTTTTTTTTACTTCGTAAACGCACACGCGAGCTGTCAATTTTTTTTTGTTATTGTAACTGATGAAAAAATCGATAGATGAGAAGAATAAAAGAATCATTGTACGCATTTCATAATGTAAGAAGAAAAAAAGAAAAGAAACTGCGGAGAATTGTTTGTCCGTTGGATTTCTCTTAACTGTCAATGGAAATATTTAGTGTATTAATAATAAGGGGATAAGAATCATCAATGCGTATGATATGGCTTATGAAAGAAATTTGCATGAAAAAGAGCCAGAATAATCGTGTTCGATTACAAACGAGATTTTGTTTTTTTTATGTGATCCAATTTTACCTGCTAAAAGTATTGATTGTAGTGTTGGTGATAGTCGTCGTCGCTTGTTTATGATCGGTATTGGATACAGTTCGTCGTCTCAAAAGAATCTGTCCAAGACGTAAGAGTAATGGTGTAGTTCGAGATGAAGATTTCGAGGAAGAACGAATAGGAAGAGGTTTTTTGTCGGCTAGAGCCGAACTTCGTCGTCGATTATGATTCGATGAAACGCAAGAAATGCAAGTTGATGACATTCCTGCACGTTGTCGAAGTGTTTTCGTTGGATTTGCTAATGTTGTTATTGCTGTTGTTGTTGTTGTTGAAGAAGAAGATGTTGTTCTTGTCTGTTGATGGGTTTGATTCAATGGATTTGTTGTTGTCGTCGAACTTTTTCGACGTATGAAACCAGCCGGTGAATTCTGATCGACTGAAGGTATTCGAGAGGATTGTTTTCTTCCACCGCAACATCGAAATGGAAAAGAACGGGTTGTCGGTGAAGATGATTTGGCTGAGGACTTTGAAAGTGTGGTTGATAAGACTTTTTTCTCGTGTTCGATAAGAAACGGTCGAATCGATGTAGCTAAGAACTCCGACGATGATGACGATCGAGTGATCGAAATGACCGGCGGTGGGGGACTATTGGTGATACTCGTGATTGACTTCTATGTAAATGACGACGACGACAACGACAACGATGAAGAACCGAGAATCGGCATACACGCGAGAAACGTCGAGAGTAACGTTGCTTGTTGTTGACGAGCCACACGCGGGCGGGCGCGTTTCTCTCTCTCTCCCTCTCTCTCTCTCTGTCTCTCTTACTCTTAGTCGGTATTTCTACTATAGCTTGCTGCTACTGATGATGATGATGCGAGAAGGGGAGAGCAATGACGATGCTGCTCCTGGTGGCCGTGGCACCCAGCACAACAAAACACAGTAAAGCACGGGACAAGAAACAGAACGGACGAATACGACAACAGGAACGAAAGAACGACCGCCTTCTTTTCCTCTATATCCTTCTTTTCTCTCTTCTCATTCTCCTTCTTTTCCTTCTTCCCTGGTTGTTTTTTTTTCTTTTTTTTTCTGTAACATATGAATGAAGTAGCGGTGTTGGTAGCAAAGGAAGACGTGTGCGTGCATGTATGTATGTATAGCGGTGAAGACAAACGAACGAACATCGACGACATTTTTGCGTTCTCGCTTACATCTTACTACTGCAACAGTTCCTATCATTGGAGTTCTAACAGCAATAACCATTGAATCGACAAAGCAAAAGCAACAAGATATTAGTGTGATGTCGTCATCGTCTTAACCATAGCGAGTTAGATTTTCATACGAACGAACAAGACACAGGAAAAATCTTCTAGCTTCGCCTTTCCTCAAGGCCGTTGTTCTCTTCATAATACGACACATCGATATACACATCCACGCAAACGGGAGTGTCAATCAATGCTATAGAGAAATGTGTATGTGGCGAAAACAAGTCGCGCTCTTCTGCTCTTCATCCGTCAACACCAAGAGCAATAAGAAACATGATGAAATGAGAGGGAGAGAGAGAGAGATGGAAAGACAAAAAACCAGGGAGGGGAATTGAGACATGGATAAGATAAAACGAAAAGATGGCGCCGTCACCTGGATCTTCTCAACGAGAACATATTGTTCTTGTTTTCGTCGTTTCTAACAGAATATGACAATCACTTGATTAATATGTCACAAGCGATTAGTTATTTTCAAACAAATAATAATTTCGATCTGTGACTAACGTGTTTATTTATTTATTTCGATACATATCGACAGATATAATCATAGACAATTTAAACAACATCAGAAATAAATATATGTCTATATGTTTTATGTATATATATGATATATTTATATGTTTCTCTTTCGAACAAATGTTTTCTAAATCGATCAACTACGAACAGTATATGTTTTTGACAATTATACTTGGAGACATATGTTCTCTTATAAACAAAATCTTGCTCGAAGCATTTTTCGTGTAAAAAGTGAATGGCATTAGAATATAGAAAAAGAAAGCGATTTTCGTACTTATTTTATCGTCTTTTTTTCTCTTTATTTTCAAGAACATTAAGCGAAAACAAATGAAAACGAACGTATTACAATGTAATTTACCAGTTGCAATCAACTACTTTTTCTCTCACCGTCGTCGGTGAAATAATATTTTCTCTTCAAACATAACTAGGCGTATATTTGTGACCCGATCAACGAATGAAAAAAATATAAGTGGTTAAAAAAAATAATATCATGATTCTGTTTTTTTTATACAGTCGATTAACTTTTCTTTCTAGTCAGCCTACTAAACTAAAACTCAATTTATATCAAAAGAAGCAGAAGAAAAAAAATGAAAGTAAAACTCACTTACATTGGAAAGATTGATGTGATGAAATATTTCATCAATTAATAGAAAAATGAAACATTACAAAAATAAAAATCGACTACAGTCGACATGAATGATTTGCAGAGTTAATCTAATCTTTATATTTTTCATGTGATTCTAATAAAAAATTAATTCTATATCTTGCTTTTTTTTTCTCATTTAAAAGTGATATATCACGTTTATATAATCTCATGATAATAAATCCATTCGATTTTGATTAACAATTGTTAGTAGAACAAGACGGAGACGTTGAAATATCATTTCTTTCATTAGACAATACGAATTTCTAATAGAATTACATTTTTCTTGTCATCGAGATTGATTACAATAAGTTTGCTTATCGGAAAAAAAATGATTTCAGTATATTTTATTAATGTTTCTTGATGATTAGAATTGTTCTTATGTTTTTTCTGAGATAATATTTCTCGTAGAAGATAAATATATCTTTCTGTTCTAAACTGATAAGGTTTCGAAATGTAGCCAATAAACAAATATATGTATATCTAACTATTCTATTTAGTTTCTTTGTTGATAGAACTTTCATTTAATCATTTATAAGAAAAAAAATATTTAACTGAACAGTCTGTCATCCGTCTTTTTTTTCCTCGTTTTTTTTTTTATCAATATTGATGAATAATAGACTAGTATTAGAACTTTGTCAGGCAATGTCAAAATAAAACACAGAAAAAAAAACTTGATCTTCAGGAACAATTTTCATCGTTGGAAATAGAGGACAGATAAAAAAAAATCCACCCGCGGAAAACATTGCAAGAAAAGTTGACAACGAATTTTCTTACTTGACACGTTTACCAGTGACTGTAGGTCCAATCGAATGACGACGTTCAGCCAAAGGTAAAGCAAGAAAACGTCGATAAAAGTCCATGATCAATATATCAAAATAGGAGGACGTTTGATGAAAAATAAATGTATACCGAACGTTTTGCCTTGTAATTTTTCAATATCGGCATAGAGATAAAAGTATATACATGAACGACGGAAGGAAAATGGTAATGAGACACGAATGAGAGCACATAGACACCCGTTAAATGTAGTCACAGTAAGTTTTCCTTCAACTTTGTCATTTGCCTTTTTATCTCATATTCTTTCTCGTTTCTCTTTCTGTTTCTCTACTTTCATCTTCATCTCTAGTCTTTTTTTTTATTACTTTTCTTCTCTATTTTCTTTTAAACTATTTTTCTCTCTCTCTTGATTTCTCCTGAAAAACGTCAAGCGCATAACAACACACACACACCTGCTGTTATATATCATAAATATACAAAACAAAGAAGAAAGGAAAAAAAGCACAACAAGAGGAAAAAGAATTTCTCACCTTAGAATAGAATCCGTTTTGTTGATAATAGTCAAAACTGATGTCGCAATAGGAGTTCGTTGGGACGGATGTGACATCACATTTCCCCACGAATGTCGTCGTTCAGGATTAAATGAAGGAACAATAAGATAGTTTCGTCGGGATGATAATTTCGACGAAGATAAATCTTGATCGATATCCGTGTCTGATGACATGTCGTTCATGTTGGATTCGTCGAAGGGGAAAATGAGAGTAAAAACACGAAAAACAAGAAGAATATTCAGAGCAGTACTACGAGTATCTTTCGAAGAACAGTTGCATTTCTTTCCTTTTTTTTTTTTGTTGTTGTTGTTGTATAATATATGTGTCGTGAATATGAAATAGAACCGTCGTCTGAATCAATTGTAAAAGACTAGATTGCGAGAATAAGAAGAAAGAACAAAAGCCGAGTCCGTTTCGTTGAAAGGCGAGAAAATAGCCCAGTCGAGAGCGAAAGATATAGAAGAGAAAAAGAAGAATAGCCTGATGACGGCGTTAGTCGAGCGAACGGATGTTATTAATTTATATGGGCGAGGGACGGTGATATGTGTTCGTTTCCTCGCTCTTCTCTCTCTCTCTCTCATATGTATGCCTGGTAAATCGACGACAATATTACGTCAAAAGACAAACAAATGAAAGACATCTTCACTGAGATTTCATCGCACCTGTTGAAAGATGCTATTTAGACTATCAATTGCCGAAATACAAGAACTCATTTGTTGTATGATGAATATGTGTATCTGCTCGAAAAGAAGAAAAGAAAAAGAAAAAGACGAGAGAATAAAGAATCGATTTCCGCTCGCAATATGAAGCTGAATAATTGTGTTACTATCGGGCATCACCAATATAAATCGCTTGAATATCTTGTTCGACGTTCGTTGTCCTAAGAACTAAGACGTAATCGAATTTGCCTGCCGTTACTTCCTCATTCCATACAAATGCATATCCCCTATCAGTAAGACGTGTATCTATCTTACTGTTCCTTTTTTTTCTTGTTAGTTTCTCGGATTTATCTTGTCATTGACCTACTCGTTTTATCGTCATTCGTCTAGTAAAACAAGTGTGATCATTATGTGTTATCTATCACGATCGATATGCTTGATAAAAACAGGAGAGTACGAGACAAGGATAAAATATCGGTGTTATTTTTTCTTCTTAAATTTATAACGAATAAAATTGGTCTTGTTAAGAGAAAAAGAAAAAAAACGGATGTTGCTATGAGTTTAATTGATTGAAATCGAAAGAGAGAGAAAAAAAACTGTTTCAACATAAAAATGATGATAACTTCCGGCGTGCAGTCAGAAACAATTCATCATCATTTTCTTTTTTTCTTTTAAACGTTCGAATCTTATTAACTACTTCTATAATTCTATCTGTTCAAGCAAATTAACGTTTACGGCAATTTTTTATATTAATTGCCGAGCTAGTATCATGCATTTATGTGATAATACAAAAACGGATCTTTGCAAGAAAAGTTTATCAACTAATTAGGATATTTTTGGTTAAAATGTCGTCATTTCTTCATTTAGATATTACACACACACATATATATATATCTTTTGTTAAATAGATAAATGTTTGATTATTGCGAGGGAAAGAAAAATATTTACATTCAATAGAAATCTAGTTATTTAATCCGAAAAATAAATAAATACGATAAATCTTTACTAAATACCTTCGTGTTTGAAATGCAGCACTAGGAAAACGTCGTCGACGAGCAGCTGCAGTCATTGATTTCATAACTCAAGATAAAACCATTGACTATATCAACATAGTCTTGAATGAATCGTTGTTGTGTTCGTCAGTTAAAACTTCAGATTAACCGAAGGTAATGAGAGTAATATTATTCTTCTCTTCTTTGAGTTCGCTAACTCAGTTTTTCTTTTCTTTTTTTTCTCTCTCCTTCTCCTTCGCCCTATTTTTACTTCATCAGGAGAGCATAAGTTTCACTAAACATATAGAATAACATCTACAAATGGGTTTCATAGAGCGTTCATCTGGAGTTCTAAATTGGTAACGCCACTAGTTACTCGTTCTTTCTTTTTCTTCGGTTTTTTTTATCATTTACTGAGCACCTATTTCTTTCTCTTTCTTTCTTTTTTTTGTGTTGAGAAAAAAAGAATACTCACTAGGATCTCATTATGCATTATAAATGTAGTTGCATAGGATAAAAATGTTCATGAATCGTTTGTTAGCAAGAGAAGAATACTCGTCCGAGATGAACTCAAAATGAAAGAAAGAAAATGTAATTTCTTCGATTTTTCTCTAGCTTTTTTATACTAGATCCCTTGTTAAACAATGTATTCATCATTATATTTGGATTCTTCCGCAAGAACAATAATAAATACAATAGAAATATATTCATGATAAAAAAAATTGAATAAATTTCTAGAGCTTAATTTCCTCCTCGGGTGGAGATTTTCTTTCTTTTTCTTTTCAATATTTACTCAGACTTATTCTTTCCTAATGCAATCGATTAGTCGATATTCACCTTTGAACAAAATTATTTCGTCTGCAAATTAATACCAAAAGAAGAAAACAAAAACGAGAATATCGCAATTTGTTCCCTTTTTCCCCACGCATGTTAATTAAACAGTGAGAGAAATTATTGACAAGATAATATAATCATCTTAAATCTAACGAATAGAGAATTATGTTCAAGTTTTCGGGAAGATTATCACAAAGAATATTTTTGTCTCCATTAATATGAATCAAAAAAGAGCAAAAAAAGAATATAATTATATGTTGTCTAGCATGATATTATTATAGTACTTGAAAATAGAAACTAAGTTGAAGTATTTAAAAGAATTGTGTACATTTAAACCATTTGTAATGAAACTAATTAAACTCAAGAAAGAGACCTCATTTAATTCATAATCGATAGAAACAAAAAGTTAGTTTTGTTTTTTTTATTTTCTTTCGTATAAGAATGATGAATGTCAATGAAACATTTATCAACTATCGGCGTAGATATTCCAAGAGTGGCAAATTGAAAGTTAAGAACAATTGAAAGAAGTTTGTAATTAGAAATATATATATTTCTTTCCCTTCTTGTTGAGCATTCCTTTCGAATTGTATTTTATTCGAGTTCTATAATTAATAATTCATACAGAACTTGAAATATCAAACGGAAGTCATTATTTGAAAATTTGCACATAAAATCACTGTGATATTCTTTTGTTCGTTTCCGATAGAGAAAGATATATATCTATGTGTCCAAAGAAAGAAATCATTTGAATACTTTAAATGTCGATCAATAATTGATGACGAAAAAAGAAAGAAAGAATTATTATATTTGGTAAATCCAAAGAATTGTCTGTGAAAACAAAATAATAAATGAATCTATTCATATAATAACAATCGAAATCTTCTGTTCACAATTGTTTTCAAGGCTTATCATCTGCGACTAATCTTTTTTGTTGTGAAGAAGGAAAATATTTTTAGTGAATTGAAATTATTTGTATGTGTGTGTTTTTTTAGCGAAGAGAAGAGAAATAGAAACTAAATGAATAACTAAACGACACTAATGGGAATGAGAAGTTTTCTGCCAATTAAAGAATAGTAGTAATCAACTGATATTTTCTTCGAATTAATAGGCAAAAAAATTAGACGTAAACTTGTTCTTTAATATAAAACTTAATAAAAGACCGAAAGATGTCTATATAAGCAAAAGCATTTTACCGTGTTGTATGCCGACAATAATGATGTGATCGAAGACCATTAACAGTTAAATATGTCATTGTCGGATGAAGGAATGTACCGGGTTGAATTGTCGACGATGGCAAAGTTGTTGTACTAGTCGATGTTGACACATGTTGACTTGTTGTCGTACGACTAAATTTGGCTAGAGATGGTGAACATGAGCCGAGATAGGAACGATTTAATACATCAGCCGGTGGACGAGGTTCTTGTCGAGGTAGACAAAGATCTCGAAGAGCAGCACGTGGCGAAGAATTCGGCGAAATAGGTATGCAACTAGCTGAAGCAATTGGAAGTATAAAACGTCGAGACGACCTTAATGTTGGTCGTTGAGGTGATAATAGAATTGGACTTAGGATTGAAGGTGATGAAATGTCATTCCATCGTGTATTTCCACTAGGTGTTGTACATGACGAAGAAAAACTTGAACCGTTCGTATCTCGTCGACGACGAGCGCCAATCATTACTTTAAGTATGTGCTCGATTTAATGTTGATAGTCTTTTGAAATCAATTGTCTACATCTGAAGAGAACCATTCGATTGAAGAATACAAGAGTATTATTTTAGTTGTTTTTGTCATGAAAAACATCTTTTCAAACTGAGAATTTTGTTCTTGTGTATCTCAGCCGATGTCATCGCGTCATTGTCAATCTAAGAAAAAGAAATAGATATACATACATGCATGTTTAGAGATCTAGTGCCAACTGAATTAGCACAAATTTACCTTTTGTTTCCTGTTCTTCTTTCTCTATGTGCTCTCTCGTTCTATTTTCTTTCTTTTTTTTTTCTCTCTCTCTCCTTCCATCTTGATTTTTTACAGCCATGACGATTCCGTTTAGTTGCTTTCTGCTTGCTAACATTCGCTCTTTCGCTCGGTTTACGTTCATCAGCGAGCACAGTACGAGAAAAAGATATGGCGTCTACTAATGATGAGAAGGGGGAAATATGAAAGGAAAAGAAAGAATTGTGAGTCGTGTTCTTCTTTAGTTTACTAGCTGCTCTCTTAGAATCGTTACAATTACAGATTTCTATTGTAT
>Ga0209963_1001401_pt1 | contig 14208 bp, 12 predicted proteins | sample ThiBio_1000_biof_2_FD_183957 | JGI IMG/M metagenome (GOLD analysis project Ga0209963, IMG submission 183957) | Wastewater bioreactor microbial communities from Cape Town, South Africa - Thiocy_cont_1000_biof (SPAdes) | ecosystem: Engineered > Bioreactor > Thiocyanate-remediating >...
TGATGTCGATGGCCGTGTGATCACAGCTGAATACGAAAAAGTCTATTTAATCGTTTCGTATATTCCCAATAGTGGACGAAAATTAGCTCGTCTCGAATATCGACAACAATTCAATGAAGCATTTCGAAATTATATCAAAGAATTAGATAAGAAAAAACCTGTGATCTGGTTCGTACAAAACACAGCAGAGAATTGAAATTGAGATAAATTATTGTTTCTTTTTTGTTTCTATTATTCTTGAAAATTAGGTGTGGAGATTTGAATGTTTCTCATCAAAGTATCGATCTTACCAATCCGTCGACGAACTCGAAGACAGCCGGTTTTACGAAAGAAGAACGAGAAGATTTCACTAAAATTCTCGATGAAGGTTTTGTTGATGCATGTAAGTTATTAGTCTTTTAGAGCATTTTTAATTAGAAATTATAAATAGAAAAAAAAAGAAGATGAAGAAAAGACTTTTCATCTCTATTCTACGTTCATTTCTTTTTTTGCTTGCATTTTTATTTCAAATCGGAAAATTATTTTCATTAATTAATAAACTCTAAATTAAACTAATCGGAAATAAACTTATTAAATTATAGTTACATAATCATTCATTGACATGAATAGATAATAAATTGTAATCTTCTTAATTTAGTTCGATGTCTTTATCCCGATGAACGAGATTCGTTTACATTTTGGTCGTATTTTCGAAATGCTCGCGAACGAAACATTGGCTGGCGTTTAGATTATTTTATTCTTTCGAAATCATTCGAAGATAAACTCTGCGATGTTGTACACCAGACAAATGTCTACGGATCGGATCACTGTCCAATTGTTTTGTTTCTTGCACTTTAATTAAATCCGTCATTTTGAAAAAAAAACTTATTCTTAACAAACATGTCATGTGTATAATGTGTTCTCTTTCCGTTTCTTTTTTCTTTTTGTTTCATTATTAAATAAATCTAAATTTATTCTCAATTGATTAAAATATGGAGAAAATATTATTGTTGTTCACGTTGCATGTTTCACTCAACATCCGGCAACATTTTAACGAGAATAATAATGAAGAACAAGAAGGGGAAAGAAAAGAAGGTATTGTTACTAAAGATAAATTGGTTCATTCAATTATTGAAAAGCACGAGCAGTAGGAATAGCAGTTAGTGTGTGTGCCTAGCACTCATTTATTTTCTCTTCTTTTTCCTTTTTTTCTCCTTCGTCTTCTTGTTCTGCCACTACTACTACTACTACTACTGCTGCTGCTAACATACTATTCTTTAGAAAAATCATATTAAAAAAATGGATTTGACAAAAAAAGAAGAAGAAAAAGAACAGAAAAGAATCTCTTTTCTCTTTCTCTGGTTCTCTCTTCGTATATATATATATATATATATAACAATAATTTTGAGGATAGAGAAAAACAGAAAACATAAAAAACGTTTGATATTAAATATGATTATTACTCCCATTAGAACCAGTTGATGGTTCTTAATAGATATGTATCTGCTTTTAATTTCACACTTGATTCTTTCTCTTCTTCTTCTTCTTGTTTCAAATCTTGACATCGAAGTTGTCTTTCTTTTTTCTCTTGAATAGTAAATGCCATAATCCATGTATATCTTAGTTCTATTTAGTTTATTTCTCGTTGTTGTTTTTCATTTTTTCATAGTATCGCAATTTCTCTTACTCTTCATTTCCTTTTTTTGTTCGCTTGTTAGTCTTGTCGTCATCATTAGCGCAATGTTTAAGACGTATCATCTATTGCCGTTAAATAGACCACCGGGCGAATAAGTATATTCGGCAAAAGAAAAAAGAAAAAGAGAAAAACGAGAGAAAAAGAAGACGAAGAAATATAGAGAAGACGAAGCAAAAAAAATCAATCTGCAATCATCCATTAGATCTCATTTAAAGTTTTCAATCGACAAGAGTTTTCACTCAATGATTTGTTCTTCTTCTTTTTTTTGTTCATTTTAGAATCCGATTAATTTCGCTGAATTAATTCAATTGGTGACGTTGATTAAGACGTACCATATTGACATATCTAATTTTCGATATAAGTAAGTGAAAAAATTTATTCATGCAGAAAATCGAAGTAAATGTCTTTATAAGCACATATTAAGTCAATTGTTCATCGCCTGTGTATGTGTGTGTCTTTTTCTCTTTAGTTTATTTTTAACTAAAACAATTTTTTTTGTACTTTTTTTTCAATGCTTTTGTATTCACCTATTTGCCATCTGGGAAATCGAAGTGTTCAATCATTTAGAGTGACTTTATTATTACATTTTCTCTTAAGTCTATCGTAACAAACACGGTTATATATGTAAAAAACTGAGAGCAAAAAAGCAAAGAAACAATATTTATTACTTTGTCATTTTCCTTTACCGATCTAACTGCAGTTATTTTTTAATCTCAAGCTTCGATGATGAAGAAAAAAACCATGCTTTTCTTCTGGTTTTCTCTAATTTTTCACGTGCATTTCTTATATGAATTCATCATCGTCTTTTTCTCGCATAATGACGACAATCTTGTGAACGCTTTGAAACTCTCTATTCACAGGATCGAAAACGACTCTGTTGTGAATATATAGCGCATTGCATGCATGAATTTATTGATTAGAATCATTTTTTTTTCTCGTTACATTGACGTCACGATAACAATCTAAGATAATCGGTTCGTTATACGTATCAATGATTATATTCTTTCTTTATTTATTCTTTCAATTGACTTCCTCCTTTGATTCCTATTTCCACCTGAGAAACGCATTCCGATTTGATCTACGCCATTTTCGGTCAGCCATGATTTCTTTTCTTTTCTGTTTGTACTTTGCCTGTTTTATATTTCATGCAAACTCAAAAGAGAAAAAAGACCAGAAAACATTTCTATTATTTATTTATTAACTAACATAAACTTAGTTAGGCCATATTCTTTTTCTTTTTGTATTCCGATGTTTACATTTTGATAAGATCTGGCATTACTAATAGAAAATAGTAGATTATGAATAGAAACTAAAATTGTCGTACAAAGATCTGTTTCTTTTTACATTAGCATTGTTATTAACCAACCGTAGGGGAATCAAAGAAATGTTGTCAGCAAATAATAGAGTTTCTAACAATCATATGTCAATTCAAGTGTGTGCGTGTATATTTGTTATGTTGTTTCGTCAAAAAACTGGAAATCAGTTTCGGGTTAATCTAATTACTAATATGACAAGTCGCTAATCTGTCGGATGGTTGATGCGAAAAAAAGAAGAAGAAACGAGAATAACAGCTTTTTCTATCTATACAGATTTGTTATTATTATTATTATTATTACTATTTAGCTGTCAAAATCTTTGCTGACAAAGTCTTGTCATCGTCTACATAAGTAGTTACATATTGATCTAATATTTCAATCGAATGATTTGCAAATATATGCAGTCCAGAAGAGCGAAACGATTCGAGATGCTAACGATGTTATGTCGTTTCAAAGACGAGATTGTTGATGAATCTCAAATGAAATAAACTGTCCTTGACTGTTGTTAATGCTAATCGTAGAATAGAGAACAAGTGTATATATATATATATATATATATGTATGCAAATCATTAATAGTATTAGAATAGGATAAATGATGACTGACAAAATAATAATAATAATAATTATTTGTTGTATCTGCTTAAGAAGAACGTAGGCGATGACGAGGGGAAAAAAAGAAAGAAAATTCTTTTTTTTTCACTGTTGCTTTGTAATTTCCGTTTCTTTATACACTTGTCATTGTTGTATAATTGTTTTCTCAGTCAAGTGAATATGTTTCAATCCTAATTTAACGAAGAAGAAGAAGAAACGACAACCTTAAATCTTCATATTTTCAGGCTCACATGTGTTCAATTGTTGTTGATGGGCTGTACGAGCTCGAAGCATGAATTATCAAAAGATGATCTGGATTTCTTGAAAACTCATACATCATATTCAGAGAAAAAGATCAAAACTTGGTACAAAGGTTTTATGGTAAGAAGAGTATTCAATCATTGATTTGTTCACTTTCATATTCTTTCTCAATTTCTAAACAACAGAGAGATTGTCCCAACGGTGAATTAACACGCGATTCATTCATCCAAATCTACAAGCAATTTTTTCCTAAGGGACGTGCGGAAAATTTTTGCGAACATGTTTTTCGTGCTTTCGATACTGGTAAAAAAGACAATGCGCTATGTTTTGTTTTTATATTCGTTGATCAATTTAGATAATAGCGGAAAGATTGATTTCAAAGAATTCTTACAAGCAATTAATATAACATCTCAAGGTACGCCTGATAAAAAACTAGAAATGGCTTTTCGAATGTATGATTGCAATGGTGATGGATCTATTGATGTCACTGAAATGCGACGAATTATAAGTGTAAGCGAGAGAGGAAAACCGACTTTGTTTTGTTCTAATTGAAATATTATTTATTTTGAAAAGGCTATTTATGAATTAATTGGTGATGAAATCGAAAAACGCGAACGACAAATTGAAGCTGAAGAACGTGCGATGAACATATTCACAATGATGGATAAGAATTCCGACGGAATATTAAGTCGAGAAGAATTTATTGATGGATGTTTGAATGACGAGCAACTTTATCAATTATTAACTCAATCAAGTCGATTAGGTGATGCTCGAGGTTCCCAATCATCATTAGAAGATTAAACGTCTCTTGTCCTTTCCTATTCTTCTCCCTTCTTTTCTTTTGACAATCATGAATGGAGTGTGTTTTTTCTCTCTCTCTCTCTCTCTCTCTCTCTCTCTCTCTCTCTCTCTCTCTCTCTCTTTTTCATTCAAGAACTTTGCTGTTTTTTGGTTTTTCTCTCTCTTTTTTTTGTTTCTTCGTCTTGTGTATCTGTGCGTTTGCGATTAACATTCCTTTTATCTTTAATTAAATAGCATAAATAATCTAGAACAGTCAATATGAAAGTCTTCTTCTTTTTTTTCTACTGATGAAAAGTATATTCATCGTATCTTTTCTCGAACTGATTCAATCAACACTAAAAAGCCAACAATTTATTTTAACTTTGATCTTCAACAAAGAAAAAGAAAGTTCTCGTTCCTCATGACGTACGAAAGATAAATTTATATATAGACAAAGTGACCGATAAGTGTAAATACACGTTTATCTTATTTTCGAAAGAACGGTTCTCGTTATATTTGCTATTATTACAAAAAAAAAGAAAACTCACGAATGCAATGCAATGCAATCCGTTTTTATCACCATTGAAAATATGCTTTGTAATCATTGAATTTTTGTCGTTATATTTTTTTTGATCTCTTTCTTCGTTTTATCTAAACGATAAAGACAAATAAACATATTTTGGTCACTGTTATCTCACATGTTTTTTTCGCTAGAACAAATAAAAACCACAATACGAAAAAAAATCTATTCGGTTCAGATTAGCCTTGAACGACATCTATTAACTAATACGTATGTGCGTACGAATTGGCAGAGAAATCCATCTTTTATCATTCGTCAGCAGTTGTGCTTTCGTCCGTCGTCTTACTCATGTAAAGAGAACTTCTTTTTTTTTACTGTATTATCATCACATAAGTCTTATCATTATAATTGACGAATCTTGTTTATGTAAGTATTTATTAGTTTTTCTTTTGTTGTTGTTTTTTTCAGGTGACTTGAAAAGAAAAAGAAATCTTTCTGTTTTTGGTCATTTTAGACAAATAGAACGTGAAGAATGAGCGCAAGCGTTGAGGTAGGACGAACAAACACAAAGAAAATCTTCATCAAATCGATTTTTTGTGTCGAGATTACCGACAATATACCCAGAATGGCACGTGCTATTTCATGAACAACACGAAAGATTGTGCCATGGACGGTGGCTTTATAAATTATTTAACATTTATATTTTGTACTATTGGAGACCACTATATGGGCGCTGGTCTAGCATTGCTTGTAAAAGAGTTGAAATGAAAAATCGAATAGATCAAATGAATTTGCATTTTAGGCTGGATGGTTAGCAGTTTTGTTCATTGGACTTGGTGTTACAGCCGATGCCTAGTAAAGAATTTTGTTCGATGAAAATGAATGAAATGAAGATTTTGATTTGTAGTTTTTGCCCTGCTCTACGTGTTATTGCGAAAGTTCTCGGACTATCTGAGAACATAGCAGTTCGTATCTTTTGAATTCGTTGAAACAATTCGATTTCCGTTTATTTTCAGGGTGTTACTTTTCTTGCATTTGGAAACGGTGCTCCAGATATATTTTCAGCTATTGCAGCTGTCAATAGTGCCACTGGTGGTGACGTTGGTCTTGCATTCGGCGCTCTTTTCGGTAAATCAACTATTGATATCATTTATTTCATGTTTTATGTTCTCCTAGGTGCTGGTGTTTTCGTAACAACGGTCGTTGCAGGTACAATTTGTCTAATAAAACCATTTCGATCCATTCAACGGCCATTACTACGTGACATTATCTTTTTCGTTGTGGCGGCATTCTTTGCTTATTTTGCCATGTACGATGGAGTCATTCATTTCTATGAAAGTATCAGCTTTATTATAATGTATATCGTTTATTTGGTCATCGTTATCGGTGGTTATTTCGTAAATCGACGTATGAAAGATCGTCGAGCTTTATTACAAGCAGCACAAACCGAAGTTGCGCATAAAAATTATGGAACTATTCAAGATACAACTGATGTTACGGAAGAACCTGAAGTCGAAAATTTGAGTATACCCGATGAAAGTTATGCTCAACCGGATGTTTCCTACGTTCTGTATCTTCGACATGCATTTTTACCGAGAGATGATGAACCATGGGCACAAAGAAATTTTATTAATAAAATTTTCTTCGTTGTCAAAGTAAAACAAAAGAAAAACAGAATCATTAAACATATTTGAATTTGAAAATTATTTAGTTGCCTGTTTTGCTCCTTCTTCATTTTACTGTACCATTAGTTGACTACGAAAAACCTGAAGATAATTGGCATAAATTATTAAATTCATTTCATTTAGTTTCAGCACCATTAACTGTCTGTTTTCTTATCGGTGGTACGACCGACTTTGATTTCAGTTATAATTTAGACTTTTGTTTTTCCCTTTTTTCAAGTTGCATTTGACAAAATTAATGGCTTCTTTCCTGTCTGGGCTGTTGTACTCATTGTCTCCACACCATTCTGTATCGCATCGATTGTTCTAACACAATTTCATACGAAACCAAGATTTCATTCAGTAAGCCAATCGGAAAAACATAAAGAACATAACCTTGAATTGAAATCTATTGATTAGCTCTATGCTTTTATTGGTTTCGGTGTATCCGTCGTTTGGATCTATTGCATTGCCAATGAAATTGTCAATTTATTGCAAACATTCGGTGTTATTTTAGATATTAGTAACACAATTCTCGGTTTGACATTCTTAGCTTGGGGAAATAGTTTGAGCGGTAATCGAGATGGAAGAATTTCGATTGAATAATTTGTTATTTGTGTTTGAATAGATTATGTATCAAATGTTGTTTCGGCGAGACAAGGCTATCCAAACATGGGCATCTCAGCTTGTTACGGTGGTCCACTTTTGAGTATGTTTTTATGATCGAATTGTTTGAGAACGAATATTCGATTGGTTCGAATCTAAACGAGCGAAATTTTTCTAAAGCTCTCGGTTGCTAGATGCGATATTCGCTATGCAACTTCTTAAGTTTCGCAAGATTAAAACCTGTTCGACTCTCCACCGATGATTATTCTCCTTGAAAACATAATATTCATGGACTAACAGTCGGCGACATTTATTAAATCTTTCTGTTTTTAGACTTTCTCATGGGCTTGGGTATTCCATTTTCGCTTGCAACATTGAAAAACGGCCATCCATTTATCGTATGTTAAATATCGTCTTTTTTCTTTATTAGATTTCAAAATTCAAACTATCTTATGTCTAGATCGACAAATCTGTTCTCCAAAATGTTATTGCCTATTTTCTTTTCGGAAGTCTCGCAACTACTCTTCTCTTTATTCCATTCAATAAATTCTTCTATAGTCGAGGATTCGGTGTATTCTTAGTTATCTTCTATGTTGTATTTTTGGTAATAGCTATTCTAATTGAAACAAATGTTATTCTTTAAAATATTCAAAACAAAATCGAAATCTAGTCGTTCGATTCAATGTAATGTGTTTCATCACGTGTTTGTCTTTCAAAAACTATGAAAATATGTCCTTTTTCATCGATGATTCTATTTTTGTCTATGTATCTACTAAAATAAAAATGATCAGATTCTATTTTTCTTTTTTTTTTGTGTTTGTTTGTTACGAACAACAACTCTAGTAGAGAAAAAAACAAAACAAAGTACGAATAAATTCAATTCTCCATATGTCATGACTTGATTTTGTTGGCTTTTTAATTCATTTGATTAAATTCACAGATGCATAATAAATAAATCTAACCTAGTGGAATATTCACTTTATATTTATTACAAGAAGGAAAAAGAAAAAAACGTTTTTTCTTTTGCTGTCTATTCATGATTTTTCTGTAGAATCCAATCGAACAGAAAGTCATTTTGAATATTCATTGTTTGATAAATCTGTTGAATTAATGTTAATAAATAAACATAATTCGGTTCTTCAGCAAAACCTAATTGTCGTGTGTAGAGAAGAAATTCTTCGAATTCTTTTGGCAAATTTCGACAAAGAACATCAATCGGTGTTTCAAGTTTAATTTCATAGATTTTTTCTTGTTTTATTTTCTTCGTTTGACAATGAATGCCTTGCCATGGAAGTGATTTACCTTTACGCGATAGATAAATCAATGTATAAGCAAGCGATTCTAAATCATCACGACGTGATTGTTCGATACCGGCGTGTGTACGAAGACTTGCATACCGAATAGTACCGAGAAAATGTTTGTTATCTCGATATTCGATATGTTGACGTGTTTTTTTATCGAAATAATATTTCGATAGACCAAAATCAATTAAATAGACTTGTTGACATTTCGACTGAATGCCCATAGTAAAATTATCAGGCTTGATACTGAAAATGAATACGATATTTAGTTTTCAAAAGAAAAGGCAATTTATATAAAAAGTTAAATATAAACTTTTCATTTTTTAAATCGATTTAAACATGTTATATAGAACATTCCTTTTTCTTGCTGCTATTATATTAATTTGTAATAATAAATTCTCTTTCTTTTTCTTTTTATTTTTTTTGTTTAATCATCGAACGTAAATAAACGAGCCTACTTACTCTCGATGTAGTATGCATCGACGATGTATATGACAAATACGTTCGAGCATTTGCTCGGCAAGTAAAAGAACAGTTTTAATCGTAAATTTTCTCTGACAATAATTATATAAATCTTCGATACTCGGTCCGAGCATTTCGAGAATCATGGCCTGATAATTATTGACCGAGCCATACCTGATGAAAACGAGCAGACAAGAAGAAGAAGAAAAAACAAATCGTTTCATTGGCATACCAATACATTTTTGGCATGCCTGAACCTTCGATTGATCGATAGATTCGACTTTCTTTCGCTAATTGCGGATGTGATGCAGATTTATGTTCGAATTTAATCGCAACTTTTTCATTTGTCAGAAGATTTTCTCCTTGATAGATGCATCCAAATGAACCTGAACCGAGTGGTGATTGAATTTGCCAACGATTTTTAATTATCGTTGGAATTAGTTTCGATTCGGATTCATCGATTGGAGATGATCGATGTTTATGCGATTGAGAAGATAGAAAATCTGTTATTTGATTATAATGAGATTTCAAACGCATTGATTTTCAATGACGTAAAACTCGTATTATGGAAGTTAAGTTAACCAAAAAAAAAGGCGGGTTGATTACTCATGTCAGACATGATGAAAATAATGTCGAATTTTCTCTACTAAATTGATAGTATTCTCTTGCTTGAATGCAAGCAATAACATATACATAAATATTAGAAGCAATCTCGAACGACATTGTCGACAATCGTTCTTCATTATAACATACCAAATGTAAGCTATTATATGCCAACAAACTCAGATTTGATTGCAACAATCTTTTCTATATAAGAAAAAGATAGGCCAAAGAAAGACAACTCGGCCCTATCTGTCGATTCGTTATTGCATGATAATGATGATGATGATTATTTGCCTTGCCTTGCCATGTCGTTTCTTTTTCCTTTTTTTGTTTCTCTCTTACTTATTCTCGTACCCAGCTATTATCATTTACATTCATTTCATATCACATCATGCTCATCATCGTACTAGCAAATAATACGACTGTATAATCGATATTAACAACTCGACGTCAACGTTAATCTTCTTGTTCTCTCGTTCGTTTCTTCGTCGATTCTCTTCTCTTCTTTTTCTTTTCTCCTTGTTCTCTAATCGTTGATGAATAAGAGAAATAATTCAGCAAATCGGATGGCTCGTTTTATCAATGATTTCAACGAATCGAAATCGAGGATAGATATATAAAGAAAGAAAAGAAGAAGATTAATTTTGTTTTTAATATAAACTGTTTTATGATATTAGTAGCATGTGTCTCTATCTCGTTGCTTCATTCTTCAATTGGATTCGTTGATACAATAAGAGAGAAAGAAGAAAAAAAAATGAGAGAGAGCGACCAAGAGAGAAAAACGAGAGAGAGAGAAACAAAAACCCGTATATATAGAAATATGAAAAAAAAAAGGAGCGAGAGCAATCCATTTTTTTATAGTCATGCACGCAGGAATATGAATCTATTTATTTTTTTGGACTTGCAAACTTTTCTTTTTAATTAATTTTCTATAGATTATTCTAACATATAAAAATAAGCATTCGTTAGTTCGAAAAAATATTCATTTAACAAATGGAAATTTTACATGCTGAAACAAATGAATTTGCGCATTTAAAAGTAATGTCAACGACTCTTCTCTTATAAGAAAGACGGACAATTTTTGTTGTTTTAGAATTCCGATGGTCCAACAAATTCTTCGCGAGCATCGTCAATTGTTGACGAAGATGATGATGATCGTTTTTCTAATGTTAGTGTAAACGATGAGAAAATTTCTTCAACAAATAAACAATCAACTGAAACGGACGAAAAAACAGACAAGAAATCTTTAACTTCTTCATCACCAATCCCAACAAATCATTCATTATCAACAATTGATTATACAAATCATCGCGAACGTTTAGCTAAAGAATTAAAAGATTATGAAGATCGTTGGTTGGCACATCGAAATTTTCTTTTATATTCACAATCATTCGCAATGAAACCTGAAGATCGTGAACGTTTATTTGCGCAATTGAGTGCATCAACAGATGAGAATACTAATTCATTAAATCAACTACAAATTCAGCAACAATTATTGCATCGTTTATCAAAAGAAGAAAGAGATCGATTTTTAGCAGCTGCTTTTTATCAACAACAGCAGCAACAACAACAACAATCGAATCCATTAAGTTTTCACTCATATCCATGGACGAATCCTCCACCACCACCGCCAACATCATTATTATCTCCAGCACCGAATCTTCTTTCGCAAATGCAGTTAGCTCAAGATCATCAACAACCGAAATCACCTAGTTCAGATGATAGTGGCAATCAATCGAATTCAGGAAGCACAACCGAATGGTACTGAATTGAACTCTTTCGCTGTAAATCTTCATTTCTCGAATTTTTTCCTTTGCATTTTAGGACATTTGAAGAACAATTTCGTCAGGTAAATTGATCTTTATTATCTGATATTTGATTGAGTAGAAATCAATTAGGTTGAGTCCGACTGTTTCTCTATCTCTATCGAGAATCTATCTTTTGCTTCTGTTTGCACATCATTTGGATTGTATGTGCATCATTCCGATTTTCTCTCTTTTGTAGAAAATGAACCGAGTGTGTTGATAGCTTTGAGGCAATAATTAATTGAAATGCTCGGTAGATGCGTGTGTGTGTATATAAAGAAGAAAGATTGGGTGCCCCCAAAAGAGATGTAACAAAAGCTCATTCATCTATGCTCTTTTTTATAGTAGCACTTATCTATTATTGAAGACACACGGGTTAACAGAGAGAAATCAAAAGCACATCTATCTTCTTTTTTTTTCTTGATCTTACACAATTGTTTTCATTTGCTTGCAATAGAAACGATTTCTAAACGTTTATACGCAAAACAATAATCTATTGAAAGTAGATCAAGGCAAATAGAAGAACAAAAAGAGAAAGAATTAATCAGAATAATAATAAAAATAATAATAATAAAACTACAGCAGAAGACAAGAGACAGAGAGAGAAAGAGAAAGAAAAACGAGAACGTTGACCATCTGTATTGAATAGACATCCATCTATATTGATTATTATTTATTCATAAGGTAATTAGGGAAAGAAAGAAAAAGATTGATTATTTAAAATTCTTTCTCATTATTAATATCGAACGAGATACATAGGACAAAAAAATGCAAGAAAAGAGAAATTCTTTTGTTGATATTCGATGGCATATCAACATCTAAACATTATTTCAGTTGATTAGATCGGAAAATAATTATCAAGCTGAAGGTTACGACGACGACGAACAATCTAATATGTCTGTTTTCATTCTCTTTTGCCTAAGTAAATTACAATCAGATATTGTGATCGATCTAGCTCGACTGACATTTCTGTTCGTCTTTGTTCTCTTTCTCTCTCTATCTATCAGGTTTATATAATATAAAAAAGCGAAGATTTTTCGTCGATTTCTTTTCTATCCATCAAAAAACGTTTATAATCGTGCAGCTGTTGTTTCTGCTTGTATCATATCCCTTAAGACTAATTTCTTTTCTTTTCCCTACTACAATTTTCTATCGATTAAGGCCAGTCAGTTTTTTTTTCTGTGTGTGTGTGTGCGCGTATGTATGTCTGATGATCAATTTATCGTTTACATTAAAGCAAAAAGAATATATATGTATTCATGTCAGTCTCATGCATACATATATATATATCAACTAATTGCCTTCATAGAAAAAAAAGACACATTAGCTTTGCTCATTTATAAATATGTGAAGATTCTTTCGATTATTGATGGGTTTATATGTGTACGTATACACACGAGATGGATCAACAATTAGTGTGTTTCCATTTTTGATTTGAAAAACAAAAAAAGGAAATGCGTGATGATCAAAAGAACAAAAAAAAAGAAAAGATAGATATGTTATATACAAATTACTCTATTAGACAAATCGAATAGCTCAAAGCAATATCGATTATTTGGTACTAATTGTATTGTTTCGAGGCAGATGGTTGACGAGAAAATAAATGAACATCTTAAAGAAAAGAAAACGCGAGATTTCTTTTCTCTTCTTTGTTTTTTATGGACTACTATTTGATTTTAATTTAAGACGAAAGTGAATGTCCAGCTGCTGTCGATCATTATAATCAGCTTTCGAAACAAAAAAGAAAATCTCTTTTTTATAGATCGATCAGTCTTATCCAATATGTAAGACATACGCATATTAAAAAAATGAGAAGCACGATGAACTCGTTTTCTTCTTCTTCTCCTCTTATCAATAACGAAGTTAAATTGAGCATAAAGCCGGTCGATTACTTGTGTATATGATGTATATAGTTGAAAAAAGATATTAGCTTCATCGATCACAATTATAAATTTCAATGAAGTTAGCTTTTTCTCTTTTTTTTTTTGATTCTTAATAGAGATAAATAAACAAATGTTAAGTTGAATCTATATATACGCTCGATTAGATTGATTCCTCCTTCATCGGAGACGAGAGAAGCAAATTATTAATGAATTTCCTGTTGTGTTCTAGTGAATTAGACTAATCGAAAACGATGATTTTCTCTATTCTAGCTTTATGAATTATCCGATGAACCAAAACGAAAAGAATTTCTTGATGATCTATTTGCATTCATGCAAAAACGTGGTGAGTATAGAAAAAAAAAAAACGAGAAATTTCCATATAATTATCATTCTTTTATTCACTGAAAAGGTACTCCGGTTAATCGAATACCAATCATGGCTAAACACGTACTTGATTTATGTAAGCAAAACGAAATTGATTGGCAATTTTCTTTTTTTTCGAACACATGAAATGTTTATTTCAGACGAATTATTTCGTTTGGTTGTCAGCAAAGGTGGTCTCGTTGAAGTCATAAACAAAAAATTATGGCGAGAAGTCACCAAAGGTCTCAATCTACCAAGTTCGATCACGAGTGCTGCATTCACTTTACGCACACAGTATGTTTAATAAAATCGAGATATTATTTTTTTCTATTATCTCATTCGTTTAGATACATGAAATATTTATATCCATATGAATGTG
>Ga0209963_1001407_pt1 | contig 14101 bp, 5 predicted proteins | sample ThiBio_1000_biof_2_FD_183957 | JGI IMG/M metagenome (GOLD analysis project Ga0209963, IMG submission 183957) | Wastewater bioreactor microbial communities from Cape Town, South Africa - Thiocy_cont_1000_biof (SPAdes) | ecosystem: Engineered > Bioreactor > Thiocyanate-remediating >...
TAATATTTATAGAATTATTATAATTATAATATTTATAGAATTATTAAATTATAATATTTATAATATTTATATAATTATTAAAATTACAATATTTATAAAATTATAATATTTATAGAATTATTAAAATTACAATATTTATAAAATTATAATATTTATAAAATTATCAAAATTATAATATTTATAGAATAATTAAAATTACAATATTTATAAAATTATAATATTTATAGAATTTTTTAAATTATAATATTTATAATATTTATAAAATTATTAATTACTTGTAAATATTTACTAAAAATTATCAAAATTATTTATTATATATTAATTATTAATTAATAATATTTATTAAAATATTATTAAATTAATTATTAAAACTTTATTAAATTAATAATTAATTATATTAACGGTATTAAGTATTTATTAAATACTTAAATATTTATAAATTAATAATAATATTATAAATTATATTCATGATTATTTATTTAAATATAATATTTATTATAAATTAATAATAATATTATATTTTATATTTATGATTATTCATTTAAAATATAATATTTATTAAATAATTATCTAAAATTAATTAATTATTAAATAAATATTTAAAATATATTATCAACTTGAAAAATTATAAACCATATTTAAATTTTTTATTTTTATTAAAAATATTTATTATCATTATGGGTTTTTTAAATAAATTAACTTATTTTGCTCCAGGAGCATATGTTGGTATTGGTATTTCATTATATTTTAATGCTAAAAATTATGTTAGTGAAGAAAATAAAAATAAATTAATATTTTCATCATTAATTTGGCCAATTAGTTTAACTAAAAATAAATTTAATATTGTTAATTTTATTAACGATATTGAAAAATAATTTTCTATAATTTATTACATATTATTAATATGTAATTTAATATAATATAGATTTAATATATTTTAAAATATTTAATAAATAATAACATTATATAAATATAAACCTAAAATTGGATATAATAGTGAATTTAATCTCAAATAATACTTTTTTTCAAAATTTATATTATTAATATGCATGTCGTATATTTCACAAAATAATGTTATTAATGTTGATACTGGTATAGCCATTGAAATATCAAAGAAAAAATATGGCACAGTATTTAAGATAATATAAACATAATATCTTAATTGTGATTGAAGATTTATAATATTTAATTTATCAATTATTTCAAGATTATTTTTATTCAAATATTCTAAAACTTGAAGTAAACTTGATGTGAAGCTATAAAATATATAGAATGTAATTAATTTATATAATATAAACATTTATTATTAAATATTGTGGATTCTATTTATGTAATTTTTATTAAAAATTAATATTTTTATATTTAATATAAAGTTTATATTAATATTAAATAATTATATTAATAAATATTTTAAATAATAATATTATTACATATATTTAACTATTTTAAATTATATATTATTTATTATTTAAAATATTCGAAAGTTATTTATTTTATTTATAATATTAAATATAATTTTAGAAATTATGACAATATAAACTTATATATGATTATGAATAAAATTTAATTAAATTGTTAATTAATGACAAATATTAAAATTATCATATATATATCAATAATATATAAATATTTAACATTATTAAATTATATTAATTAATAATTATTAATATAATATTTTTTAAAAATATTATTTAAAATATAATTATAAATATTAATTATTTAAATAAAGTAAACTAAAACTAGCGTATTTTTTAAAAAATGAAAAAATTATTTAATAAAAGCTTCAAAAATGATATTTATATTAACTCTGTGTTAATATTAAATAATATTTGGTATGTTTTATTCAATAATGATAATAATTTATATTTATTAGAAATAAATATTATTGATAATACAACAAAATATATTAAATTATTTTCTGATGATAAATGTAAATACAATATCGAAAATTCAATATTTATTAATAATAATATATATATCATTGGTGATAATATATTAATTTATAATTTAAATGGTGAATTAATTAGAGAAATAAATATAAAAGCTCAAAATTTAATAAATGTAAAAAATGAGCCATATTTTTTGGTAAAAAATAATGATGAATATAAATTTATAAATGAAAATGAAAATATATTATTAACTTTTAAATCTGACACGAAATCAAAATTTGATGATATATTATATATTGATTTATATGAATCACAAATTTATTATAGTAATGATAATATAATTTTTTATAAATATGATAACAGTGTTGAATATTTTAATATAAAAACTAAAAAATTGACAAATTTTGGATATTATTATATGATTATAAATAATGATAAATTTATATATTATAAAAATAATAATAAATATGTTCATGATTTTTATAATAATGATGATTATATTTTGTCTTGTGATATATTAAATGAATTAAATTCTGAACATAGAAGGACAATATTTGAACTAAATAATATATATTATTTAATTCATAATGTAAAAAATAATGAATTAATAATATATAAAAAATAATTAATATATAATATATATTAATTTAATTTATATATTTATATATATATTTATCAATATGTATAGATTAAATAGTCAGTTATCCTATATAAAGATAGATATGAATACCTATCTTTATCTACGATAACACTGTATTGATTTCATAATTTTGATAATTTGTATATTATTTATAAAAATTATTAATATATTAATAAATATAAATTATTTAAAATATAAAATTAAAATATTATTATATAAATTATATATTTTAAGAAAATTTAATAAACTTAATTATTTATTTTAAGAAAATTTAATAAACTTAAAATTATTTATTAAGAAAATTATTTATTTTAAGAAAATTTAATAAACTTAATTATTTATTTTAAGAAAATTTAATAAACTTAAAATTATTTATTTTAAGAAAATTATTTATTTTAAGAAAATTTAATAAACTTAATTATTTATTTTAAGAAAATTTAATAAACTTAAAATTATTTATTTTAAGAAAATTTAATAAACTTTAAATAATTTATATTTAAAAACTTTAAATAATTTATATTAAAAAACTTTAAATAATTTATATTAAAAACTTTAAATAATTTATTTTAAGAAACTTTAAATAATTTATTTTAAGAAACTTTAAATAATTTATTTTAAGAAACTTTAAATAATTTAAAATAATTTATTTTAAGAAACCTTAAATAATTTATATTAAGAAACTTTAAATAATTTATATTAAGAAACTTTAAATAATTTATATTAATAAACTTTAAATAATTTATATTAAGAAACTTTAAATAATTTATATTAAGAAACTTTAAATAATTTATTTTAAGAAACCTTAAATAATTTAAAATAATTTATTAAGAAATTTAAAATAATTTAAAATAATTTATTTTAAGAAACTTCAAGAAAAAAAAACTTTGTTTTTTTTCGAGAATTTGCTGCGCAAATTTAAATAATTTAAAATAAATTATTTTAAGAAACTTTAATAAATTTTAAATAATTTATTTAAGAAACTTTAAATAATTTAAAATAATTTATTTTAAAAAAACTTTAATAATATTTAAATAATTTATTTTAAACTTTAAAAAACTTTAAAACTTATTTTAATAAACTTTAATAAATATTAAATAATTTATTTTAAGAAACTTAAAGAAAAAAAACAAAGTTTTTTTTCGAGAATTTGCTGCACAAATTTAAATAATTTAAAATAATTTATTTTAAGAAACTTTAAAAAATTAAATAATTTATTTTAAGAAACTTTGAATAATTTAAAATAATTTATTAAGAAACTTTAAATAATTTATTTTAAGAAACTTTAAATAATTTATTTAAGAAACTTTAAGAAACTTTAAATAATTTATTTTAAGAAACTTCAAGAAAAAAAAACTTTGTTTTTTTTCGAGAATTTGCTGCGCAAATTTAAATAATTTATTTAAGAAACTTTAAGAAACTTTAAATAAATTATTTTAAGAAACTTTAAATAAATTATTTTAAGAAACTTTAAATAATTTATTTAAGAAACTTTAAGAAACTTTAAATAAATTATTTTAAGAAACTTTAAATAAATTATTTTAAGAAACTTTAAATAATTTATTTAAGAAACTTTAAGAAATTTTAAATAATTTATTTTAAGAAACTTTAAATAATTTATTTAAGAAACTTTAAGAAACTTTAAATAATTTATTTAAGAAACTTTAAAAAATTTTAAATAATTTATTTTAAGAAACTTTAAATAATTTATTTAAGAAACTTTAAGAAACTTTAAATAATTTATTTAAGAAACTTTAAAAAACTTTAAATAAATTATTTTAAGAAACTTTAAGAAACTTTAAATAAATTATTTTAAGAAATTTTAAGAAACTTTAAGAAACTTTAAATAAATTATTTTAAGAAATTTTAAGAAACTTTAAATAAATTATTTTAAGAAACTTTAAGAAACTTTAAATAAATTATTTTAAGAAACTTTAATAAATTTTAAATAAATTATTTCAAGAAACTTTAAGAAACTTTAATAAATTTTAAATAAATTATTTCAAGAAACTTTAAGAAACTTTAAATAATTTATTTTAAGAAACTTTAAGAAACTTTAAATTATTTTAAGAAACTTTAAATAAATTATTTTAAAAAACTTTAAATAAATTATTTTAAGAAACTTTAAGAAATTTTAAATAAATTATTTTAAGAAACTTTAAGAAACTTTAAATAAATTATTTTAAGAAACTTTAAGAAACTTTAAATAAATTATTTTAAGAAACTTTAAGAAACTTTAAATAAATTATTTTAAAAAACTTTGAGAAATTTTAAATAATTTATTCTAAGAAACTTTAAATAATTTATTTAAGAAACTTTAAATAAATTATTTTAAGAAACTTTAAGAAACTTTAAATAATTTATTCTAAGAAACTTTAAGAAACTTTAAATAATTTATTCTAAGAAACTTTGAATAATTTATTCTAAGAAACTTTAAATAATTTATTCTAAGAAACTTTGAATAATTTATTTAAGAAACTTTAAATAAATTATTTTAAGAAACTTTAAATAAATTATTTTAAAAAACTTTAAGAAACTTTAAATAATTTATTCTAAGAAACTTTAAATAATTTATTTAAGAAACTTTAAATAATTTATTTAAGAAACTTTAAATAATTTATTTAAGAAACTTTAAATAATTTTTTAATAAACTTTAAGAAACTTTAAATAATTTATTTAATAAACTTTAAGAAAATTTAAATAATTTATTTAATAAACTTTAAGAAAATTTAAATAATTTATTTAATAAACTTTAATAAACTTTAAATAATTATTTTAAGAAACTTTAAGAAACTTAAATAAATTATTTTAAGAAACTTTAAGAAATTTTAAATAATTTATTATAAGAAATTTTAAATAATTTATTTTAAGAAACTTTAAGAAACTTAAATAAATTATTTTAACAAAATTTAAAAAATTTTAAATAATTTATTTTAAGAAACTTTAAGAAATTTTAAATAATTTATTTTAAGAAATTTTAAATAATTTATTTTAAGAAACTTTAAGAAACTTAAATAAATTATTTTAACTTTAAGAAATTTTAAATAATTTATTTTAAGAAATTTTAAGAAATTTTAAATAATTTATTTTAAGAAATTTTAAATAATTTATTTCAAGAAACTTTAAATAAATTATTTAATAAAGTTTAATAAACTTTAAATAATTTATTTTAATAAATTTTATTAAACTTTAATAAACTTTAAATAATTTATTTAATAAACTTTAATAAACTTTGAATAACTTATTTAATAAACTTTAATAATTTTAAATAATTTATTTTAATAAACTTTAATAAACTTTAAATAATTTAAAATAATTTATTTTAAAAATTTTTAAGAAACTTTAAGAAACTTTAAATAATTTATTTTAAGAAACTTTAAGAAACTTTAAATAATTTATTTTAAGAAACTTTAATAAACTTTAAATAATTTATTTTAAGAAACTTTAATAAACTTTAAATAATTTAAAATAATTTATTTTAAGAAACTTTAAGAAACTTTAAATAATTTATTTTAAGAAACTTTAAGAAACTTTAAATAATTTATTTTAAGAAACTTTAAGAAACTTTAAATAATTTATTTTAAGAAACTTTAAGAAACTTTAAATAATTTATTTTAAGAAACTTTAAGAAACTTTAAATAATTTATTTTAAGAAACTTTAAGAAACTTTAAATAATTTATTTTAAGAAACTTTAAGAAACTTTAAATAATTTATTTTAAGAAACTTTAAAAAACTTTAAATAATTTATTTTAAGAAACTTTAATAAACTTTAAATAATTTATTTTAAAAAACTTTAAATAATTTAAAATAATTTATTTTAAAAACTTTAAGAAACTTTAAATAATTTAAAATAATTTATTTTAAAAACTTTAAGAAACTTTAAATAATTTAAAATAATTTATTTTAAAAACTTTAAGAAACTTTAAATAATTTAAAATAATTTATTTTAAAACTTTAAGAAACTTTAAATAATTTAAAATAATTTATTTTTAAAAACTTTAAATAATTTAAAATAATTTATTTTTAAAAACTTTAAATAATTTAAAATAATTTATTTTTAAAAACTTTAAATAATTTAAAATAATTTATTTTAATAAACTTTAATAAACTTTAAATAATTTAAAATAATTTATTTTAATAAACTTTAATAAACTTTAAATAATTTAAAATAATTTATTTTAATAAACTTTAATAAACTTTAAGAAACTTTAATAAAGTTTAAATAATTTAAAATAATTTATTTTAATAACTTTAATAAAGTTTAAATAATTTAAAATAATTTATTTTAATAAACTTTAAATAATTTAAAATAATTTATTTTAATAAACTTCAAATAATTTATTTTAAAAATTTTAATAAACTTAAATAATTTAAAATAATTTATTTTAATAAACTTAAATAATTTAAAATAATTTATTTTAATAAACTTAAATAATTTAAAATAATTTATTTTAATAAACTTTAATAAACTTTAAATATTTTAAAATAATTTATTTTAAGAAACTTTAAATAATTTAAAATAATTTATTTTAATAAACTTTAATAATTTAAAATAATTTATTTTAATAAACTTTAATAAACTTTAAATAATTTAAAATAATTTATTTTAAGAAACTTTAAATAATTTAAAATAATTTATTTTAATAAACTTTAATAAACTTCAAATAATTTATTTTAAGAAATTTTAATAAACTTAAATAATTTAAAATAATTTATTTTAAGAAACTTTAATAAACTTTAAATAATTTAAAATAATTTATTTTAAGAAACTTCAAGAAAAAAACAAAGTTTTTTTCGAGAATTTGCTGCACAAATTTAAATAATTTAAATAATTTATTTTAAGAAATTTTAATAAACTTAAATAATTTAAATAATTTATTTTAAGAAATTTTAAAAATTTTAAAAAATTTTAAATAATTTATTTTAAAAAACTTTAAGAAAATTTAAATAAATTATTTAAAATAATTTATTTAAAATAATTTTAAAAAACTTAAGAAAATTTAAATAAATTATTTAAAATAATTTTAAATAACTTTAAGGAATATTAAATAATTTATTTAAGAAACTTTAAAAATATTAAATAATTTATTTAAGAAACTTTAAAAAATATTAAACAATTTATTTAAGAAACTTTAAAAAATATTAAACAATTTATTTAAGAAACTTTAAAAAATATTAAATAATTTATTTAAAGAACTTAAATAATTTAAAATAATTTATTTTAAGAAACTTTAAGAAACTTTAAGAAACTTTAAGAAACTTTAAGAAACTTTAAGAAACTTTAAGAAACTTTAAGAAACTTTAAATAATTTAAAATAATTTATTTTAAGAAACTTTAAAAAATTTTGAATAATTTAAAATAATTTATTTTAAGAAACTTTAAAAAACTTTGAATAATTTAAAATAATTTATTTTAATAAACTTCAAGAAAAAAACTTTGTTTTTTTTGAGAATTTGCTGCGCAAATTTAAATAATTTAAAATAATTTATTTTAATAAACTTCAAGAAAAAAACTTTGTTTTTTTTTCGAGAATTTGCGCAGCAAATTTAAATAATTTAAAATAATTTATTTTAATAAACTTCAAGAAAAAAACTTTTTTCGAGAATTTGTGCAGCAAATTTAAATAATTTAAAATAATTTATTAATAAACTTCGGGAAAAAAACAGTTTTTTTCGAGAATTTGATGCACAAATTTAAAGAATTTTAAATAATTTATTTAATTTTTAATTAACTAAATATTAAAATATATATTGATAAAATTTTTTTAATAAAAAAAAAGATTTTAATGAAAATTATACAATTTATCAAAAATATGAAATCAATAGTGTTATCGTAGATAAAATTAGATATTTATATCTAAATTTATATAGGATAACTGACTATTTAATTCATACGTATTGATAAGTTATATACAATTCATTATAATTATTATTATTTAAATTAAATTAAAATTATATAAAATAAATATTTATTTTATTTAATAAATTATATTAAAATTAAATTAATATTTTATTAATGGATTTATATTTAATAATAAATTCAAAAATTTTGAATTTTTTTAAAAAATGAATAAACATTTTGAAATACATTTCAATGAAAAAATTACAATAAACTCGGTGTCATTAATTCATGACAATTTATATATTTTATATTATAAAGATTCTAGAGAAGTATATTTAATAGAATTTAATATGATACATAAAAAAATAACTAAAAAACTTGAATATGAAAATAGTGATGTATATTTTGATGATGCTATAATGGTTTCTGATAAAATATATTACAATTTACATCCATACTCATTATTAACTACTTGTTCTATTATTAGTGAACAATATGATGAACTTGAAGATGTTGAATATGAAGAAGAAGAGCATAGTATTCAAGTTACTGATTCATATTTTTATATTAATGAGGGGTTTATTAATATAAATGATAAACTTTATTTTTTTATTGAAGATGATTATAATGAATATATAATATGTGATAATACAAATGAACCTTTATTAAAACTTAGTCAAAAATATAAACGTAATAGACACGATTCTGATACCGATTCTGATACCGATTCTGATGATGAAGATAGATTATATTTAGATATTAATTTTGAAAATGTTAAAATTAATCATAGTCATGGAAATTTAATATTTTATGATAATGATAATAAAGTTGCTATTTATAACATGGAAACAAAACAAGTTAAATATGAGAATTATATTAGTATTGTTGGAAATGATTCATATTTACACGAAATTAATGGAATTAAATATTTATATATTATTAGTGAAAATGTTGACATCAAAGTGGATAATATTTTTGATGAAATAAATTTATATAAAGTTAAACATAAAAGTAATAATTATTATATTGTAAATGATTTTAAAGAAAATAGACTAATGTTATTTGAAGAAAATAAAAATAATAATAAAATTGAAGAAGTAAATTGTGATTTATTATTTGAAAATAATGAAAATAATAATGAAATTATTGAAAATGAATACAATTTATTATTTAAAAATTTGGAATTATTTGATAATAATAATAATAATAAAATAGAATTTAATTCAGAACCAATAAAAATACCAGTAGAATTATTTGATTAATTATTAAATTATTAAATATTAATATCTATTAGATATTAATACTTTACATATTTTTTTTAATTATTCAATATTTATTTGAATATTTTTAATATTATAATATTATAATCTAAAATATAATTTTAAATGATTTTAAATATAATTTTAAATGATTTTAAATATAATTTTAAATAATCTTAAATATAATTTTAAATATTCTCAAATATGCTTTTAAATAATCTTAAATATATTTTAAATATATTTTTAAATAATCTTAAATATTCTCAAATATAATTTTAAATAATCTTAAATATAATTTTAAATAATCTTAAATATAATTTTAAATAATCATGAATATAATTTTAAATAATCTTGAATATAATTTTATATATTCTTAAATATAATTTTAAATATAATTTTAAATAATATTAAATATAATTTTAAATAATCTTGAATATAATTTTAAATAATTTTAAATATAATTTTAAATAATCTTAAACATAATTTATATTTAATATTAAATATATTTTAAACACCTAAATATACTTTTAAATAATCTTAAATATAATTTATATATAACGTTAAATATATTTTAAACACTTAAATATACTTTTAAATAATATTAAATATAATTTATATTTAATATTAATTATATTTTAAATACTTGAATACGTTTTTAAATAATATTATGTTAAATAACATTAAATATAATTTTAGATATATTATTAAATAATATAAATAATTTAATATCTAATAGATATTAAATATTATAATAATTAGAGTTTTATTAATCCAATATTAGAAGACTAGTAGTAATAATTTTAGGATATAGATATTCTTTCTTTGCATTATATTTTATTATATAAAACATTAATGATACTGATGCGTTAATTTTCATATCAATAATATCATTCATATTGATTTTATTATTAATTGTTTTATGATTTGATATATAAGTATTTTTATTTATTTCAGCATGTAAACAATTACTAGAGTAAATATCATAAACATTTATATCTTCATAATGTTTAAAGCATTCATTTATAATATCATTATTTAATGTTTTAATATATTGTAAGTCTTTATGTTTTAATGATATTTTTATCTTAACAGTATCATAAATTATACTATCTGATGTTTGGACATTAGCAATTATATTCATGTTTAATATTGATTTTGTATTTAAAAAACACAATATATTATCATTTGATTTATAAGAGATTAACGATTTTTCAATATACTCTCCAATAAAATTGATAATATTTAATTTTGAACCACACGAAATGCATTTAATATTATTATTATTATTATTATTAGATAATAATACTTTATTACACTCTATACAAATTAGATGCAAATATTTGTCAGATATACAATAATAACAATATTTATTTGATATATTTTCAATAATATTTTTACAATTATGAGTATTACATTTTCTATTTAATAAACATGTATTACATATATTATCAAAATTAATTTCTCCATTTAATTCAATTTTAATATTTTTATCACAATATTTGCATTTTATAACTTTAAATTCTATCGGAACAAAATTTTTATCAAAAAATATCATTTCTCTGTTTGCATAATAACATTTATTACATCTATATCTATAATAACCAATTTTAGACTTCTCATAACATGATAAACATGTTTTCATAACTAAATCATTATATATATATTCTTCATTATTAAAATTATTTTCATTTAAATTATTTTTATTTAAATTATTTTCATTTAAATTATTTTCATTTAAATTATTTTCATTTAAATTATTTTCATTTAAATTATTTTCATTTAAATTATTTTCATTTAAATTATAATTTAAATTATCACTTAAATTATTATTTATATTATTATTGTCTAAATTATTCTCATTTAAATTATTATTATTTAAATTTTCATTTAAACCATTATTTAAATTATTATTTATATTATCATTGTCTAAATTATTTTCATTTAAATTATTATTATTTAAATTTTCATTTAAACCATTATTTAAATTATTATTTATATTATCATTGTCTAAATTATTTTCATTTAAATTATCATTGTCTAAATTATTTTCATTTAAATTATCATTGTCTAAATTATTTTCATTTAAATTATCATTGTCTAAATTATTTTCATTTAAATTATCATCTAAATTTTTAGAATATTCTAAATTGTTAGAATTGTTGAAAATATCATAACAATTTTTACATAAATTATCATAAATATTGTTAACATGATTATTAATTTTACATGATTTACATTCTATTATTATTTTTTTAACAAATTTTTCGAAATTATTAATATCTAATGCTAATTTATTACTAACTTTATTTATGCAATCAGAACCAACAACTAAAATATTTCCATTGTATATATTTTGAATAAAAAATTCATTTTTTATTGATTGTGAGCATATACATTTTGAAGTATATTTATTTTGTGTATTATTTGTATATTCACACCCAATTATAACCCATTCAGATATTGGATTTTCTAAATCTTTATTTTTAGAAAAATGTCTAATTATTGAATTAAATCTATCTGGTTTAGAAATTACTCTAAATTCATCATATAAATTTTTAATTATATTTTGATAAACATTCTTATCTTTATATTGATTTATTTTATCTAGAACATCGATATTATTCTTGATTAAAACTTTTCTAGTTTTAACATCTACTATTTCAACATCAAAAAACATTTTTTTAATAATATTTAATATTTGTAAGTTATTTATTTATAAAATTATAATTATGTTAATGGTGAAGAATATTATTAGAAATAAATTAATAAATTAAAATATTTATAATTATATAATTTATTAATATTAAATTATTTAATAGATTTATATTTATTATATTAATTACATATAATAAAATTCAATTAAATAATATTTATATATATTAAAGTTTTAAATTTAATTAATAAATTGCATGTATTTAAATATTATAAATAAATTATTTAATATATAATTTTATTAAAATTATAAAATTTGTGCAAAAAAAACTTTCATAAATATTTTTTAGCTTAGTTTTTTTTCAAATAGTATAAGAAAAAATTTATATTTTCAATATAATAAATTAAATTTGTCTATTTTAAACTTTTATGTGGGGAGATGAATTAATTTCCTTCGAAAATTTTGAAAAACTTCTTTCTTGAAATATAATTAAATATTTATAGAACTAATTATTAAAAGTTAAATATTTTTAAAAAAAATGATTAGAAAATTTTTTGATGTAACTGATAAAGATGATTGTATAATTTTAAGTAAAATAGATTTTTTAGAAGATTTTTTTGGAAATTATAAAATAATAGATTATGAAATAATAAATAATAATTTATATTATTTATGTTACGAATATTCATATAGTTTAATATTAATTAAAATTGATATGAAAACATTTGAACATAAAATAATTATTAATATTTCACAATATAAGAATTTAGAAAAACATATTAATGAACAATTTTTTATTGAAAATAAATTATTAAGCAAAAGCAATATAGTTTTATCCAAAAATGGAATATATACATATAATGATAATAAAATATATTTACTTAAATTTCCAAATAATTTAGATGATATTACTTTAGAAAATTGTGTCATTGAAGAAATAAAAATTTTATATGATAAACCTTATCTTACAATACATAAAATTATGAAATCAAATGATAAAATTTTAAATAATGAAGGAATATTATCTAAAAAATCTAATATTATATATATATTTGATAAATATAAAAAAGAACATGATTATGATATTGTTGATGAAAATTTTAATATTATTTTTAATATAAAACTAATCCATGATAAAAATTATAAAACATATGTAGAAAATAATACATTATATATTTATTATGATAAATGTTATTTAAATATTAAATATTTTGATGATGTTTTTATAATTACAAATTATAAATTTACTATAGTTTGTAATAAAAATAAAATATTATCAAATTATAATTATAATTATAGTGATTATATGTTTGATAAAAATATAGCTATTGAAGATTGTGGTAAATTTATTTTACATAATATAATTAATAAAAAGAGTTATATTTTACCTAAATTTCTTGAAAATTCTGGATATGACTATTATTTTATAAATGATGAATATATTTTAATTAAAAACTCAAATAATTGTAAATTAATAAAAGTAAAATTAGATGATACTAATATTTATCTAAATTTAATAAAAGTAAAATATAATGAATTTAATATGAATGATAGCTTATTAATATTAGAAAATTCATTAGATAATTGTGATTCTGAATATTGTGATTTATTTATTGAATTATTAATTACCAAATATGATTATAATGATATTTTAAATAAAATTTATAATGATATTAATATTAATCCTGATAATGAAAAATTAAAAATTATACATAAATTATTTATTACTTTTGTTTTAAATAATTTAAAAAAATCATCAAATGAAAATATATTAAATAATGATTCACAAATATGTAATATTGGAAGAAATTATAGAAGAA
>Ga0209963_1001412_pt1 | contig 14084 bp, 3 predicted proteins | sample ThiBio_1000_biof_2_FD_183957 | JGI IMG/M metagenome (GOLD analysis project Ga0209963, IMG submission 183957) | Wastewater bioreactor microbial communities from Cape Town, South Africa - Thiocy_cont_1000_biof (SPAdes) | ecosystem: Engineered > Bioreactor > Thiocyanate-remediating >...
AAATATAATTTCAGAATATTTAATAAATGCAATTTCAAAATATTTAATAAAATATAATTTCAGAACATTTTATTAAAAATAATTTCTAAATATTTAATAATATATAATTTCAGAATATTTAATAAAATATAATTTCAAAATATTTAATAAATTATAATTTCTAAATATTTAATAAAATATAATTTCTAAATATTTAATAAATTATAATTTTTGGACATTTCATTAAAAATAATTTCTAAATATTTTATATATTATTTAAATAATTAATAAATATATTTTTTATATTTCATAGAAATATAATTTCCAAATATTTAATAAATCTATTGATTATATATAAATTATTTATTGAATATTTCAAAAATCAGATACATGAATTTTACTAAAATATAATTTACAAATATTTACTAAATATTTTTTCTATATTTAATTAATTATTTTTAAATATTTTATAGAAATATATTTTTTAAATAGCTAAATAAATATTATCTATATAATTTATGTATTTAATAAATATATATTAAATATAATATATAATTTATTAAATATAATTTTACAATTCACCAAATAATTTATTGTATATTATTTTTTACAAAATTGAATTAATAATTACTTTCATAATTTTAATACGCTAAATATTAATATATTTATTTATAAATTAGTAATTTATAATATTATATTATTATATATTAATATTATATCTATTTAGTTGAATAATTCAATTTAGATAATTCATATAAATATTCCTGGAGAACATTTGTTTTATCTGTTGAATTATTCAATTTAGTAATAATTTTATTCATAATAACATCCTGTTCACAAATATTATTATTAGTCAAACTATCACACATTTTAATTTAATAAATATTTTTTTCCACTTCAATTTTTATTTGAAATTTATTAAATTTTCAATAAAAAATGTTTAAAACACATACATTAATATATACATTCGTATTTATATCTAGTTTTATATTTTCATATTATACAAATTATATTAGCTATAAAATATTTGGTTCAATAATTTTAGGATGGAGTATTTTTGGTTTAACTAGTATTGGTCATGAATTATATCATTTAGATAATTTAACTATTCCCGAAATGATAATTGGATATTTATGTCTTGATTTATGGTCAGTTAGAAAAAGTGTTTGGATTAGGAGACATAATAAATTTCATCATCATAATGTTTATGATGATGGTGAAGATGAACATTTAATTGATGGTTCAATTATTAAAAATATTAAACATACAATCATAATTTTAATTAAAACTTATGAATTGTTAGATTTTAGTCTTTATAATTATTTATTAATATTATTCAGAATATATTTCTTTAATTTAATTAGTTGGTATTCTATAATAATATCTTATTCTGTTATTATTTTTTGTGTAACATTTTTTACATTTATTACACATTCAGCACCAATTATTTCATCAGAAGAAAATTATAAATTAAAACAATTACATCGCTCTGTTGATATTTTTCCTGATTCAGAATTAACAATATTAATAATGGGTGGGTTTAATGTTCATTCATGTCATCACTTTTCACCAAAATCAAATAGAGATAAATTTTCAAAATTACACAAATTTTTAAAATCAGAATATGGTGAAAATCATAGGGTTATTAATAATTTCAAAGAATTATATAATTTATATAAATATAAAGATGTTGTTTTTTTAAATATGGAGGAATGGAATCATTATATTAAATCATAAATTTTCATAAATTAATTTAATTTATGTCATATTATGTATTATATTAATTTTATATTTTATAATTTTATTATTTAGAAAAATAATTTAAATATTTATTGAATTTTAATTTTTATATAATTTATAGAAAATATTATTTTGTTTAATTTAAAATAATTAATATTTTAAATTTTAACAAATATTCAAATTTAATCATATTTTAATAAAATAATGATAATAAATTTATGATAATAATTATAATTTATTAAATTATAATTATTTAATTTTCAAGTAATTTAATAAATAATAATTAAACAATTTTATGAAATATAACACAAACCAATTTTTAAACAATTTAATAAATTTTAAAGTTAGTGAATAATATAATATTTATAAATATTTATAAATTATATATATTATTTTAGTGAAAAATTTATAATGGTTCTTGATTAACTTAAAAAAATAACCTAAATTATTTAAATATGAGTTAAATTTTGTCTTAAAATTAATTCTTTATAACATTATTAAAAATTAATTCTTTAAACATTATTAAAAATTAATTCTTTATAACATTATTAAAAATTAATTCTTTATTAAAAATTAATTCTTTATTAAAAATTAATTCTTTATTAAAAATTAATAATTTATAAAATAATATTTTATAAATTATTTATTGTTTATAAAATATTAATTTTTTATAAAATATTAATTCATTATTTAAAATTCTTTATTAATTATTAATTATTAATTCTTTATAAAAATAATTCTTTATAAAAATAATTCTTTATAAAAATAATTCTTTATAAAAATAATTCTTTATAAATTATGATGGATGATTTTCTACAAATTTTATTTATTTTCAAATATTAATTTTAATAAATATTAATTCCTTGTTAAACATTATTTCTTCATTAAATATTAAATAATTATAAATATTAATTCTTTATTGGATAATTATAAAATATTAATTTTTTATTGGATAATTATAAAATATTAATTCTTTATTGGATAATTATAAAATATTAATTCTTTATTGAATAATTATAAAATATTAATTCTTTATAACTTTTATAAAATATTAATTCTTTATAACTTTATAAAATATTAATTCTTTATTAAATAATTATAACTTTTAAAAAAATATTAAATAATTATATTTTTTATTAAATATTAAATAATTATATATTTATTAAATTAAATAATTACATCTTTTATTAAATATTAATTTTAATAAATTTATAAATATTAATTCTTTATAAAATATTAATTCTTTATAAAATATTAATTCTTTATAAAATATTAATTCTTTATAAAATATTAATTCTTTATAAAATATTAATTCTTTATAAAATATTAATTCTTTATAAAATATTAATTTTAATAAATTTATAAATCAGCTATGCTGATTCTCGACAAACTTTGTTTGTCTTGAAATATTAATTCTTTATAAAATAATAATTCTTTATAAAATATTAAGTAATTATTAAAATTTAATTTTTTATTAAATATTAAATAATTATAAAATATTAATCTTTATAAAATATTAAGTAATTATAAAATATTAATTCTTTTTAAAATATTAATTCTTTCAAAATATTAATTCTTTCTAAAATATTAATTCTTTATAAAATATTAATTTTTAATAACTTTATAAAATATTAATTTTTAATAACTTTATAAAATATTAATTTTTAATAACTTTATAAATCAGCATAGCTGATTCTCGACAAACAAAGTTTGTCTTGAAATATTAATATTTTATAAAATATCAATTCTTTATAAAATATTAATTCTTTATAGTTTTATTAAATGTTAATTTTTTATAAAATATTAATTCTTTATAAAATATTATTTCTTTATAAAATATTATTTCTTTATAAAATATTAATTCTTTATAAAATATTATTTCTTTATAAAATATTAATTCTTTATAAAATATTATTTCTTTATAAAATATTAATTCTTTATAAAATATTATTTCTTTATAAAATATTATTTCTTTACAGTTTATAAAATATTAATTATTTATTAAATAATTATAACTTTTATAAAATATTATTTCTTTATATTTATTAAATATTTATTATTTATTAAATAATTATAACTTTTATAAAATATCAAATAATTATAACTTTTATAAAATATTAAATAATTATAACTTTATAAAATATTAAATAATTATAACTTTATAAAATATTAAATAATTATAACTTTATAAAGTATTAAATAATTATAAAATATTAATATTTATAAATAATTGATTCTTTATAAAATATTAATTCTTTATAAAATATTATTTCTTTATAAATATTAATTATTTAATAAATAATTATAACTTTTATAAAATATTAAATAATTATAAAATATTAAATAATTATAAAATATTAAATAATTATAAAATATTAATTCTTTATAAAATATTATTTCTTTATAATTTTATAAAATATTATTTCTTTATAATTTTATAAAATATTATTTCTTTATAAATATTAATTATTTAATAAATAATTTTCTTTATAATTTTATAAAATATTAAATAATTATAAAATATTAAATAATTATAAAATATTATTTTTTTATTAAATATTTTTATTATAATTTAATAAATTATAATATATTATATCATTATGAAACGACGTATTCTGGTACTTGGTAACTTGAACTTTTTCAAAATTTGAAAAAAATTTATAAATGAATATTACAAATTTCATTTATTATATTTTCATATATATTAATTTATGTACCATGGTACTTATTTTTTATTTTTTATAATTTGTGAACTTTTTTAAAGGAAGGTTGTTACCATGGCACTTTAATATATTTAATTATTATAATACAAGATACTTATGAATACTTATTAAAAATCAGCCGGCTGATTTATTTATATAATATATTTTAATATATTTAACATTAGCCCTTTACCCATTTGACAATCACCTCAAATGAATAAAGGGCTAATAAACACTAAATATAATTAATGAATAATTAACCACACGCTCTATGATTATCCGATGTGTTTATAATTAACATTAAAAATATTTAATGTTTCAATATATATTTTATCATTTTTCATCATTAATTGATATGATTACTTATTATTTTGTATAGTATCTTTTATTTCATAATATTTATTTGATATAATATATTTATTTATAATACATTTTGATATAACATATCTTATTTAATTATTTACATATTTACACAATTTGATATAATATATCTTATTTAATTAATAATACATTTTTGATATAACATATCTTATTTAAAAAATACACTTTTGATATAACATATCTTATTTAAAAAATACACTTTTGATATAACATATCTTATTTATAAAAAAACATATTGGTATAATATACCTTATTTATAATAATACACTTGATATAACATATCTTATTTATAAAAAAACATATTGGTATAATATACCTTATTTATAATAATACACTTTATATAACATATCTTATTTATAAAAATACATATTGGTATAATATACCTTATTTATAATAATACATATTGGTATAATATACCTTATTTATTAAAATACAAATACAAATATAGCAACTAATTATCATTTGATTATTACTAAACTCGGGCCCTTAAGCTTAGTAATGGATAATTTTTATTTATATTTTAAATACCTCATATTTTGTCTGGAGGTATTTTATAATGCAAAATATTCATCATATTTTGCCACAAGATTACCTTTCCAATATTTTTAATATATTTTTTAATATCTGGTGGTTTCTTGTGGTTTATAATTTCAAATATCTTCAATGGTTTATATTTTATATAATTTTTAAAATCATAAGGTGAATTTTTAAGATATGCATTTAATTTTTTACGAACAAAATTAAATTCACTTAAAAATTTTAATATTATATTATTTTCATATTTATTATATATAATTTTATTATATTTATCACTAATAACATTATCATTATATTTATCAATAATAACTTTATTATTACAAAAAATTTTATTATCATATTTATTATCATATTTATTATTAATAACTTTATCATTATATTTATCACTAATAACTTTATTATTACAAAAAATTTTATTATTATATTTATTATTAATAATTTTATCATTATATTTATCACTAATAACTTTATCATCATGTTTATCACTAATAACTTTATTATCATGTTTATCATAAATAACTTTATCATCATGTTTATTACAAATAACTTTATCATCATATTTATCACTAATAACTTTATCATTATATTTATCACAAATAACTTTATCATCATGTTTATTACAAATAATTTTATCATTTAATATATTATTAATTTCATCATTTAATTTTATACTATTTTTAATATTTACATTTATATTGATATTTATGTTTTTATCACGTATATTATTATTATTTAAATTTATATTTATATTTTTATCATTAAAATTATTCAAGTTTAAATTAATATTTATATCATAATTGTTTAATTTTAATTTTTTATTTTTAATAAAATCTGTATTTGTATAATTATCATGAGGTTTATCATTTATAATTTCATCAATTACTTTATTATTTTCATTGACTACTATATCATTACTATTGATTAAATTATTATCATTATTTTTTAATAAATCATTAATATTATCATTAATTTCGATATTTTTTCTAAATATTTTGACTATAATATCTTTAAAAGATGCTATTTCATCAAAATATTTATTATTATCTTTTTCTAAATTATTGATTGATAAATTAATGTCATAAATTTTCTTTAATAATAATTTTATCATAGTTTTAGTATTTATATTTATATTTACCATAGGTATCATAATATTAATATCATTTAATATTTGATCCTTTATATAATACGGTTTTAAATTTTTGCAGAATAACATTCTTAATTTAACTATATAATTTAGTATATTGGTTATTTGTGATGATTCTATTTTATCAATGATAGAAGAATCATCAACAAGCTCAAAACCTAAATTACTAGAATAAATATTTTTTCCGTTATCCATAGCACAATTTTTATTTTTAAAATTAAAATTTAATTCGCCATTTTTATCAAATTTTTTATTTTTATTATATATTTTAAAATCATTGATTTTAAAAAAATTATACAAACTTTATTTCAATGTATTATTATCTTGATAATATTTTTCATCTTAAATTATTAAATTTGTATTATTTATATATTATAAACTTAAAATTTTCTAAAATTATATTATTATATTATAAATTAATTAATATTATTAAAATTAATTATGATTAATAAATTTTAAATATTTTATAATATTATTTAATATATTATTTTATAATATTATTTAATATATTATTTTATAATATTATTTAAAGAATTACTTTAAAATATTATTTAATAAATTATTTTAAAATATTGTTCAATAAATTATTTAAATATTATTTAATAAATTATTTAAATATTATTTAATAAATTATTTTAAAATATTATTTAATAAATTACTTTAAATATTATTTAACAAATTACTTTAAATATTATTTAACAAATTACTTTAAATATTATTTAACAAATTACTTTAAATATTATTTAACAAATTACTTTAAATATTATTTAATAAATTATTTTAAAATATTGTTCAATAAATTACTTTAAATATTATTTAATAAATTATTTAATAAATTATTTTAAAATATTATTTAATAAATTATTTTAAAATATTATTTGACGAATTATTTTAAATATTATTTAATAAATTATTTTAAAATATTATTTAATAAATTATTTTAAAATATTATTTGACGAATTATTTTAAATATTATTTAATAAATTATTTTAAAATATTATTTGACGAATTATTTTAAATATTATTTAATAAATTATTTTAAAATATTATTTAATAAATTACTTTAAAATAATATTTAAATAATTACTTTAAAATAATATTTAAATAATTATTTTATTAAAAATATTATTTGACGAATTATTTTAAATATTATTTAATAAATTATTTTAAAATATTATTTAATAAATTACTTTAAAATAATATTTAAATAATTACTTTAAAATAATATTTAAATAATTATTTTATTAAAAATATAACCCATTAAATCTAAATTTATTTTAATACATTCCCATGCAAAAATAAACGTAAGCGTAGCTTACTTGATGAGCTCCGCTCATCTAACCTTATTAAATCGAAATTTATTTTAATACATTCCCATGCAAGAATATATTCCTATTAAATATAAAATATACATAATAAAATATATTATTATATATTAGTAATATATAAAAATAAAGGAACTTAATATTTTTTTTAAAAAATTATTGAAAAAAATAAATTAAATTCACTTTTTCTAATTAAAATTCATTTATAGAAATATTTTTCGATTTAATAAGGTTATATTTTACATGGGAATGTAGAAAATATATTTTGGTTTAATAAGGTTATATTTTGTATGTGAATGTATTAAAATAAATTTTGATTTAATAAGGTTAGATGAGCGGAGCTCATCAAGTAAGCTACGCTTACGTTTATTTTTGCATGTGAATGTATTAAAATAAATTTTTATTTAATAGAAGTATATTTTTGAAAATGAATAGATTGAAATAAATTTTAATTTTATAGCTGTATATTATTAAAATTAAATATTTAATATTTGATATTTATTTAAATTTTATTTTATTTAGTAAATCGAAATTTATTTTAATACATTCCAATGCAAAAATATAACCTCAAGAAAATGGCACTAACAATTTTCGAGAATTTTTGAAGAAAATTCCTTGCACCAAAGGTGCATTGGAATTTGCTATATTAGCGGAGCTAATTTGGAAAAGCGTAGCTTTTCTACGCAAATTTATTAAACTAAAATTTATTTTAATACATTCCTATTCAAGAAGATAGTCTTATTAAATCAAAATTTATTTTAATATATTCATATGTAAAAATATAGCTTCAAGAAAATGGTGTTAACCATTTTCGAGAATTTTTGAAGAAAATTCCTTGCACCAAAGGTGCATTGGAATTTGCTACGCAAATTTATTAAATCGAAAAATATTTTTATAAGTGTTTAATTGGAAAAAGTGATTTAAATTTATTTTTTTCAATAATTTAAAAAAAAATATTAAATTACTTTATTTTTATATATTAGTAATATATAACATTATATTTTATTATCTATATTTTAGATTTAATAAGGTATATTTTTGCATGGGAATGTATTAAAATAAATTTTGGTTTAATACTACTATATTTTTGCATGGGAATGTATTAAAATAAATTTTGGTTTAATAAGATTATATTTTTACATGGGAATGTATTAAAATAATTTTTGGTTTAATAAAATTATTTTTTGTATGGGAATGTATAAAAATAAATTTAGATTTATTAAGGTTATATTTTTACATGGGAATGTATTAAAATAATTTTTGGTTTAATAACATTATTTTTACATTTAAAAGAAAATAAATTTTAATTTATTTAACATCCTTTTAATTTATTAAATTAATATTTATTTTAATATACTCTCATACAAAGATATATTTCTATTAAACCAAAAATTATTTTTCTATATTCCCATGCAAAAATATAATAGTATTAAACCAAAATTTATTTTTATACATTCCCATGTAAAAATATAGTAGTATTAAACCAAAATTTATTTTAATATATTCCCATACAAAAATATAACCTTATTAAATCTAAATTATTATAATTAAAATAAAATTTTATATATTACTAATATATAAAATTAAAGTAACTTAATATTTTTTTTAAAAAATTATTTTTCAAGAAATTATTGAAAAAAATAAATTTAAAATACTTTTTCCATAGATGTCCCTTTTTGAAGGGACATCGTCGGCAGAAAGCTAATTAAAATTCTATTATAGAAATATTTTTCGATTTAATAAAGCTATCTTTTTGCATGGGAATGTATTAAAATAAATTTTGATTTATTAAAACTATATTTTTGCATGAGAATGTATAAAAATAAATTTTAATTTAATAAAACTATATTTTTGCATGGGAATGTAGAAAAATAATTTTTGGTTTAATAAAGTTATCTTCTTGCATGAAAATGTATAAAAATAAATTTTAATTTAATAAATTAAAAAGATGTTAAATAAATTTTAATTTATTTTCTTTTAAATGTAAAAATATAATGCTATAATATCTAAAAATTATTTTTATATATTTTATATACAAAAATATAGTTATAATATTATATATTAGTAATATATAAAAATAAAGTAAATTAATATTTTTTTTAAAATTATTTTTCAAGAAATTATTGAAAAAATAAATTTAAATCACTTTATAATTAAAATTCATTTATAAAAATATTTTTCGATTTAATAAAGCTATATTTTTGCATGGGAATGTATAAAAATAATTTTCGGTTTAATAAAGTTATATTTTTTCATATGAATGTATAAAATTAAATATTTAATTTTAATAATATACAGATATAAAATCAAAAATTTATTTTTAGGTATTTACGAACAAGAATATAATTTTATAAAATCAAAATTATTTTAATATACTCCCATGTAAAATATAACCCTATTAAACTAAAATTTATTTTAATACATTCCAATGCAAAAATATACCCTTATTAAACCAAAATTTATTTTTATACATTCCCATGTAAAAATATAATTTTATTAAACTAAAATTTATTTTATACATTCCCATTCAAAAAGATAGCTTTATTAAATCTAAATTTATTTTTATACATTCCCATGTAAAAAGATAGCTTTATTAAATCTAAATTATAGGTAATAAAATAAAATATTATATATTAATAATATATAAAAATAAGTAACTTAATATTAAAAAAAAATATTTTTCAAGAAATTATTGAAAAAAATAAATTAAAATAACTTTTTATAATTAAAAATTATTTATAGAAATATTTTTCGATTTAATAAATTTGCGTAGCAAATTCCAATGCACCTTTGGTGCAAGGAATTTTCTTCAAAAATTCTCGAAAATGGTTAACACCATTTTCTTGGAGCTATCTTTTTGCATGGGAATGTATAAAAATAAATTTTGATTTAATAAAGCTATCTTTTTACATGAGAATATAAAAAAATAAATTTTGATTTAATAGGTTTATATTTTTGCATGGAAATGTAGAAAAATAAATTTTGATTTAATAAAGCTATCTTTTTGAATGGGAATGTATTAAAATAAATTTTGGTTTAATAAGGTTATCTTTTTACATGAGAATGTATTAAAATAAATTTTGATTTTATAAGATTATATTTTTGCATGGAATGTATTAAAACAAATTTTGGTTTAATAAAGTTATATTTTTGCCTGGGAATGTATAAAAATAAATTTTGATTTTATAAGGGTATATTTTTGTATTTAAAAGAAAATAAATTAAAATATATTTAACATCTTTTTAATTTAATAAATTTATTTTTATTTTAATACATTCCTATGCAAAAAGATAACCCTATAAAACCAAAATTTATTTTAATACATTCCCATTTAAAAATATAACCTTATTAAATTAAAATTTATTTTAATACATTCCCATGCAAAAAGATAACCTTATTAAACCAAAATTTATTTTAATACATTCCCATGCAAAAAGATAACCTCAAGAAAATGGCACTAGCCATTTTCGAGAATTTGCTACGCAAATTTATTAAACCAAAATTTATTTTAATACATTTTTATGCAAAAATATAACCTTATTAAACCAAAATTTATTTTTATAAGTGAATTTTAATTAGAAAAATTATTTTAAAATTATTTTTTTCAATAATTTCTTGAAAAATAATTTTTTTAAAAAATATTAAGTTTCTTTATTTTTATATATTAGTAATATATAATATTATATTTTAATAATAATAATTTAGATTTAATAAGGGTATCTTTTTGCATGGGAATGTATAAAAATAAAATTTGGTTTTATAGGGTTATATTTTTGCATGGGAATATATGAAAATAAATTTCGATTTAATAAGGTTAGATGAGCGGAGCTCATCAAGTAAGCTACGCTTACGTTTATTTTTGCATGGGAATGTATTAAAATAAATTTTAATTTAATAGGATTATATTTTTATATTTAAAAGAAAATAAATTAAAATATATTTAACATTTTTTTAATTTATTAAATTAAAAATTATTTTAATACATTCCCATACAAAAATATAACCTTATTAAACCAAAATTTATTTTAATATATTCGCATGTAAAAAAATAACCTTATTAAACCAAAATTTATTTTTATACATTAGTATGCAAAAAAATAACCTTATAAAACCAAATTTTATTTTTATACATTAGTATGCAAAAAGATAACCTTATAAAACCAAAATTTATTTTATAAGATAATTTCAATTAGAAAAAGTGATTTAATTTATTTTTTTCAATAATTTCTTGAAAAATAATTTTTTAAAAAAATATTAAATTACTTTATTTTTATATATTATTAATATATAATATTATAATTTATTATATATAATTTAGATTTAATAAAGTTATATTTTTGAATGGGAATGTAGAAAAATAAATTTTGGTTTAATAAGGTTATATTTTTTCATGGGAATGTATTAAAATAAATTTTGATTTAATAAGGGTATATTTTTGCATGTAAATGTATTAAAATAAATTTTGATTTAATAGGATTATATTTTTGCATGGGAATATATTAAAATAAATTTTGATTTAATAAAAATATATTTTTATATGGGAATGTATAAAAATAAATTTTGGTTTGATAAGGTTATATTTTTGTATGGGAATGTATTAAAATAAATTTAGGTTTAATAAGGTTATTTTTTTGCATGCGAATATATAAAAATAAATTTAGGTTTAATAAGATTATATTTTTGTATGGGAATGTATAAAAATAAATTTTAATATAATAAATTAAAAAGATGTTAAATATATTTTACTTTATTTTCTTTTAAATGTAAAAATATAATTTTATTAAACCAAAATTTATTTTAATACATTCCCATGTAAAAAGATTGCTCTATTAAATCAAAATTTATTTGAATACATTCCCATACAAAAATATACCCTTATTAAACCAAAATTTATTTTTATACATTCCCATGCAAAAAGATAGCTTTATTAAATCGAAAAATATTTTAATAATCTAATTTTAATTAGAAAAAGTATTTAATTTTATTTTTTTCAAGAAATTATTGAAAAATAATTTTTTTTTAAAAATATTAAATTATATTCTTTTTATATATTACTAATATATAAATTATATTTTATTAACTAAATTTAGATTTAATAAATTTGCTGCGCAAATTCTCGAAAATGGTTAACACCATTTTCTTGGAGTTATATTTTTTCATGGGAATATATTAAAATAAATTTTGGTTTAATAAAAACTATATTTTTGTATGGGTATGTAGAAAAATAAATTTTGATTTAATAAAGCTATATTTTTGCATGCGAATGTATAAAATTAAATATTTAATTTTAATAATATACAGATATAAAATCAAAATTTATTTTATATATTCCCATACAAAAATATAACCTTATTAAACCAAAAATTATTTTAATATATTCCCATACAAAAATATAACCTTATTAAACCAAAATTATTATTATTAAAATAAAATATTATATATTAGTAATATATAAAAATAAAGTAACTTAATATTTTTTTAAAAAAATTATTTTTCAAGAAATTATTGAAAAAAATAAAATTAAATACTTTTTATAATTTTAATTATATTATAAAAATAAATTTAGGTTTAATAAGGATATATTTTTTCATGGAACTGTATAAAAATAAATTTAGGTTTTATAAGGTTATATTTTTGTATGTGAATGTAGAAAAATAAATTTCGATTTAATAAGGTTATATTTTTGCATGGGAATGTATAAAAATAAATTTTAATTTAATAGGACTATATTCTTATATTTAAAAGAAAATAAATTAAATATATTTAACATTTTTTAATTTATTAAATTAAAAATTATTTTAATACATTCCCATGCAAAAATATAACCTTATAAAACCAAAATTTATTTTTATATATTCCCATGCAAAAATATAACCTTATAAAAACAAAATTTATTTTAATACATTCCCATGCAAAAATATAACTTTATAAAACCAAAATTTATTTTTATACATTCCCATGCAAAAATATAACCTTATCAAACCAAAATTTATTTTAATACATTCCCATGCAAAAATATAACCTTATTAAATCGAAATTTATTTTTATACATTCCCATGCAAAAATATAACCTTATCAAACCAAAATTTATTTTAATATATTCGCATGCAAAAAGATAGATTTATTAAATCGAAAAATATTTTTATAAATGAATTTTAATTAGAAAAAGTGAATTTAATTTATTTTTTTCAATAATTTCTTGAAAAATAATTTTTTTTAAAAATATTAAGTTACTTTATTTTTATATATTACTAATATATAATATTTTATTTTATT
>Ga0209963_1001418_pt1 | contig 14006 bp, 9 predicted proteins | sample ThiBio_1000_biof_2_FD_183957 | JGI IMG/M metagenome (GOLD analysis project Ga0209963, IMG submission 183957) | Wastewater bioreactor microbial communities from Cape Town, South Africa - Thiocy_cont_1000_biof (SPAdes) | ecosystem: Engineered > Bioreactor > Thiocyanate-remediating >...
TCTCGCGGACGGCCAGCGCGATGCAGAACGGCATCGACGACGTATAGGACGTGCCCGGGTTGCAGTCGGTGGCCAGCGCGATCCGGACACCGGCGTCCAGCAGCCGGCGGGCGTCCGGGTAGGGATGCCTCGTGGAGAACTCGACCCCGGGCAGCAGGCCGGCGACGACGCCCGAGTCGGCGAGAGCGGCCACGTCCGCGTCGGTCAGGTAGGTGCAGTGATCGGCGGCCGCGGCGCCCACCTCGCAGGCCAACTGGACGCCGGGTCCGAAGCCGAGCTGGTTGGCGTGGACGCGCGCCTGCAGCCCGGCCGCCATTCCCGCTTCAAGCACCGTCCGCGCCTGGTCGGCGTCGAAGGCACCGGTCTCGCAGAAGGCGTCCACCCATCTCGCGTGGGGGGCGCACGCGGCGAGCATGTCGCCGGTGACGAGGTCGACGTAGGCGTCGGCGTCCCAGCCGTCGGGGACGACGTGGGCGCCGAGATACGTCGTCTCGGGCGTGAGCTCCGACGCGATCCGCAGCAGCCGCTCCTCGGTCGCGACGTCGAGGCCGTAGCCCGACTTGATCTCGATCGTCGTCGTGCCCTGCGCGCGGGCCTCGGCGAGGCGACGCCGGGCCAGCCGGAGCAGCTCGTCCTCGGACGCGGCCAGGGTCGCGGCCACGGTGGTCCGAATGCCGCCGGCCTCGTAGCGCTGGCCGGCCATCCGGGCGGCGAACTCCTCGGCCCGGTCGCCGGCGAAGACGAGGTGGGTGTGCGAGTCGACGAAGCCGGGGACGACCGCGCGACCGTCCGCGTCGATCGCGTCGTCGGCGGACGGCGTGTCGGCGGACGGGCCCACCCAGGCGACGCGTCCGTCCTCGATCACCAGGCCGGCGTCGCGGCGGATCGGCTGGTCGTCGTCCCAGGTGACGAGTTCGCCGATGTGGGTGATGGCGAGGGAGCTGTGCGACCCTGCACGCTCGACGATCGGGGAGGGGGTCATGTCCGGCTCCAGACCTCGGCGATCGGGGAGGGGGTCATGTCCGGCTCCAGACCTCGGCGATGACGGCATCGAGCTCGGCCTGCACCCAGGCGGGGTCGAGGTCGGGCGGCGGCACCACGTCCGCTGCGGTGGCCGCCCACAAGGGCTCGGACGCTCCCGCGGTGCGGACCGAGCCGGCCAGCTCGAAGCCGCCGAGCCCTTCGAAGCCCAGCGACGCCGAGCCGTCGGACGTCGCGGCCTGCCACAGCTGCGCCGCCGTCCAGCCGTCCCGGGTACCGGACGCGAGTCGCTCGTGCATGGCGAGCCCTCTGGCTTCGGCGAACAGGTCGATCATGGTGTTCGAGTCCGAGCCGAGGGTGATCCGGGCGCCGGCGTCCCGTAGGGCAACGGACGGCCCGATCCCGTCGGCGAGCTCGGCCTCGGTGGTCGGGCAGAAGCACACGGAACTCCCGGATGCACCGAGTATCGCGATGTCGTCCGCGCTGAGGTGGGTGGCGTGGACGGCGGTCGTCCGGGGGCTCCAGACACCGGCGTCGGCCAGCAGCCGGACGGGGGTGCGTCCGGTCGCGGCGAGACAGGCGTCGTTCTCGGCGGGCTGTTCGGAGACGTGGATGTGCAGTGGGGCGTCCGGCAGCGCGGCGGCGACGACCGGCAGGGACGTCTCATCGACCGCCCGCACCGAGTGGATCGCGGTCCCGATCACCACCGCCGGATTGTCGGCGTACCGGCTGGCGAGCGTGGACGCGTGGCTCGCCCAGGCCTCGGCGTCCGGGTAGGCGAACCGGCGCTGGGCCGGCGCCAGTTCGGCACCGTCGAAGCCGGCCCGCAGGTAGCAGGTGTCGAGCAGGCAGATCCGCAGGCCGACCTCCCAGGCGGCGGCGATCACCGCGTCCGCCATGGCGTGCGGGTCGGTGTACGGCAGCCCGTGCGGGTCGTGGTGCAGGTAGTGGAACTCGCCGACCGCGCCGATCCCGGCCAGCGCCATCTCGGCGTAGGTCGCCCGCGCCAGGCGGTGGTACAGGTCGGGGTCGAGCGCCTGGGCGACCGCGTACATGCCGTCCCGCCAGCCCCAGAAGTCGGCACCGCCGACCGCGCGTCCCCGCAGCGCCCGATGGAAGGCGTGGCTGTGGCAATTGGCGAACGCGGGGTAGGTGGTCACGCCAGCTCCTCGATCACCCTGGTCAGGGCGTCCACGCCGGCCTCGATGTCTTCGTCCGTCGCGGACTCCTCCGGCGCGTGCGACACCCCCGTCGGGTTGCGGACGAACAGCATCGCGGTCGGCAGCCTGGCCGCCAGGATGCCCGCGTCGTGCCCGGCTCCGGTCGGCAGGACGGGCGCGTCCAGCAGGGCAGCCAGCCGGTGGCGCAGCGCGTGGTCGAACTCGACCGCACCGGTCGTCGATTCGGCCCGGAACTCGACCGTCGCACCCTCGGCCGCCGCGGACGCCTCGGCCCGGGCGACGATGCCCCTGACCAGAGCGTCCAGTTCGGCCGTGGACTCCGCGCGGGCGTCCAGCCACGCCGTCACCCGGGACGGGATCGAGTTCGTGCTCCCCGGTCGCACCTGGACGCGTCCGAAGGTGGCGCGAGCGTCGCGTGAACGACGGGGACTGTCCCCATCGTCCACGAAAGCAGGGCGTGCCGCTGAACCGCGGGGACTGTCCCCGTCGTTCACATCCTGGGAGGGCCCACTGCCTTCCAGGGGCCCGGACGCCAGTTCGCGCGCGGCCAGCACGGTCGCGGCGTAGGCGAGCATCGGGTCGCGGCGGTCGGCCATCGCGGTGGCACCGGCGTGGTTGCCCTGGCCGCAGAAGTCGAAGCGGTAGCGACCGTGCGGCCAGATCGCCGTCGCGACCCCCACCGCGGCCTCGGCCGGCGCCAGCCAGCGACCCTGCTCGACGTGCAGTTCGACGTACGCGCCGACCTCGTCCAGCCAGGCGGACGGCCCGGCGGCCCGCGGGTCGCGTCCCTGCGCCGCCATCGCCTCGGCCAGCGACGTGCCCGTGTCGTCGCGCAGCGCCAGCGCAGCGTCGGGCGTGATCGCTCCGGTCGCCAGCCGGGAGCCGAGGCAGGCCACCCCGAACCGGGCGCCCTCCTCGTCGGTGAAGTTGGCCACGGCGATCGGACGCGTCGGCTGCACGCCGGAGGCCTTCAACCGACCCACCGCAGCCAGAGCGGACGCCACCCCGAGCGGCCCGTCCAGCGGACCGCCCTCCACGACCGAGTCCAGGTGCGATCCGACCAGCAGGGCGTCCGGGCCGCGTCCCCACCAGGCCACCTGGTTGCCGTTACCGTCCTCGGTGAGGTCCAGGTCGAGCGCGGTGGCCGTGGCGGCGAACCATTCGCGCAGCTCCATCGTCGGCGCGTCCCACGAGGTGCGGGTGTAGCCGCCGGACGGGGTGCGTCCGATCGCCTCGATCTGTGCCAGCAGTGCGGATACGTCCATCAGTGCTCCAGCATCGGCAGCCGGATGCCACGCTCACGGGCCACCTCGATCGCGCGGTCGTAGCCGGCGTCGGCGTGCCGCATCACGCCCGTCCCCGGGTCGTTGAGCAGCACCCGGGAGATCTTCTCCGCCGCGAGTGCGGTGCCGTCCGCGACGGTGACCTGGCCGGCGTGGATCGAGCGTCCGATGCCGACGCCGCCGCCGTGGTGAATCGACACCCACGTCGCCCCTGAGGAGGTGTTGAGCAGGGCGTTGAGCAGCGGCCAGTCCGCGACCGCGTCGGTGCCGTCCGCCATCGCCTCGGTCTCGCGGTACGGGGACGCGACCGAGCCGGAGTCGAGGTGGTCGCGGCCGATCACGATCGGGGCGGAGATCTCCCCGGACGCCACCAGCTCGTTGAACCGCAGCCCGGCCAGGTGGCGTTCGCCGTAGCCGAGCCAGCAGATCCGGGCAGGCAGGCCCTCGAAGTGGACCTTCTCGGACGCGGCGGTGATCCAACGGCGGAGGTGCTCGTCGTGCGGGAACAGCTCGAGGATCGCCCGGTCGGTCACCGCGATGTCGGCCGGGTCGCCCGACAGCGCCGCCCAGCGGAACGGGCCCTTCCCCTCGCAGAACAGCGGACGGATGTAGGCCGGCACGAAGCCGGGGTAGGCGAACGCGCGCTCGTAGCCGCCGAGCTGGGCTTCGGCTCGCAGCGAGTTGCCGTAGTCGAAGACCTCGGCGCCGGCGTCGAGGAAACCGACCATGGCCGCGACGTGGGTGGCCATCGACGCTCGCGCCCGCTCGGTGAAGCCGTCGGGGTCGGCCTTGGCGAGGTCGTGCCACTCGTAGACGCTGACCCCGAGCGGGAGGTAGCTCAAGGGGTCGTGGGCGGAGGTCTGGTCGGTGACGACGTCGACGGCGACCCCCTCGGCGAGCAGCCGGGGGAACACCTCGGCGGCGTTGCCGACGAGCCCGACCGAGAGCGGACGGCGTTCGGCCTTCGCGGCGAGCACCTTCCCGACGGCCTCGGCGTAGTCGGCGGTGTACTCGTCCAGGTAGCCGTGCTCGACCCGCCGGGCCAGCCGGGACGCGTCCACGTCCACGATCAGGACGACGCCTTCGTTGAGCGTGACCGCCAGCGGCTGCGCGCCGCCCATGCCGCCGCAGCCAGCCGTCAGGGTGAGGGTGCCGGCCAGCGTCCCGCCGAAGCGCTTGGTCGCGACCGCGCCGAACGTCTCGAACGTGCCCTGCAGGATGCCCTGGGTGCCGATGTAGATCCACGAGCCGGCGGTCATCTGGCCGTACATCATCAGCCCTTCGGCCTCGAGCGCCCGGAAGTGCTCCCAGGTGGCCCAGTCGCCGACGAGGTTGGAGTTGGCGATGAGGACGCGCGGCGCCCACTCGTGCGTCCGGAAGACCCCGACCGGCTTGCCGGACTGCACGAGCAGGGTCTCGTCGGTGCGCAGGTCGCGGAGGGTCTCGACGGTCTTCTCGTAGGCCTCCCAGGACCGCGCGGCGCGGCCCGTCCCGCCGTAGACGACCAGGTCGTCGGGACGCTCGGCGACCTCGGGGTCGAGGTTGTTCATCAGCATCCGCAACGGCGCCTCGGTCTGCCAGGAGCGTGCACTGATCTCGGTGCCGCGAGGTGCGCGGACAGGTTCGTGCTTCATCGGTTCTCCTCCGCTCAACTGAACCATCGGGGACAGGTACTTCGGTTCACGACTCGTGAACCATGGGGACAGGTACTTCGGTTCACCTCTCAGTCCTCCGGTGAACCGAAGTACCTGTCCCCGACGGTTCAGCGGCGGCGACCAGGACGCCCGAGCGGACGAGGTCGTAGGCCGCCTCGATCTCGGGGGCCAGGAAGCGGTCGGGGCCCGGGCCGGGGACGCGCTCCCGCAGGTCGGCGATCGCCGCGCCGGTCGCGGGCCCGGGACGCAGCGGTGCGCGCAGGTCGATGCCGCGGGCGGCGGTCAGGATCTCGATCGCCAGGACGCGGGCGAGGCCGTCCACCGACACTCGCAGCTTGCGGGCGGCGTTCCAGCCCATCGAGACGTGGTCCTCCTGCAGCGCGCTGGACGGGATCGAGTCGACGCTGGCAGGCGTGGCCAGCTGCTTGAGTTTCGAGCAGATGCCGGCCTGCGTGTACTGGGCGATCATCAGGCCGGAGTCGATGCCCGGGTCGTCCGCGAGGAACGGCGGGAGGCCGCGGCTGCGGTTGGCGTCCAGGAAGCGGTCGGTACGGCGCTCCGACAGGTTGGCCAGGTCGGCGATGCCGATGGCGAGGAAGTCCAGCACGTGCGCGATCGGGGCGCCGTGGAAGTTGCCGTGCGACTCGACGCGTCCGTCCGGCAGCACGGACGGGTTGTCGATCGCCGACGCGAGCTCGCGCTCGGCGATGGTGACGGCGAAGTCGACCGCGTCCCGGACGCTGCCGTGAACCTGCGGGCTGCAGCGCAACGAGTACGCGTCCTGGACGACGCCGTCCCCGACCCGGTGACTGGCCACGATCGGCGACCCGGCCAGGAACCGGCGCAGGTTCGCCGCGCTGATCGCCTGGCCGACCTGGGGACGCAGCGCCATCAGGTCGGCGGCGAAGGTCCGGTCGGTGCCCAGTTGCCCCTCGACGCTGAGGGCGGCGGCGAGGTCCGCGGTGTCGAGGAGCAGCTCGAGGTCGGCGAGCGCGAGCACCAACTGGGCGAGCATCCCGTCCGTCCCGTTGATCAGGGCGAGGCCCTCCTTCTCCGCCAACTCGACCGGCTCCAACGCGCGGTCGGCGAGCGCCTCGGCGGCCGGACGGCGGCAGCCGGCGTCCAGCACCTCACCCTCGCCCATCAGCACCAGCGCGCAATGGGCCAGCGGGGCGAGGTCGCCCGAACAGCCGAGGCTGCCGTACTCGTGGACCACCGGGACGAGCCCCGAGTTCAGCAGCGCCGCGTACGCCTCGACGGTGGCCGTCCGCACGCCAGAATGGCCCTTGGCAAGGGTGGCGATCCGCAGCAGCATCAGCCCGCGGACCACCTCGTCCTCGACCAGCGGCCCGTTTCCGGCCGCGTGCGACCGGATCAGGCTGCGCTGCAGCCGCGCTCGCTCGGACGCCGGGATGCCTCGGGTGGCCAGCGCCCCGAAGCCGGTGGAGACCCCGTACACGCCCTCGGCGACGGCGGCCAGCGCATCCACCCGGGCCCGGGACGCGGCGATCGCAGCGAGTGCGTCCGCCGACAGCCGGACGCCGACCCCGTGCCGGGCGACCGCCACCACTTCAGCCCTGGTCAGCGGACCGGTCCCGATCACGATCTGGGTCATGTCCGGAATTCCAGTCGGGGACGGTCGCGTCCGCCAGTCCCAGGGGCTAGATTCTGTCTCGGATCCGAGACTGTCTCGGTTCCGCAGTCCCGCCTCTCCGCCGAGAGCCACCGTTTCGGTCATCCGCCACCACCGGCGCTGTGGCGGATGACTGAAACGGTGGCGTTCGGCGAGCAGAGGGGGAGGGGCACCAACCATGACCCGACCGGTTCCGGGAGCGACGCAGGCGCTGCGAGTGCTGCGCTTCCTGTCGCAGCGAACGAGCCCCGTCCCGGCGGCTCGGATCGCCGCCGAGCTGGATCTGCCGCGGTCGTCCACCTATCACCTGCTCGCGGCGATGGCGGCGGAGTCGTTCGTCGTCCACTACCCCGACGACCGCACCTGGGGCGTCGGCGTCGCCGCCTGGGAGGTCGGCCAGGGGTACACCCGAGCCGATCCGCTGACCCGGCTGGCCCGGCTCCCGATCGCCCGGCTCGTGGACTCGCTCGGGCTGTCGGCGCACCTCGCCGTCCTGCACGGCTCGGACGTCGTGTACCTGGTCGAGGAGCGCGCCCGCGGCCGGGCCCGGCTGGTCACCGATGTCGGCGTCCGGATGCCCGCCCACCTCGCCGCCTCGGGACGGGCGATCCTGGCCGGCCTGCCCACAGCCCAGATCCGGGCGCTGTACCCGCACGCTTCCGCCCTCGTCCGGCGCACGGAGATCGGTCCTCGGACGCTCGCAGAGTTGCGTGCGATCCTGGCCCGGACAAGGCGCAACGGCTACGCCGATGAGGACTCCGAGATCACCGAGGGCTTCGCCTCCGTGGCCGTGGCGATCCCGTCCGTCGCCCACTACGCCTCCGTCGCCGTGACCTGGCAGACGACGGAGAAGGCCTCACCCGAACGCGACCTGGCACAGGTTCTCGCCGAGTTGCGGACGACCGCGGCCACGATCAGCGACCGCTTGCGTTGAGCCGGTGACACCCGCAGCTTCAGTGCCGCGAACCGGCCTGAATCTGACCTCCGGCGACCACTGTGGCAGCACGTGTGTCGCGATCGGGGGAAGACCCTGCCGCCGCACCCCTGCCGCCGCACCCAGCTCCCCGCATCCCAGCTCCCCGCATCCCACTCGCCCGGCATCCCACCCGCCCCGGCATCCCAGCCCGCGAACCAGAGATGCGATTTTGGATCGATCGGGCTAACCTAAATCAAGTTAGGTAAGGCTAACCACAGCCCCGGCGCGCCGGAGCCCCACGATCGAACGGAGGACCGGTGCTCGCGACCTTCGTGATCGGCCTCCGCGAAGGACTGGAAGCAGCCCTCATCGTCGGCATCATCGCCGCTTTCCTCCGCCGCAACGGACGTTCCCTGACCCCGATGAAGATCGGCGTCGCCGCCGCCATCGCGGTCAGCCTCGGCGTCGGCGTCTCCCTCAAACTGCTGGAGACCAGCCTCCCGCAGGCCCAGCAGGAAGCCCTGGAGACCGTGATCGGCCTTGTCGCCGTGGTCTTCGTCAGCACCATGGTCGTCTGGATGAAGGACCACTCCCGCGGCCTCAAGGGCGAACTCGAGCACGCCGCAGCGGACGCCCTGGGCACCGGCTCGACCCGGGCGCTGACCGTGATGGCCTTCCTGGCGGTCCTCAAGGAGGGCTTCGAGACCTCCGTCTTCCTGCTCGCCGTCTTCTCCGCCACCGACAACACCGTCCTGGCCGCCGTCGGTGCGGTCGCCGGCATCGCGGTGTCGGTCGGCATCGGGTACGGGCTCTACGCCGGCGGCGTCCGGCTCAACCTGCGCCGGTTCTTCTCCATCACCAGCGCCTTCCTCGTCCTCGTCGCCGCCGGCCTGGTCGTGAGCACGATCACCACCGCACACGAGGCCGGCTGGCTAAACGCCGGCCAGCAGCGGACGGTGGACCTGTCCTGGCTCACGCCTCCGGGGACGGTCCGCGGCGCGGTCTTCACCGGCCTGCTCGGGATCCCGGCCGACCCCCGCCTGATCGAGGTCGTCGGCTGGTTCGCCTACGTCGTGCCGATGAGCCTGTTCCTGTTCTGGCCGGCGAAGCGCCGCCCCACCGGACGCACCGCTGTCCGCCTCCGCTACGGAGCCGTCGCCGCGCTGGCCGCGCTCGCCGCCGGCCTAGCGGTCCTCGTCACTCCCGCCACCATGGCCAACCTCGGCCCGGCCCCCCTCCTCGACGCGGACGGGACCAGCGCCGGCACGGTCAGCCACACCAACAGCACCGTCGTCGTCGACGGGACCGCCGGGACCACCACCGTCCTCCTCACCGGCGGACGCGTCGTCGCCCACGCCGGCGTCCCGGACGCGATCGAGTACGCCCAGCCGGCCGGGATGGCCCCGGCAGGCCCAGGAAGCGCCCTCCCGGCGACCCTCACCATCGAGGACCTCGCCGCCCTCAATGGCGGCCGCCTCCCCGTCGGCATCGGCCCGCGGACCGCACCCGGCCCCTACCAGGCCACCTGGACGCAGTCCGCAGAGGCGACCCTGTGGCTGGCGGGCGACCAGGTTCTCGACTTCACCAGCACCGGACGCACCACCGTGACCCTGTACGGCGGCGGTCTCGCGACGCCCCGCACGATGACCGTCTCCGGCAAGCTCCCGGACGGGACGACCGTCACCAGCGGCACCATCAGCGTCGACCCCGCCCACACCCAGGCCATCGCCGCCGCGGCCGCGTCCCTGCGCACGGCACAGGTCGAGCGGCAGTTCTGGGGACGGACGCTCCCGGCGCTGCTGGGCTTGGCGGCGCTGGTCCTCCTCGCCTTCGCCTGGCGGGCCAACCGCCGACTGTCACCGGCCGAGCCGGCGGCAACCACATCAGGGCAACCGGTCAGCACGCCGGTCGCCACCTCCAGAAGGGAAGCCAATGTCTCCTAGGAAGCCCCTGCCCACGTCGATCCGACGGACGGTCAGGTATCGGGCGCTGGGTGCCGGAGCGGCGATCACGCTCGCCGTCACGCTGGCCGGCTGTGCCAGTTCCGCGCCCACCGCCCCGACCGGCGGCCCGGCGTCCGCACCCGTCGGCGGGGACGGCCTCGCGCCGGTCAGCAACGGTGCCGCCCAGGTCGCGCTCTCGCTCACCGCGGACGGGGGCGGCACCTGCACCCTCGACCACACCAGCGCCCCAGCCGGCCCGGTGACCTTCACGGTCACCAACGTGAGCGCCACCGGGATCACCGAGGTGGAGCTGCAGAGCGACCTGAAGATCCTCGGCGAGAAGGAGAACCTCGCCCCCGGCCTGCCCGCGTCCACGTTCACGGTGACGCTGGGCGGCGGCAGCTACAACCTCTACTGCCCCGGCGCGGCCACCGAACTGGTGCCGTTCACGGTCACCGGGGACGCGGCCCCGTCCCCGACCGGAAGCACCCAGCAACTGCTGGCCAAGGGCGCGACCGACTACGCGGCGTGGGTGGTCTCCCAGACCGAGGAGATGCAGACCTCGGTGAAGGCGCTGGCCAGCGCGATCGACTCCGGCGACCTGGCCAAGGCGAAGACGGCCTACGCGCAGTCGCGTCCGTTCTACGAGAAGATCGAGTCCGACGTCGAGGGCTTCGTCCTGCCCGGCTTCAAGCTGGACGACTCCGCGGGCTCCCTGGACTACCGCATCGACATGCGCGCCTCCTCGCTGGACGACAAGGTGGGCTGGATGGGCTACCACGCCATCGAGCGCGACCTGTTCTCCACCGGCAAGATCACCGCCACAACGAAGAAGTACGCCACCGACCTGGTCGCCAACGTCGGCAAGCTGCTGGAGGTCGTGAAGACCCTCGACTACAAGCCGGAGGATCTCGCCAACGGCGCCGCCAGCCTGCTGGAGGAGGTGCAGTCGAACAAGATCACCGGCGAGGAGGAGGAGTTCAGCCACCTCGACCTGATGGACTTCGCCTACAACATCGAGGGCGCCAAGCAGGCCTTCGCCTACCTCCAGCCCGGTCTGGAGAAGGTGGACGCGTCGCTGGCCGAGCAGGTGGCGGCGGAGTTCAAGAAGGTGGACGCGTCCCTGGCCGCGTACCGCGACGACACGGCGCTGGGCGGCTACCTGAGCTGGACGAAGGCGAACCGGGAGAAGCACTCCCGGCAGCTCAGCCAGACCGTCCTGGCCCTGCAGCAGCCGCTGGCCAAGATCGCCGAGAAGGTGGCGACGGCGAAGTGACCGAGCAGTCCGCCCAGCCGGACCCGGCCGAGCCCGTTGCCCTGACCGAACCGCCCTCTGACAAGGGCGTCTCCCGGCGACGGTTCTTCGGGACCGCCGCCGGGACGGCCGTCGCCGGTGCGCTGGTCGGGGCCGGCGGGACGGCGGCCGCGCTGTCGGCCGAGACCCGTCCAACGGTCGCGACCGCCGCGGGCGACGTCGACATCGACCTGAACCAGGCCGTCCCCTACTTCGACCAGCCGCACCAGGCGGGCATCAGCACCACACCGCAGCGGCACGCCGTCTACGCCACCTTCACGCTGGCGGACGCGGCGACGAAGACCGACCTGCAGACCCTGCTGGCCCGGTGGACGGCGGCGATCGGCCAGCTGACGCAGGGCAAGACGATCGGCCAGGTCGAGCCGGTCCGTCCGGACGCGGTGGGCGGCGACACCGGCGAGGCGTACGGGCTGTTCCCGGCGTCCCTGACGGTGACGGTCGGCCTCGGCCCGGGCGTCTTCACCGACCGGTTCGGCCTGGCGTCGTTCCGTCCGAAGGCCCTGGCCGAGCTGCCCCGGATGCCCGGCGACTTCCTCGAACCCGGCCTGACCGGGGGCGACCTGTCCGTCCAGGCGTGCGCCGACGACCCGCAGGTGGCCTACCACGCCGTCCACAACCTGGCCCGGATGGCGGCGACCGTCGCCCAGACCCACTGGATGGTGCTCGGCTTCGGACGCGCGTCCGCCGGACCGGGGCAGCAGACGCCGCGCAACCTGATGGGCTTCAAGGACGGCACCCGCAACGTGACCGGCGACGCCGAGTTCGATCGCTTCGTGTGGACCGACGACGGCGACTGGTTCGCCGGCGGCACCTACCAGATCGCGCGGAAGATCCGGATCACGATGGAGACCTGGGACGTCGACCGGATCTCCGACCAGCAGAACGTGTTCGGCCGCACCAAGGACGAGGGCGCACCGCTCGGCGCGAAGGCCGAGCACGACACCCCCGACTTCGCCGCCACCGACGGGGACGGCAAGCCGGTGATCAGCCCGTACTCGCACATGGCGATGGCCGCTCCGGAGAACAACAACGGGACGAAGATCCTGCGCCGGGCGTACAACTACACCGACGGGCTCAACTCGCAGGGCCTCCTGGACGCCGGCCTGATGTTCATCGCGTACATGAACGACCCGCAGCACTTCGTCGACCTCCAGTCGAAGCTCGGCAAGTTCGACCTGCTGAACGAGTACATCCGCCACATCGGCTCCGCGGTGTTCGCGATCCCGCCGGCCCCGAAGACGGGGAGCTACCTCGCCCAGGCTCTCTTCGAGTGAGTGTCCGTAAGGCCGAGTCTGAACCGTCGGGGACAGGTACTTCGGTTCACCCAGACTGAACCATCGGGGACAGGTACCTCGGTTCAACCAGACTGAACCATCGGGGACAGGTACCTCGGTTCACCCAGACTGAACAGCAACCTCGCGGCTGAACCGAAGTACCTGTCCCCTATGGTTCACCGATGGTTCATCGGCCCGCTCGGCTCGTCCTAGGCTTGACGGCATCGACGAGCAGGCGAACCCCGTAGTCACCGGGACGGACGCGGACGGACGCACCGGCGTCCACGGTTCCGGGACGTCGCGGCGCGCCCTCCTGCTCGGGCTCGGGCTGACCCCGGTGCTGGCGTCCTGCGGGCTGCGGACGGCGGCCGGAGCGGCACCCGCCTCCGACCTGCCGCTGCCCACGGCCGTCCGGCCGAGCCCGGCCAGAACGCGGACGGCGAGTCCGGCGACCACCCCTGCCGGCGACGGCACCCGCATCTACGGGACGCTGGCGTCCCCGTCGACCGGGCTGACCCACGACTGGCTGGTGATCTACCCACCGGGCTCCTCGACGAAGGCGAAGCTGCCGGTCGCGATCGTGCTGCACGGCAGCGCCGACAACATCGACGCGCTGAACCACCTGAACTACCACGTGCACCTGGGCGAGGCCGTCCGCGACGGCGTCCGCCCGTTCGCGCTGGCCGCGATCAACGGCGGCGCCTTGTTCTGGCAGCGGATGGACGGCCGGGACGCCGGCGCGCTGGTGGCCACCGACTTCGTCGGACTGCTCGCGTCCCGGGGCCTGGACACGACCCGGCTGGCGCTCACCGGCTGGTCGATGGGCGGCTGGGGGACGCTGCGGCTGGCGGGCAACGAGCTCGCCGGCGGGGTGCGGGCGGCCGCGGCGATCAGCACCCCGCTCTACCCGGACGCCGCCGCGGCGCCCGAGCGCTGGATGAGCGACGCCGACTTCGCCGCCAACAACCCGTACACCCATCCCCAGTGGCTGGCCGGCGTGCCGCTGTGGCTGGCCTGCGGCACGTCCGACCAGTTCTACCCGGGCAACGTGAGCTTCGCCGACATCCTCTCCCGGACGCCGGGAGTGGGCACACCGCAGACCCACTTCGCGGCCGGCAACCACGACTTCACCTTCTGGGAGTCGGTCGTCACCGACCAGTTCGCGTTCCTCGGCGCGCACCTCTAGCGAGCGCATCCAGCGAGCACCTCGAGCGGCCCGGGCATCGGAGGTTCTGCGGCCGCGCTGCGGGACCGCCGTACGGCTGCCTACACTTGCCCCGTGACACCTCCGGACGCGGGAGCCGCGCTGAGCCGTCGCTCGCTCCTGCAGGCGATCGGACTGGCACCCCTGGCGGCGGCGTTGCCGCTCGCAGCCCAGACCGTCGCGGCGACGCCGGCGGCAGCGGCGACGTACACCACCATCACCGGCCGGCTCACCTCGGCGGCGACCGGACGCAAGCACAACTGGACGCTCACCTATCCGGCCGGCCACGGCACCGGCGAACACCTTCCGGTCGCGATCGTGCTGCACGGCAGCGAGCAGAACGCGTACACGATGCTCGGCCTCGGCTATCCCGGACGCCTGGACGCGCTGATCGCCGCAGGCGAGGCACCCGCGTTCGCGCTCGCGTCCATCGACGGCTACAACGGCTACTACGAACGCAAGGGCAGCCGCGACTACGGGAAACTCGTCGCCACCGAGTTCCTCGGCCTGCTGGCTGCCCGCGGCCTGGACACCTCGCGGCTCGCCCTGACCGGCTGGTCGATGGGCGGATGGGGAGCGCTGCGGCTCGCCCAGCACCAGCTCCACGGCCGGGTGAAGGTG
>Ga0209963_1001432_pt1 | contig 13948 bp, 19 predicted proteins | sample ThiBio_1000_biof_2_FD_183957 | JGI IMG/M metagenome (GOLD analysis project Ga0209963, IMG submission 183957) | Wastewater bioreactor microbial communities from Cape Town, South Africa - Thiocy_cont_1000_biof (SPAdes) | ecosystem: Engineered > Bioreactor > Thiocyanate-remediating >...
CATGCCGCCCATTGGCCGCTGGCTGATGTGCCAAGTCGCCAATGATGAGGCTATCCAACCGTAGGGCCTCGCATTCGACCAATCTCCCAACTCACGTTCGAACCGCGCACCGTTACTGCAATCTGCTGCCCCATCCGCTGCTCGATGACCGGCTTCCACGGAACCAGGCTGAATCCCATACCGTCGTCCAGCATGGCGTAGCGCCCGCTGGCCAGCAGCACGCTACGCCGGTAGATACCGACCACGCGTTGCCCGTCGGAAACCGGCCGATGCGCCAGGCCGGTTTCGGCTGCGATATCACGCGTGGTTTTCGCCAACTCGCGGCTGCGCAGCGTCGCCAGTAGGTTGCGCGCCAGAATCAGTCGCTGCCCGCGCCGTTCAGCCAACCCCTGCTCCACCAAGAAGTCGGTGCGTTGGCGCAGCGTGTCCTGCACCTCTCCACCAAAGCCCATGTCGCCCAACCCCTTGCCGCCACCAATCAACTGCTGATCCAGCCAGGTAGCACCGATCACGCGGACCTGTCGCTCAATGGGCAGGTGTGACTTCAGTTCGACCGCGACGCCACCGCCCAGGCGCTGGCTGTCGTATCGGCAACCCCGTTCGGGTAGATCGTCCGGCACCTTCCATAGCCCCTCGGCCACACGCTCTACCATGCCGGCGCGGCGCAGGGCTTCGAGTCGGCGCACGTGCGCGGCGACCACTTCGCGTGGATCGCGCTCAGGCGTGGCCTGGCCTTGGGCGACCGCCAAATGCTGGTCGGTGCGGTAGAGACCATCGACGGCCAGCGCGACGATGGTCTTGTCAGAGGCGCGTGCGCCGACGCCCCCCTTGACCTCGACGACGCTACCGGTCGGGTATTGCTCCAGGTCCGTTCGGGGCGGCAGCGTCACGTAGTGCGCTTTGCCGTCCGTGCCATCCACCACCAGATAACCCTTGTCGTACAACTCGTCGGCCAGCCCCTTGGCAGCGACGCGACCAACAAGGGCGCGGCCATCCTCGCCCGACTCGAATACGGCCAGCTCGCGCTGCGCGCCGCCCATCACACGCTGCATCGTGCGGATGATGTCGCCGCGCTCGCCCATCGCACGCAAGGTCGGCTCGGCCTCGATGTGGATCACCCATGCGCTGGTTTGCGGTTGGCTCGCCAGACCCATGCGTTGCAAGTGTTGCAGGCGCCCGATCAATAGCTCGCGCTGACGGTGCAGCTGGGGTTCGTCGAGACGTTCGATACGCACCTGACCATCGACAGCTTCGCGCTGCAAGGTGCGGTCCAAGCTGGTCCAGCGCTTCTGCTCGACCTCCCGCGCGAGCGCGCGCTGGATCTCCTGCTCGGTACGCGGCCCCAGCCATTCGGTGGCGAGTTCGGCGGCGCGCTCGCGCAGGCCGCGGGTCAGGTACGCCTGCGCGATGATGAGGTCACGGCCGGTGTCGTCCTTGCCGCGCAGGACGATATGCGTGTGCGGGTTGTCGGTGTTCCAGTGATCGACCGCCACCCAGTCCAGTCGCGTACCCAGGTCGGCTTCCATGCGGGCCAGCAGGTGGCGCGTGTAGGTGCGCAGATCGCCCAGCTCGGTGCCGTCTTCAGGTGACACGATGAAGCGGAACTGGTGCCGGTCGCCGCGTCCGCGTTCCTCGAATGCGGCCAGGTCGGCTTCGTCCGTCGCCGTGCTGTATGCCCTGCCCGGCTCACCCTCGCGGCCTACGCCCTCGCGCTCGATGTAGCGCAGGTGCGTGACGGTCGAGCGTGCGCCGGCCTGCTTCAGGTACACCAGCCGCACCTTGACGGTGGCACGCCGCGCGTTGGCGGACAGCGACTGCCCGGTGAACCGGGCCGCCACATAACCGCGCCCCAGTCGGGAGCCGGGTGTCTTGCCGCGCCGGCCGCCGGTGGCGTTGGCCGCCTTGCTCGCCTGGCGCAACGCCTGGTTGATGAAGGCGTCGCCGCGGTACTTCGGTGCACCCGGGCGGAGGCGGAAACGGTCGTCGCCGTCCGAGCGGCTGCGTCGGCTCATTGGCAAGCTCCATCCAAGGCCATCGCGTCAGCGGGTATCAGGCACGCGGTATCTCCTGAGTCGGCCTGGCCTTGCGCCATCTCGCGGCACGGTGCCGCGTACCGACGCGTGCTGCGCCACCCCCATGTGCAGACACGCTTAGTGCGCACCGTGGTGCCGCACCCTTCAATCTTGCCCTGCATCTTTCCCCGGCCTGACGGCACGGGGATGCGATGCCCCGGCGGCGCTGCGCGATGCGCAGCCTGCACGCCGGCGAGCGCCTGCCATGCCATCGGCATGGCGCGCTCGGGGCAAGCCGTCTGCACGGGGGAAAGCACGTCGGCATGTCGCAGCGGATACTGGGCGAAGCGCGGCGCGGATACGCTCGCGCTGCATGCACGGCAACACTGCGGCGACACGGCACAACGCCGGCCCACATGCACGACGTCGAGCGGCGTCATGGCCGCTTCTCCAGCCAGATCGGATGCGCCACGCCGAGCACGGCATCGGCGCGCACCGGTCCGAAATACCGGCTGTCGAACGACGCCGGATTGGTCGTACTGAGCAGGAACAGTTCGCCAGGGCGAAGACGCCGGCAGGCCGACCAGGCGTGCAGCGGTCGGCCCATCCCATCGATACGCAACGCGGCAGCCACCGGCATGCCATCGATGCGCACACTGCCCTCGGCGATGCACACCTGCTGCGGCGCGACGGCAGCGACCGGCTTGAGCAGCGGGATGCGCGATGGCAGGTAGCCGCGCCGCGCAGCCAGTGCGGCGGCGGCGGCCGGCAACGGCACCAGCACGATGCTGCCGACGTGCATCGCAGGTGACAGCGAGCCGGCATGACGTACGAGCGGATCGACGCGATACCAGCCGACCGCCACGCTGTCGGACGGGTTGTAGACCAGACGCGGCAACGGCGACACGAAGGACGCCCAGGCCAGCGCAGCGAGGCCGCCGGCGGACAACGCCGCGAGCACGAGGCGAGCGTACCGGCGCGAGCGAGGACGAGACGCAGTGTCGGTGATGGGAATGACCGTCATGACAACGCCCTCCCCGCCAACCAGGCGGCGTGCCGCTCGGCGGTGTAAACCGGCAACGGCTCATGTGCAACGAGCCGGTTGCTCAGCATGCGCCAGTAAGCGGGCGACACGTCGACCGGCGCGATGCCCAATGCCTCGATGGCGTCGATGAGCGGCAGCACGACGCGAACCATGCGTTCGCCTTCGGCGTGCAGCAGCAGGCATGCGCCCGGCCACACACCGGGGATACGCTGCGCGGCATCCATCGACGTACATGCCTGCATCACCATGAGCTGCCAGCGCACTGTGCCGTAGTCGTTGGCCTCCCAGCGGATGCGGCAGAAGATCGATGCCGGCCAGAACGCCGCCACGCGCCGCCAACGATCACGTTGCACGTAATACGCCGGTTCACCGAAGCGCAGATAGAGGTTGAAACGATGCGCGACGTAAGCGAGCGAGACCCGAGTCAACAGCTCGTGATCGATGAGCGCTGCGAAGGGCGGCGGCGCGATCGCTGCTACTTGAAAAGACGCATTCATGGCGTGTGCTCCGGGAACTCGCGCTCCAGCAACGCGCGCAACAGCTCGGCCACCGTCACGCCCTGCGTGAAGGCCGAGACCTTGATGCAGGCGCGCAGCGCGGGCGTGATGTCGAGTGTCAGGCGCGCGGTGTAGACGTCACCTTTCTGAAGGTCAGCGCCCTCGCCTTGGCGAATCCACGCCTCGGCGTGCGGATTCGTCGGCGGACGTGCGCCGATGGCGGTGCGCTTGCTACGTGCATGGCTCATGACGACCACCGCAGCAGTTCGTCAGTCAGCGTTGTGATCTCGCGTGCGGCGGCGCTGTCGGGCGCCAGTTCGCGCGCGAGCTGACCGGCCGCCACGCTGTCGGCGAAGACAATGCGCTGATGGATTTCCGATTGCAGCGATGGCAGCGGTTGTTCGGCAAGCGCACTGCGCGCCTCGCGGCCGATGACGGTGGTGCTGACGCGCCGATTGATGACGAAGGCGGCGGCGAGCCGTGGCCGGAACACCTGCGCCTCGCGGACCAGCGCCACCATCTCGGCACTCGCCCACAGGTCGTAGGGACTCGGTTGTACCGGCACCAGCACACGGTCGGCCGCCAGCAGTGCCGAGCGCGTCAGCGCGGCAATGCGCGGCGGCCCATCGATGACGACGTGATCGCTGCGGCGTGCCAGCTCCGGCGCCTCTTGGTGCAGCGTCTCGCGTGCGAGGCCCACGGCGCTGAACAACCGCGGAAGACCCTGCTGACTCCGGCGTTGCGTCCAGTCCAGTGCCGAGCCCTGCGGGTCGGCATCGAGCAGGATGACCTGCTGGCCGCGCAGCGCCAGTTCACCGGCGATGTGTGTGGCAAGCGTGGTCTTGCCGACGCCGCCTTTCTGGTTGAGCAGAGCGACGATCATGGGACGGTTCTCCACGACGGAAAACGACTCGTTGATCGACCTGGAAAATGCGGTGATTTGAGCTGTGGGTATCGCCGTTGCTTTTGCGTTTCGGCAGTTGTCCACTGCAACGGCGTGGCGCTACTACCCGTTAGTGTTTTTAGGTTAGATAAGTTAGAGACCGCGCAAACCCGGGTGGTGACTGGGTTTGCGGCCGATTTTGTTGCCTGATAGCACGAGGATGGGTTGCCCGATAGCACGAGTCTTCGGTTGCCTGATAGCACGAGGCCATGCACCGCTTGTCCCCGAGTTATCCCCGTGCCGTGTACGGCACCGGCCGGAAGGTCAGCAGCTCCGCTTTGCGGTCGGACATCCATTCGATGCCGAGCACGTAGCCGGGCAAGGATTGTTTCGCCACCAGCGCACGCAGGTCGGCGGCGAAGTCGTAGAAGCGCGCCATGCTGCCGGACTTGCGATACAGGTATGCGAAGTCGAACTGCCAGCCGCCGGCCTGGCGCCCTCCGTGTTTGCGTACGAGGCGGTACAGCCAGCGTTCGATGCCGCCGGTGAGCCGGAAGTACGCCGGGTCGATGGTCAGCACCAGGGCGGCGTCGAGCACACCGGCGTAGAACCAATCCGGCAGGATCAGTTCGATGCCCAGCGGCGCGCCACACGCATCGGCACGTTCTTTCCACTCGTTGATCCATGAAAAACGATGCAACCGTCGCCCGGAGATTTCGCGGATCGACGTGGCCACCGTGGTCGATTGCAGGCGGTCCAGCGCGGCCTTGAGGCGTTGGTAATCGCGCAGCGACGTACCACGCCCAATGAAGCGCAGGATCTCGTAGGGCGTGGCCTGCATCAGCCGCGAGGTCGGGATGCCAGCGTCGCGGGCTTCGACGATCTGGCTCGCAGCCCAGATCAGGATGTCGGCGTCCCAGATCGTGGCGATGCCGTGTTCCTGCGTGCCTTCCACGCGCACGGTCACGCCACCGGAGCGAAAGTCGATCGGCGCGGTGCGCCGCGACTTCGCCAGCGAGAAGAACGGAAACGCCATCAGGTCCTGGCTGTCGCGCGGCGCCATGTCGCCCGGCAACGCGCGGAACAGCGGGAGCTGTTCGCGTGCCGGTCGGGACATGGTGATGGCCGTCCGCGTGCCGCCGGTCAGCGCGCACGGCTGTCGGCCGAGTGCCGCTCGGCATACTCGGGGTCGGACGTCGCCTCGAAGCTGCGCGCATCAGCCCAGGCATCGAGGTCGGCGACGGCGTACATGACGCGCCGGCCGAACTTGCGAAAACGCGGTCCGTCGCCGATCACTCGCCGCTTCTCCATCGTGCGCGGCGACAGCCGCAGGTGGTCGGCGGCTTCGTCGTTGGTCAGGTAGCGCGGTGGCTGGGCGATCGCAGCGGGTTGAGGTGCAGCGGCGTGGGCGGCATAGGGCCGCACAGGAGCGGGTCGCATGGGGTGAGCCTCCATCGGTTGAGAGCGCCGACTGCGCTGTCGCGGCCGGATGGAGGCAGTCTCGGGAAATATCGGGGGCTTGCTCAGGGACGTTTTGCGTGGCGGTGCAAACGTCCCTTCGCGGCTGGCGCCTGTTGAAGTAGGTGGCGATAGCCGCCACGCATCAACCCCGTGCCGCGCTGTACCAGCCGGCGCACACGGGCACGCAACGCGCTGTCGGCGTGCCAGTCGGCCGCGACGGCGGCTGGCCCGCACAGCGCCTCGGCCACCTCGCGTAACGCGGCACCCGCCAGCGTACCGTCCAGCGCCTGCAAGGTGTACGCCTCCAACAGCGTGGCGCGGCCGGGCCGGGCCACGCACCGGGCCCACGGCGCGCGCTCGTCCGCAGGGAATGAAATTTTGGGATCGTCGGGATGGACGGCGTGCACATAGGGCATGCCGTTCGCCAGGGCCGTCGCGAGTGCGAAGCGCCGCCAGCGGCCCGGCGCCCAAGTGGTCAGTGCCAGATGCTGACCATCATGGAACAGGTGCTTGTGGCCAGCGATGCGCCAGAGATCGAACGGCGCCGCGCCGGGCGTCGGTGCCAGGTCGGGATGGAGCTGCACGACACCGGCCGGCTCGGGACACCAGACCGGATGAGCGTCGCGCGCATCCAAGCCTGGGTTTTCAAGCCCGTGCAAACCCCAGCGTTGCGCTACGGCACCGGTCGGCCGGCGATGGTGGCGCCGCCAGTCGCGGTAGTAGTCGGGATGGCGGCGAAGGTATTCCCAGGCGAGCGCGGGGCCGTCCAGGTGCAGCACGTACAGATAGGCGGCGCTGGGACGCCAGGCTTCATGCGAATCGGTCATGGTGCGGGCTCCTGTCGATCGGCAGGACATCGCCACGGGCATCCGTAAACCAGCGCGCTATCGCCAATGCATCATGTCGATAGGCGAGACTCTGAGAAAACCAAGACCGTTTGGCTCCGGCGTGTTACGTGGCTCGTCCGGGTGCGACGGCGGCGCGTGTTGCTTTTCGGGCGCCGCACCGGACACGGTGCGCGAGATCGAACGTGCGATAGCGACTCTTTCGGTCTGGCTTGCACCACAACGGCGCAGCAATCCCGATTGATGCCGATCAGGTCTCAAGCCAGACGGGAATCGACACAGTGCGCTGGGCCTGGCTGACCTGCGGTGGCCTGCCACCGCAGGCCATGCGTCCGATCAGTCGAGGATCGACCCGTTGAGTCGGGCCAGCCGCGTGTATTCCGACAGCGTGCGCGTGGGCTGGAAATACTGATCGCGCAGGACCGGCCGATTCAAAGGGCCGACGATGGCCGCGAGGTCCGACAGCCGGACCGTGCCCAGCTCGGGCATGCCGATGCCGACGTCACACAGACCCCAGGCTGTGTCGCCATCGGCGGGATCGAGCGCAGCCAGCAGCCAGGTCGCGTGTGCGTCCGGAGTAAACAGCTTGACCACCGGCAGCGGATCAAAGTCCTGCGCGGCGGTGCGGGCCTGGCCGTTAGCCAGCAGCTGCGTACGTTCGTCGTCGGTGATGAAGAGATTCATCGTCACTACTCCAGCAAGGATCGCTCCACCGGAGTACCGGTTTCCCTTGTGCCAACGCCGGTGAAAAACCGCACCCAACTACCCAGATGTACATGCGCTTTTGAACGGATGCGGGTATCCGCCGATCCGGTTCCACGCATTCGTGCAGAAGCACGAATGCGCATGTCCGCACATCCGTCGAAGCACACAAGTACCAATGCGGATTTGTGGAAGTCAGCAAAGCCACCGATACGCATTCGCGAAAATCCTCGGACCCACAAAAGCGTCGATCCGGCTGGGCACGCCGATACCAAAGCGGCTGACATGGTAAGTCAAAAATTCATTACTGAGTTATCTTTAACGTGGTTTTAATTGGCGTGTCAATCGACGCTTCTGCCCATGCAGAAGCGTTCCATCCAGCGCGGCCGCCCGGCCGGTGCCACGACATTCGAGGCGGAGCCGGCCAAGGCGTTCGGGGCGGTTGTGCGCGCGCGGCGCACGGAGCGCGGCATCGCTCAGGAAGATCTGGCCAATCAGGCAGGCATCGAGCGCTCGCATCTGGGCAAGATCGAGCGTGGTGAGCACATGCCGACACTGGTGCTCATCCTCAAGATTGCCCGTGCACTCGGATGCAGCTCGGCTGACTTGATGACGGAGACGGAAGGCCGCCTGGCGGCTTCCGACTCCTAGAACGAAGGCGCCCCGTCGCAAGAGACGGGGCGCTGGGGTGGCCGTCAGGCCGCCGGCTTGCTGCGCGACCAGATCAGGTTGTGCGTGCCGTCGTCTTCCTCGATCAAGCGAGCGTAGATCGTCGCCGGGAACGAAGGGTCGTCGAGGGTCACGGACAGGTACGGTCGCTCGGCTTGGCTGGCTTTCTTCCACGCCGCGCCGATGTCGTAGCCGCCGGTCGCCTGAAGGCGGAAGTCGGGGGCGTTCTCACGGTCGCCCTTGTCGTTGGGAACCAGCTTGACCTTGACGTTGAGCGTCAGGGTGCGAAGCGTGCCGGTGAAGCCGCCTTTGTCTGCGGTGAAGGTGCCGATGTTAGCCATGATGTTTCTCCTTTCGGGTTGAGCAAGGTCGCGCCAGTGCGTCCTTGTTGTGAGCCGGCCGGCGGGGGATGGGCTGGCCGCACCGCGCAGCGGTCGCAACAGCGTGGAGAACCTGGAAGCGCAAAGAATTTGCTGCGCGAGGAAGCCGCGCAGCGGCGGGGAAATTGTTTGCGCTGGAAGGTTGCGGCCATGAAGCCCAAGGCGCAGCCGCGCCCCCGCCAGGATTCACGACAAGCCAAGGACGCACGGGCCGCCTGTCCCGGATGGAGATATGGCTGACTCGGCATCCCCGCGTGACCGCTTTACCGGCTCGTGCCCTGACGCGAGCAAGGCCAACACCCCAACGGCGGGCGAGAACGCCCTTTGCCGCAGCTTGCGGCGACGTGCTTGTGGCGTGGCGTGGAAGCTCCATAAGACGAGGCTGGGCGCGTGTCGGTGAACCGTCCTTCGCGACGACCAGGCGGCGGACTACCAGCGTCGAGGACGGCACGCTTTTGCACAACCTGCCGCAGCAAGTCGGGGCGTAGCCCCGCAAGCCCCGCCCCTTGCGGCGGGGCGCCATCAAAACCTTGCTAGCGTCAGCGGGCACTGATCGTCGTACCGCGCGCAATGCGCTTGCGCGCTCGCCACGTCGCCGCCTGGTCGAAGGCGGCGACGTGGCGATTTTGCTTTGGACGTTGAAGCCGGGCGCGGCAGACTTGTCGCGCCCGGCTTAGGGCGGAAGCCCCGGCGCACTGCGCCGAGGCTATACAACACTTGGTGGTTGGGCTGCAGCAGTGAGAGAAGCGGCAAGGGCTGCTGCCTGCCCCTGCCGCATGGGGTTCAGGCTTTCAACTGGCGCAGGCCATCGGCCAGCAACCACAAGGCACGATTCAGGCGGATGCCGTTGTCGATGCCCTGCACCGGGCGCGTGGTCTGGCGGCGACCGTTGGCGGCGCGGGCGGACAGCCCGCCTTTGATGAGGTTTTCCTGCGTGCGGTTGAACACGCTCCACAAGTCGCGGCGGCTGTCGTCGTGACGGCGCGGCATCAGGATTTGCGATTCCGTGATGGGCGCGGGCTTGTCTTCGTCGTACTTCAACGCCAGCGCTGCGCGGGCGAACACTTCCGATTCCCCGCCGTCCAGCGTGATGGCCTGCATGGCATCGCGAGATTCCTGCGCCCGGTCGAAGCCATGCAAGACCTCGTAAGCGCCTTCGATGACGTGCCCGGCTACGTCGCCCTTGTGCAGGACGCGTACGTCCGCCACGGTGTCGCCGCAAACGAGGCCGTTCTGGCACACGAAGCGGAACATGCCAGCGAGCATCTGATAGCTGCTCGTGCCGTCATGCGAGTTCAGCAGGATGATTTCGTTAGCCTCGCGGCCGTTGATCTGGCTCGCGTGGCGCAGGCGAATCATGTGCTTGGTGTAGTCGCGGCGGTCGTCAGCCCGCACACGGGTCTGGCACACCATGAAAGGCTCGAAGCCTTCCCCGCGCAGTTCCTGCAGCACGGTCGCGGTGGGGATGTAGCTGTACCGCTGCGAGCGGCTTTGGTGCGGGGCGTCCGCAAAGATGGATGGGACCACGGCGCGGATTTGGTCATCCGACAAAGGATATTCGGAGCGCAGCACCGGGGAACGCGAAGCGAAACGGGAAGCGAGTTGCATGGTCTTTCTCCTGACAAGGGTTGGTTGTTGAAACCCCACCGGATTCCTAGATTCGGAGCCCGCCTTGGACTTCCGGTGGGGTCGGCGCGGAGACCTGGGCTGGCCTCGTTGCCACCGTCTTTCCTGAGTTCATCGCCCGCGACGGTCAGGAGCGCGCAGCCGGGGGCCGTCAAGGAGACAAGCGCCAGGTGGGTGCGGCCCGCAGGCGTAGCCGAGGACACGGCCCGGCGCGCCTTGACGGCACACGGCCGCGGGCTACAGTCGCGGACAAGGGGATGAAGTCAGAGAAGACGGCTAGACAGGCAACCGGCCGCAGTGGGCGCGGACCCCGCGCAAGCGAAGCGCGCAGGCCCGGATCAAGGAATCTGGGCCGTAGGCGTCAGCGATGGAAGCCCGAAGGGGCGAGACGCCGCAGGTGGCTCGATGCGAAGCCGACAGCGTAACCGGTGAAGCACCCTGCCGATCAGCGACGACTACCGGATAAAGGTCGTCATGAAGAGCGAGCCACATTGCGGGCAGGGACTCCGCCCGCCCATTGAATCACCCCATCGAAACTCACAATTGACGCACACATACCGCGGAGTTTCGCCCGGTGTTGCTTGAATCGTTGCATACGCTCGTGGCGCAATCACGGCTGGCTCGCCTCGCGAGCTGGTGTTGCGCGGCGGAGCCATGGAGCGCTGAGCGTTCAATCGCCCCTTCAGCTGTTCGAGCTCTACCAATCGTCTGCCCGGCATCCCGGGATGGTGAACCCACACTTTGGATGCAAGGTGCTCCCTGAGGAAGGCGGTCAGCCGTTGGCGATCATCCAGGTCAGCGGCTCCGTCCTGTGAGAGGGCATGTTGTCCAAGGCTGATCGCCACGACGCCGGCGCATGGCGTCGCTGGTGCTTTCAGAGCCTCGGGCACAGACCGGCCCGGATACGTGAAATAGATGACGAACGGGCAGCCATCGACGAATGCGAGCACGTCGACGAGTGCGCCCGCAAATGGGGCGTCGATGCGAGGTTGATCAATGGCGACCGTTTGCGCTGGTGCCACCGGGTAAACGTGGTGGATCACCTGCCCCCACGGATCAGCCGCTTCGACGCTGTCAGTGACGGGCGGCAGTTCGAGATGGAGTCCATCACCGACCAGCTGTCGGGCCATGAGCCGCACCGAAACCGCCCACGAGTAATCGCAATCCGTCTCGGTCTGCTGACCATCCGCGCGGCTGGCATGGGCGAAGTGCCAGACCTTGATGGCACCCTTCCGCGCAATCAAGCGCGACTTGCATGAGGGACAGATGCAGCCGCAGGCGAGCCCGGCGACCACGTCGCCTACGCCAACGAACCGCTGATCGGCTTCGCGCAGCGCAAAGGGAATGAGGGTGACGTCCACCGCCTATCCCTGCCTGTCATCTATTTGCACGATGCGCCCTTCGCTGGAACTCAGCCCAAGCAAAATTCTCGACTCATCGTCCAGTCGATCTCCGAGCTCGACATCCGGCGCCATGGCCGGCCCTTCCAATAAAGCCATGACGGCAAACAGGTCGGCCACCTGGAGTGCATCAACAACCAGGCTATCCGGGTAACGCGCAATCACGGCATCGCGATGGATGCGATATCGCATGTGTTCAAATCCTCCATGCACGAATCCATCCATTCGCCTGATCAAGGGCTTCATGTCGATGAGCATGGACTGGTCAAAGAATTCCGCACGATCCAGCGCACGAACTCGTGCTTCCAGCCCAGTGGTCAGCTTGCCCTCCGCCAGTAGCCGCAACTGATCATCGGTCGCGATGCGAAGCGTCCACGCTGCCCACACATAAGCTTCGTATACGGGACGAACAAGCGCCAGCAAGGATGCTCTGTGGTTACCTTCAGCTAAAGTCACAAGCGCTGCATGGTGCGCAAGCGCGAGCTGAATCGATGGCGCGACCAATATAGCCCGCGTCTGTTTTGGAACCCCTATGCGACCTACAGCTGCGCGTAGCCACGTGACCAGTTGCCTGGAGCGCTCAAGTTGTAGATCGAGAGGAAGGGGGCTGGCACCGACTGATTCTGTGTTTGATTGTGTCATCCCTCGATATTATGGGGCCGGGCCTTAAAAGGGATCGCCCCTCCCCGCGAACAAAACGAAACCGGCCCCGCAGGGCCGGTTCGGTGCAGATGGGTTACTCCGTGGCCCCTTTCGGCTCGTAGTTGCGCAGGACGATCACACCATCGATCGGGAGGCTCGTCAGCACGACGCGGAAACCCTTGCCGTCGCTGTTGGGGAATGCGACACCGATGCGGTTCCAGTCGTGGCGGATTTCGCCAGTGGCCTTGTCGGTGAGCTCGCGGACGGTGAAGGCGTCCAGACGATCGGCGGTCTTCGGGACAGTCTTGGGGGCGGTGTTCTTGCTCATGGTGCTTCTCCTGGTTTGGGTAGCGCGGTTGCGCGAGCCCAGGACAGCGGGCCGGAGAAGACCTGCAGCACCGAAGGAACGAACGCCAGTGAGGAACGCAGGGCGAAACACCGTGGAGCACCCCTCGTGGGTTGCGCGGGTCGCGGACTGCTACCGTCGCTCGATTGAGCAACCGCCCCAACGCCAGGAACCTCTGAGCACTTCTTGCCACCCCCTACTTCCGTGCCGATCGCTCCTGACCAGATCGTTTCGCTCACCAAACATTGGCGTACAACGATGGATTCGGCGTCTGTGGCCCCGGCGGCTAGGCCGCTTCGTGCTGCGCGTGCTCGATGGGTGATATTTCCGACTGGCGCCGAGCCGATCGAGGAGTAACCGCTGCCCTGCCCGGCCTACAGGGCCCGTTTCGCGAATCAGGTGAACGGGCTTTCAGCAAGCAGCGCGCGCAGACGACTCCAGGTCGACGGAGGCGTCAAGGGGTCAGGCCGGAACGGGCGCAACGCAGTGCGCGTGCGCAGCACCCGACACCTGGCCCACAGGGGACGCGCGAGCCCTACCCGGTTTCGCGCTAATCTCTCAGGTGCAGATCACCATGAATGAGGATATTTGATGGCTGTCAAACTCGATGGACTCTCGCCGAAAGAACTTCAGGCGCTGATCGTTCAAGCTCAATCACGAATGGAAACCGCCCGCGCGGAACACATTCAGAACGTCAAAGCGAAAATCGACGGCATCCTGAAAGCCGCGGGACTCCAACTTTCAGACGTCTATTCCGCTCGTGGTGGTAAACGTGGCAAGCGAGCTGGAGCCGGCGTCCCGAAATATCGCAATCCTGCCGATGCATCGCAGACGTGGACGGGCCACGGAAAGTCTCCCGCATGGTTCCAGGCAGCCCTCAAGAAATCGGGCGTCACTGCTGAATCGCTCTTGATCTCGAAGACGTCGGCCAAAAAGTCGACGGCAAAGGCGGCGGCGAAGAAATCGCCAGCAAAAAAGGCCGCCCGGAAGGCGGCCAAGTGATCTGAGTAGCGGGGCCTCAGATGAGGCCCCGGCTTGCCATGCTCACTGTCTCGGTGGCGCCGACCACGATGTGGTCGAGGATCCGCACGCCGATCAGCTGGAGAACGTCCCGCAACTCGTGGGTGATGGCGCGATCGGCGGCGCTGGGCTCGGGAACTCCGCTCGGATGATTGTGAGCCAGGATGGCTGCGCTGGCGTTGACGTTGAGCGCTGCCCGTACGACCTCCCGCGGGTGGACGCTTGCGCCATCCACGGTGCCGTCAAAGAGCTTCTGGACGTCCAGGATGCGATGTCGGTTGTCGAGCCACATGACGTGGAATTGCTCGGCTTTCAGGGCACCCAGCCTCATCCGCAAGAAGTCCGAGCTATCTTTCGGGTTGCCGACGCTGCCGAGGCGTTCGAGCTTGCGGCGCAGAATATCCTCTGCGGCCTCAAGGA
>Ga0209963_1001433_pt1 | contig 13945 bp, 9 predicted proteins | sample ThiBio_1000_biof_2_FD_183957 | JGI IMG/M metagenome (GOLD analysis project Ga0209963, IMG submission 183957) | Wastewater bioreactor microbial communities from Cape Town, South Africa - Thiocy_cont_1000_biof (SPAdes) | ecosystem: Engineered > Bioreactor > Thiocyanate-remediating >...
CATCTCTTTATCTAATCAAGAGGAAAAAAACTAAATAAATTGATTGTCATTGGGTAAGAAGCGGACTTTTTGTTTTATTTTTCTTTTCATAGGAAATTTCCGTGATCAATATTTGATAGATGTTCGATTCGACATGAACTTAGTTAGCTCTTTTCTCTCGTTCTCTTTCGTTCTTTCTCTGTCTCCCTTTGGCTCTTCGATTTATCGACTTTAATCAACTGAATCGTTACGAATGAAGAAGATAAATGTTGTATTAACTTGACAGGATATAATGTTTATCTTACGTGCATTGCCGTCATTTTTCTTTTCCCGAAATTGAACTAATGAGAAGTATTCAAAAGACTTCGCCTTTCGACAGTCAAGCATGTCGTTTTTCTCATGTCTAACTAGAGACAATCAGTACGAATTTCTATTGATTAGTTCAGATATTACAAAGAACAAAATAATTTTTACATCTGTCATTGCAATTCTTTCACTCGCCCCCCTCTCAGACTTTATACTTTTCTCCGGAAATCATTGGCTACAGAAACATATTTGAAAAAATCGATAGATTTATATGTAATAATGAGACAAAAGAACGTTGTTTTTTTTTCTCTCGACGTGGGTGTACTTTCAGTACACATGCTTTAATCAACGTAGAAACTATCAGGACAAATAGACCAGGGGAAAAGTCTGTATATTAGTTTTTTTTCTATTTCGATAGAAGAAGTTAAGCTATAACAATACATGTGCATAAGCAGATTTCTTTGTGTTTTCTAATCGAGGCCATCAAATAGATAAATGCACGACGAGTTCTTTTCTTGATCAAGGCTATTTTTTATTGATTAGATTAAAGACGAGGTATTTAAATAAAACAATCGTGTTTTAATTAATAAGAGATGAAGAAAATAGACAGATGTCAGAAAAACAGAGGAGATTTTCGATTTAGTACAGATGTTCGAATCAATGGAATGCTAATCCAAATAGAAACTCAATCAGATTAATATTATTAATTTTAGTAGTTTTCTTTTTCCGTTCTTTCGAGCAAATGATTAGCTAATTTCGGATAGATCGTTTTTTTTTGCTGTATGTTTAATAACAAGATATTAGCGTAAGAAAACCAAATGCCATGACATGGCTAGTGTCTTTTGTTTGATATTCGAGAGAGTTTGATAGATGTTTATCAGAACGTCTTAACACGTGTCAATTTAAACATAACAAGACTCTTGTCTAAATGTCTTGAGTTGCTTTCAGCAATAATAATATTGTTATTCAAATAAGACTCAATCAACTGAAGAAGATCAAGTGTTCTACATATCGTTGTTTTGCTCTTTTAGATTCTCGTTTAGTTAGACAACAACAACAACAACAATAACAACAAGAATAAAAACAGACTAATGGCAGCTGGTTCTGTGCCTGTCACTGTTCAATGTTTATCCTTGCGAGAGTATTTCTCACCTTCGAATTTAAAATCGATGGTACGCGGATTTGTTTATGAATATGAAACACCAAAAATTGTTACCATTCATTCCATATCAAGTAAATTGAAAACAAACTCGATTAATCATGGGAATAGCTTGATTAATTTTCTTATTTATTTTTTCTTTTGATTCTCAAATGATTAAAAATTGATTTTGTCTGTTTTGTTTTCAAGTTGCATTGACATGTCGATTGATTCAATTACTTATTTTAATTTACGGCATTGTCTATTTAATGATACATAAAAAGGGTTATCAAGAAACGAACACATCGATTATCTCATCGATAACACTGAAAGTTAAAGTAAGTCGATATGTTTTTTGATCGAAAACGAAATTAATTCAATCGTTTTTGTTACGCTAGGGAATTGGATATAATCAAACAGCAAATAATCAAACTCTAGTCATCGATGGCGCAGGTAGAATTTTAACAAAAAAGAAAATTTATATGATTTTTTTTTCTCTTGTCAGATTATATTGTTCCACCACAAGAAAATAATGCTTTGTTTTTAATGACGAATTTTATTCGAACCGATCAAGAACATAAACTTTGTCCAGGTTGGAATTGATTTTGATTTGAAATCGATAGTTTTGATGTTTGTTTGTCTTTGATTTAAGAATCTCCCGATGAAAAAATCTCCGAGTGTTTCACAGATACTCATTGTCTGAAGAATAAAGATTTTCAAAAAGTAAATTCGTTGAAAATCGGTTTTTGTTCCTTGACAGATCACATTTTCTCTTTCATTTTCCTAGGCAAATGGCAAATGGACGGGTAAGAGATAAAGTGAAACGAAAGTATCGATCAACTAAAATTTTGATATCTAGGTCGATGTCTGCTGAAAAATACAACCTTAGCTAATCGTTCTCGGCCGTTAGTTGGTCGCTGTGAATTAGAAGGTTGGTGTCCAGTGGAGAACGATCGTGATATACCAAAGCCAATACGTGATGCGCTTAATTTCACAATATTTGTTAAAAATTTCATTGAATTTCCACGTTTTAAAGTTATAAGAAAAAATATTCAACAAGACGCGAATTATTTAAAACAATGTAATTTCGAACCTGATCATCATCCGATTTGTCCGATATTTCGTGTTGGTACAATCTTAGATCTTGTTGAAACTGACCGTGAAGAACAAATACAAATGTTAACATTAGGCGGTGTTATACGAGTGAAAATTGATTGGAAATGCAACTTAGATAAACCATTAGAATTATGTTTGCCCGAATATTCATTCGGACGGTTAGATGCGAGATTTAAAGAAGAATCATTTTCGCAAGGTTTTAATTTTCGGTAAGAAATTCAATGAGAAGGATTTGTTGAGAGCGTTTTTGCTTTCAGTTTTGCTTCACATTGGAAACATCAGAATCGATCGTTTCGAACGTTGACAAAAGCATTTGGCCTTCGATTTATTATTTCTGTATGAAAAACAAAAAAAAAGAAACGAGAACGAGAATCATTTTGAATTCGTTTGTTGTAGGTTAGTGGACAAGCTGGTCGATTTGATGTCATCACATTGAGTTTGAATATTGGTTCATTGATTGGTATTCTTGGTTTAGCAACATTTATTTGTGATATTGTTGCATTATATGTTCATCGTTCATCGGATGTTTATCGTCAACAAAAATTTCAAGATGTTGATTTAAATTTACTACGTTTAGAAACATTGAATAGTCTTGCCGAAGGTATGGTTAGTGAAGTGGCTAAACACAAACATCAACAACGTGCTGAAGAAGCGATACTAGCTGAAGTTGGCATGTCAAATGCAGAACAAAATGGTGAGCATTTCAATCGAAACAAAAGTCTATTTTACGGGGATCATCAACGTTTTTATGATGAAACAGGTTCGATGTCATCGCCAATGATGACACCAAATAATCATGCTAATACGAAGCCGACTGATGGTATGAATGGATTATCAAAAAATCATATAACATCATCGACATCGTCAATCAAACAACGACGATCGCCGATAGCACGACCGAAATTGTTACATCAAAGTTCATCCGAAAACGATCGAATTAATATCATGTATGTTGATGAAGAATCTCCTAATCTATCCGACATCAGTAAAAGTAAATCACCAATGGCTAATGGAAATAATGATCGATCAACGCCAAAAATCGAAACATTCTTATAAAAATCAAGAAACAGACACAAACTATTTTTTTTTCTTTTTATCTATACAAAAAAACAAAACGTAGAATTTTTAGCTTTTTAATGAACAATTCAATATCACTGACATATTTTCAAACATTCTCTACGATGTATTGTTTATTTTGTTTGTTTTTTTTCTTTCTCTTTCTTTATTTCCTTCTCTTTTGTACAAGCAGCTTTTTGTGATTGCGTTAAATGAAATAAAAATGAAAATGATCTACCCATCGAGTGGATATTTGATACCAAGTTGTGCACTAAGCATTTCGATTGTTTTTTCGTATTCTCGATTGAGATGTGTTGCTTGTTGAAGGGAAAATTTGAGATGATTGACTTCTTCGAAAAAGCCATCGTCGAATACGCTGAATTTCTGTTTCATATGTTCAAAACGTTCTTCGAATTGTCTCGAACGTTTTTGTGCGGAAGCAGCTCGTTTGTCGGTTTGTTCGGTTCGATTTCGGCTTTGAATTAAACGACGTTCGAAATCTTCGATCAATGGTGACGTTCGTCGTGCTTGAGAATACCGTTTTTCGACGGATTCTTGTTCATATTTTTGTAATAATTCATTTTGAGCATTGATTAATCGACGTAAACGTTCTTCGTCTTCGAGATCAGCTTTCGTCGGTGAATTCGAACGTTTTTGTACGCCGCGAATATCAGCTTGACAGGCAATTGAACACGAACGAGTTTTCTCTGGTATACGTTGTTCAAGTTGAATGATATGAGTTTTTAATTTGATTACTTTTGCTTTCAATTGTTCATATTCTCGACTTAGAAAAACACACATATGAACTGGTGGCAGGTCCATATTTGACAGCCGTTAATCATATCTTAAAAGGAAAAGAAAGTCAATCGAGTTATATGTTCATGCACGTGTTTTTTGATTTTCGAAATGAAAACCGTTGGAAAATGATTCAATCACCGATAAGTGTTTTGCTTAATCGACGAAATAAATATTTCGATTCGATTGAACAGAAAATTTCGTGAATGTGATAGACATTTACTCGTGAGACATGAGGTCACTGTTTCGCAGACTAAGCGTTGATATTTGTAATCGCTTGGTCTATGAAACTGTGCTCTCAAAGTCGAACAGAATCCGTCGAACACTCTATCACATTCATCATTTTTCAAACGATAAAGAAAAAGAACAAAATTGAAATTCAAACCCAAGACAAAAAAGAAAAGAGAATTATTTATTTGATAGAGATATCATTACAAGAACTAGACTAGGTCTACAATTATTATTATAGCATTATTTGTTATGGTTGTTTTTCTTTGTCAAATCGAACTATCTGAACAAAAGATGAGAAGCGAGTTGCATCACTGTTACAAAAAAAAGAGAGAGAAAATAAAATATAATGTCTTTTAGTTGGATGGTGTGTATTTTGTTTTGAAGATTTTCTCTAGTCGTGTGACATTCGACGTTTCATTTGGCTGAAGTAGCGTCGGATCGGCTGGTGATACTGTACGTAGTAAATCATTCGACGATTTTGTACGCAATCGTTCGATGATTGTTTTCATAACTGTATTCGATGGCGACGATGGATTCGGAGTTAGTCTCTATCGAAATCGATTTTTTTTTCAAGAAAAGAAAGATGAAAAAAGTTCATGTTTACTGATGATGGGTTTGCTGTTGTGAGAGCTTGAGAAACTTGTTTCATTGATGCTTCCATTTCGCGATTTGTTGGAAAGAAATTCGGCAACGGTCGATCGAGAAATGCTAAATGTGGACTACGACTTGGTGGCTAAAAAACCAAAGAATTCATTTCGTTTAACTAGTTGAAATGAAAAATGAAAGCTACTTGTCTAGATGGTGGTCGTTCGTGCACGAGTGGTCGTCGTTGTTCGACCCAACTCGAATCGATAACTGACGTATCCGAACTTGACGACGATGAAGGTGATTGCGGTGGTGGTGGTGGTTGTTGTTGTTGTTGTTGTTCTTCGGAGAATATTGTCCGACGAACGGATACTTGAGGTGAGAAACTTTCGTTCAATTGTTGACAATCGAAATTAAATGCTGAGAGATTATTCAACGGACGAATATGAACAACATCGACTTCGGGAGTTTCTTCATATGAAGCTGATATTGTAGGCAATGGTGGCGGTGGTGATGGGGAAGATATTGGAGATTCGGTTGCGTGTGCGAGCAAACGATGTTGAGTTGGAGGTAAACCGATTGGTAGAAAACTTTGATTTTGTTCATCATGGTCGTTATCTTCTTCATCGGACCAGATTATTGAAGCATTTTGTTGCTGTTGTTGTTGTTGTTGTTGATGTTCGGGAGATTGAGTTTCGTGAACTGGTGATGGTAGTTTGATATGAAATTCCGTTGTATTGTTAAAATTTGGTAGCATAGGCGGTGGCGATGATAATGGTCGTTCGACAACTGTTGTTGTTGTTGTTTCTGGAAGCAGTGGAGGCGGTGGAGGTGTTGGTGTTGCTTTATTAAAGAAATCTTTCGATGATTCAAGTAGATGATTTGCTTTTGTCATTAGTTCTTGTGCTAAACGAACTTGATCGTTATGATATGATAGTGCGTCAGTTACATTGAGACCATTGCTCATTAACGGTCGGCCGCTTAATGATTCCGGGAAATGTTCGAGAAAATCACTTTGAATCGTTGATGTCGAACGAGTACTATCGATTTCTTGTCGATGAGTGCTCATATTTGTGAATGGTGGTACACTTGTACAACGAACTGTTGAGGTTGACGATACTTCCGAACCTGAATGTAAACGAGCTTTCAATCGTTCGGTGATCATATCGAGTTCGCCTAATTGTCGATGGAGATTATTCATTAAAAATGATTTCCTATTATTATTATTTTCATCATCAATAATCGTTGTTTGATCGGTTGTAGTCGATCTCGCTGAAAAATCGTTAATAAATAATGTTGGTATCGTACTGCTGCTACCGCTCATTGATGATGTCGATCGATATGAATCGATTTTTGGTTGTGTTTGACTGATTTTGTATTTCATACGTTTGTATTGAAAGAGATCTTCTTGTGGTACAATACTAATCTTCAGTTGTCCTTGAATATTTCCGATTGTATCAACAATATTATACCATCCGGATATTTGCTGAAGACCTGAGAGTAATGGACTTAAATCAATCGAAACGAAACCAAGAACTTTATCGCCCGATGATTCTAAAACAACGAATTGATTCGAATTTTTCCTATTGAACGAACAAACCTGGCCGAGTTTCGATGTCAGCGTTGAGTTTATGCCAGACTTTTAATAGGAAATTCTTTTTCTCGTTGAACAAATGTTCGAGAGATAAACGAATCGATTTTTGATAATTCCAAACAGGTTTCGATGTCGATGTGAGAATATGCGTTCGACATAGATGTTCAGAATCAGCTGTGGAATAAGTAACATACGGATTCGGAACGATATGTGCATTTCTTAAAGTCAAATCAAAATATTATTTCATCATGAGAAATCAGAAGTTCGTTACTCGTGTTTCGAATAAACCGTTGGCAAATGTGCTGCTTGTTCGATATGAACAATAACTGAAAAAACATTTTTATTTGCTGTTGGTACTATTGGCTGTTGTGATGGACTGATCTGTGGAGGATGCTCGAATTCAATTTCATCTTCATTTCGATTCTAAATCGAACATTTAAATTTCAAAAATCATCTTTTTATTTTTCTCCTTCTCACTCGTAATTCATTGAAATCTTTTGATTTATCAATTGTAACATGAATTTGTGCCCAAGCACCTCCGAGATCTTTGCATCCGTGTTTAAACATCGGCAGAATGGCGTTTAATCGATGAGATTTTCGTTTTCGATTCGAAAGTGAATTCAAATCGACATAAACCGAACCGAGCAGTTTATCTGTCGATGAAAACTCTCCACTCGAATTATCACTTGTCCAAATTTGTATTTCGAATTTTTCCTCTCGCAAATACCAAAGAAATGGCGCACTGCAAAGAAACAAATGTTCCTTGTGAAATTTCAGATCGCATTGAACCGAAGACCGATCGATGATTGGTTTTTTTCGTTGAGTTAGAATTGGCATTTTATCATAGAGACGATATTGCACGAACACCGTTGTTTGCTCATCGAGTCGGTCTTTTCCGGGACGTGTAGCGAGTTGAATCGGAAATTGTATTCGTTCGATTGAAACTGTCGTTAGACAGCCGAGATCTTTTTCATTATCGAGGAAATTTTCTTCATCTTGATAGTTGTCATCGTTCCAGCCGAGTTTTTTCGCTGAATCGAGCACCTTTCGTCGATCGTCTTGTTGACCGAATCGAACGAACAGTTCCAAACCACCGAGACATTGCTCAGCTATCTCGGCTCCATTCATACGGCTCGTATTCGTCAATGGATACCAACCTTTGATTCCTGTATGATGAGAAATGAGTTCTTTCAACGAGATATTTGCTGAACAGAGATAGATGTCTAATGAACGTTTGTCGTTGGCTTCGTTCGATGAACTCATTTGATGATAGAGATCGATTTTGAGTTGACCGTTTTCCAGCAATTCAGCGAGTGAAATCGATTGATTCGAAATGAGTGAAACAGGAAAATCAATCGAATGATTAAATTCTGGTACAAAACTTCGAGCTACTGTTCGAGTTGTACGCGAATCCTATCGAATAGAAAAATTCTCTGAGATGCATATTTTTTGATTTCTATCGAAATGTTTTACTTGATCGGAGAGAAATGAAATGGATAATTTCGCATAGGTATTCAATCCAACTTGAGATGGATAATTCAAACGATTGTCATGTCGAGCTTGACATTGTGCTGCATACTAAAGAATATAGAATGAGAAGTTTGGTGAAAAGAAGATGATCGTGTCGATGTTTTACTTTCAAACCACAGGCACGAATGATGCCAACGGATAGACAAACTTGAGATTGAGAATTAAGAAAACGATTTGTTAGAATTTGCTCGTCGGTTTTCTGTTTTCGTAAAACACAAAAAAACGAGATTTTTCTTGTTTTGTTTTGTTATTAAAAAATAATTTACTTGGAAAATATTTCGTTTATAAACAACTGATATGAGCAAATCACCGCCATAGTTCGGCGTTGAAATATGTTGATGACTCTTCGAATCATCTCGAACGATTTCCAATGGAATCCGAAATGATTGAGTCGATTTATTATCTCGTTCGGAATTCAACATCGTTGTCATTCCGCATAATTTCGCCGCTTGTAATTTGCCTTTAGCCAGTAATTGATCACGAATATTCGGATAGTAAAATCTCGTCCAAACTTCGAACGATATGTTCGTTTCAATGGTCGATGTGCCTTGACAAGCGGCATAGAAATACTTATGTAACGGCTCATTCGTCGAGAGAATATAACGAAATTTATTCGAATCATTAAATGTTGGATCCGATGTGCACAATGTTGCATTCGTACGAATAGTTCGAAGTTGAAATAACGATCGATTTTGATCGTGTTGAGTTGGAAATGAATATTGAATGAAACAATCACTTTCTCCCCAAACCATCGACTCGAACGCGCGCAGACCGTGAATACTTTCGATCGAAATCTCGAAATTATGTTCAATCAATGATGATGAACGTTCGATTGGTTTCTTTGTCGTCGTCGTCGGTTCTTCGTTTGATTGACTGCTGCCTGTATGTGCGATTTGTACAGCTGTGATTTGATCGGGCGTGCCCATGGCAAGTAGAACTTGAATTTCGCCACGAGATTTACTCGTTGCTGTAAACGGATCGATGATCGACAACCATGCATCAGTGCTAATGACAGGATATTGTGCCCGAAGAAGCACTTGACTGATTTGTTTGTCTTTGAATGAGACGAAGAATTGTTCGAGAGAGATTTTTGTTATGCCTATTAATTGATCACTAGGCCCCGAGGTTTTCTTATCCCAAAGCTCGATGATGAGAAAGTTTTTGTGCATTTTTTCGAGCGTTGATTTTGTGAGTAGCAAGGGAATTTTCTGTTCGAAATTGAATTTTGGTGCTAAACAACCCCAAGAGACAACCGAATGAATCGGCTGTTCGTTCCAAAAAGCTCGACAAATGAAATAAGGATTTCGAACATGATTTCCATTCGATGGGAGATTTCGTGCTTGAATAATCGAGAGATAGATTTGTACGACTAAACTATCAGTTGTAATTGTTGTTAGTTCGTCGGACGGGAAAGTTTTTAAAATCGACGATCGTCTCGGTGATTTCTTTGTTTTCTTTTTCGGTTGTGTTGTTTGTTCGAATAAACGAAGTCGATCGAGTTCGAATTGAAATTGATTCGAATCGGAATCTAATTCTAATCGAATGAATAACTTGCCGAGACAGAATTTCTTCGGTATTTTGCTTGTTAATTTCGTTTGTGTTTGATCGATCACAGGCAAATGATGTTCGTAGTGTAAATTTGTCGATTTCAAAATATTTCGAAGTGGTAAAACAGCGAAACCGATTTGCTCGGGCGACGCATTGCCCGACATTCGACTGTAGATTTTAAAGATGAGCAGTGATCGCCACCATGTTTTTAAGATATTTTCATTGAATAAGCACGGATATGTCGATAGATGAGAAAAGATAATATCATTATTGATTTCGAAACGTTTCGACGCGATTTTCATCGCTTGTGTGGCCTCGTTCTTTTGACCGTCACGACTATTGGCAATGACAGGAAATTGATATTCGATGAAATAAGTCGATGCACGTTTGCTTTTATTCGTTCGGCCAAAAGACGAATGCGATGGCGATTCTCGATCGGAGTTTAAATGATTCAAACGTAAATGTTCGATACGAACACGAGCTATACGAACGTGATTGAGGATTTCAGTACGTTCTTTGCTTAGCTGATTGTCATCGTGACTTTCGTTGGCACTATCATCTAGATCTGAACTCGGAAGATCAAAGGAAACACGCGAAGCAGTGTCACTGTCACTACTTTGAGCGAGACTTCGACTTCGTGCCGAACGAGAACGAGCCGAGACGTGACCAACACGAGCTAAACTCGGACTTGGCGAACGACCTGTCGGTGGTTTACCACGAGGATGTGATTTTTTCGAGTGATTTTTCGATGAATTCATCGAACTATTCGCATTGTCTTGACCGCCAAACAATAAATCATCGAGTAGACTCTGTTCGTTTTCTAGTGCATCGATGTCACTTAAAATTGAATCATTCGAATGATTGAAAATATCATCATCGAGAATATCAACACTTGCATTGTTGTTATTCATGTTCAATGTTGTTGTTGTTGTTGTTGTTGTTGCTGGTGGTAATGAAGATTTGATCATGTCTTCACGAAGACGATTAGCTCGTTCGATCAATGCTTCGACGACTTTTCCTGTTGGTAGATCGGTTTGCGTTTGAGTATAAGGAGTAAACGGAACTGTTGAATCGAACTGTTGATTGACGGGACGATCGAGTTTATACGTTCGAGACCCGTTTTCTAATTGATCACAAACGGAATTTCGACGTGATGCTGGATTACTAACATCAGATGTACAGCTTAGTGTTGCTAAATTTTCATTGCTATCATGAGCTAGAATATTCCATGTTTACATTCTTACTTCCAAAACACAAAAAAAAAGAAGATAATAAACTTACTTCCAGGCAAAATTAAACGAAGTGCAACGAATAATTCACCTAATTTATCACCTTTGGTATTAAATATCGATTGATAACCTTTGATTGGATTATTAATCGAAAGTGTCGAGAGATGTTGAACTTTACTCGTGCCAACGAGACGATTACTTTCCGAATCATGAATTTTTAATATCAATTCAGACGCATCTATTCAAAATAAAACAGTAAGACTCTTGTTTGAAGCGTAAATCTACCTGTTAAATATCGAGCAAATTGTTTGAGTTCACTTCTTATATAATATTTCGCTGTTGTACTTGGTGTTTGGCTCGATTCTACTGAAACACCGGATATTTGTGGTCTTGAAAAAGAACAAGAAAAATGAAATGATAGAGCTGATATCGGTGAAAAGTACTTGAATGTTGCCGATGTATCATCTTCGCCCCACCATGAAACTTTAACGTTGACATATCGACTAACTGATTGACATTTGGGATTCCAACGTAACTTTGGAATATGACAAATAAGAATCGCGTAAACAGGCCCTTCGACTAACGGTGGTAAACTTGTTCGAACACAAACATCTTCTTGATTACGGCTTTTCTGTTGCGATTGCGAACGAGGTCGTTGTTCTACGAATAAATCAAAAAACGAATTACTTCGTTTCTATCATCAATATTTACTTTTCGGTGTTGTCGAACGTTTTCCACTTGTTACTGTTGACATTATTTTCAAAGAAAATTCAATATCATTTCTATTCTAACTACGAAATATCGTTTTATCTAAAAATGTATATAATCAGTCAATTTCTTGTCAGATTATAGTTAGATTAAACTGAATCTTTGTTCAATATATCCGCCATAAGAATTATTGAACTCGTACGTAGTTACCTAGCATTAACACAATCCTCTATCGAATTCAGGTGAATGTATTTTACAGTGACATCTGTTTTTGGATGTCGTTAAAAAAATACAATTTAACAGTAGAAAGAAAGAATTTACATTCATTCATTCACGATGATTATATATTATTCGATCGTATTCACTTTATTTCTTACGGCTATTCTTAACCGACAAAATTTTGGAGAAACTCATTCAGTTCGTGATAAATGGCATCATATTGTACATAAATTAACAAATCGATTCAATATTGATAATCGTCTTCTTATTGAAGATGATATTCTACTTTTTCCTGACATTGCCTATCAATCAAAAGAGAATAATTCGAATAAAACATGGAGAGTTATTGTTCATGGATGGAAATATCGCGATAATCCTCGAGAAAATTGGCTCGGTTTCCGTGCTAGTTATTGGTTAGAACGATTAGCAAAGAATCTTGTCAATCAAAACGATGTTCACTATCTCAATGGATCGATAAATCGTGATCGATTACGACCATTTTTTGTCACCGATCAAATCAATCAAACGATTACAATTGAAATAGCCAGTCAAAAACAATTACTTCACACGGATATCAACGGTGAATTCTATGAAGAAATCGAAGTTTCAAATGATATTATTCAACAATATCGTCTCGGTGATATAATTCCTTATAATGCAACATACAATGATAGAAACTGTTCTCAAGGAATTGCATATTTAATCGATCCAAGCCAGGGTCTCTCTGTAATTAGTGATATCGATGATACGATTAAAATCTCAGAAGTCTTGGATAAAGCTCGTCTGCTTGCAAATACATTCATCTATCCATTTAAGTCTGTGCCTGGCATGGCCAATGTTTATCAACAATGGAAATTAAAAAATCCGAATTGTACATTTCATTATCTGTCCGGTATGCCTGATCAATTGTATACATTGACTCAAGAATTTATTATTCAAAATAATTTTCCTCATGGTTCATTTCATATGCGACATTTTGGTTGGAAGCTCAATTCTCTCTTTGATTTTCTTCATTCTCGTTCGACATTTGTTCATAAAATGAGTTATCTTCATTTCTTTCTCGGTCAAACTCAACGTGATTTCATTTTAATTGGTGATAGCGGAGAAAAAGATCCGGAAATCTATGGCAAAATTGCTCGTATCTATCCTGAACGAATACGTTCGATATTTATTCGTGCAATTAAAAATGAATCATTCGATGATCAACGTTTTCAAGATGCTTTTCAAGGAATCAATCGAACCAAATGGTTTATTTTCAATAATCCAGATCAATTACCAATTGATCACTTCTAACCTGTAGAACTTTCCTTTCTTTTTCTAAATAAAATCACAAAGCAGTAAACTAGTGACCTCTATTATCATCTAATTGTTAAGCTAAATATACGTATTTTCTCTCTTTTTGTCACACAGGTATCATGTCATAAAATATGAACGAATTATTGGTCCAATAAAACATGTTTTTTTTTATCCAATTAACTGGTGACCTATATAAATCACACAATGGCGTCATATTTTTTCTCTTTACACTACAACAACCATTATTTCGCAAGACAACAGCATAAAGTCGTCAGTGGTTGAGTGTGAGTCATCTACCTTTTCCTTTTTTCCACTATTACAATCTATTTCAATGTCTCATTTGGTGTTTGTGTTCTTTAGAAAGCATTTGGGTGTAGTGTTGTTACAATTTTAATCCATTTATTTGTAAGTTTTGTTGACATGTTTTGCTTCTTGATTATTTTTTTTGTGTTAACCCAGTTTGCTTAATGTCAATGCGTGCTACTTGTGATAATAATTCGCTATCTACTCCGATAGTCGAGTCTGAAAATGACGATGAAAATGAACTTGATTCGTCATTGAACAGACACAATGAGGTTGGCTTTTGAATAGTTTCATATCTAACCGAAGACTATT
>Ga0209963_1001435_pt1 | contig 13943 bp, 9 predicted proteins | sample ThiBio_1000_biof_2_FD_183957 | JGI IMG/M metagenome (GOLD analysis project Ga0209963, IMG submission 183957) | Wastewater bioreactor microbial communities from Cape Town, South Africa - Thiocy_cont_1000_biof (SPAdes) | ecosystem: Engineered > Bioreactor > Thiocyanate-remediating >...
GATGCCCGCCCGGGAGCGGCGGACGGCGTCCGCGACCGCGGTGACCGCGGCCCGCTGACCGATCAGGCGTCGACCGAGGTTGTCCTCCATGCTGAGCAGCTTCTCGGTCTCTCCCTGGAGCATCTTCCCGACCGGGATCCCCGTCCACGCCGAGACCACCTCAGCGATGTCGGACGCCGACACCTCTTCTGAGACCATCGGCTTGGTGGCCTGCTCCGCCTTCGTGGCCGCGTCCAACTCGCCTTCCAGCGTCGGGATCTGGCCGTACAGGATCTGGGACGCCCTGGTCAGGTCACCCTCACGCTGAGCCCGCTCGGCCTCGATCCGGAGCTGATCGATCTGCTCCTTGATCTCGCCGACCCGGTTCAGCCCCGACTTCTCGGCCTCCCAACGAGCCTCCAGGCCGCGCAGTTCCTCCTTGGCGTCCGCGAGTTCGGCGGTCAGCCGGGCGTAGCGGTCCTGCGAGCCGGCGTCCGACTCCTTCTCCAGAGCGAACGCCTGCATGGTCATCCGGTCGATGTCGCGGCGCAGTTGGTCGATCTCCTCCGGCGAGGAGTCGATCTCCATCCGCAGCCGGGACGCAGCCTCGTCGATCAGGTCGATCGCCTTGTCAGGTAGCTGTCGCGAGGTGATGTACCGGTTCGACAGGGACGCGGCCGCGACCAGCGCGGAGTCGGTGATCCGCACCTTGTGGTGAGCCTCGTAGCGCTGCCGCAGCCCGCGCAGGATCGCGATCGTGTCCTCCACGCTCGGCTCGCCGACGAACACCTGCTGGAACCGCCGCTCCAGGGCCGGGTCCTTCTCGATCCGTTCGCGGTACTCGTCCAGCGTCGTCGCGCCGATCATCCGCAGCTCGCCGCGGGCCAGCATCGGCTTGAGCATGTTCCCGGCGTCCATGGACGAATCGCCGGTCGCCCCCGCCCCGACGACGGTGTGCAGCTCGTCGATGAAGGTGATGATCTGGCCCTCGGCGTCCCGGATCTCGTTCAGGACGGCCTTGAGCCGTTCCTCGAACTCGCCGCGGTACTTCGCGCCGGCCACCATGCTCGCCAGGTCGAGGGAGACGACCCGGCGGTCCTTCAGCGAGTCGGGGACGTCGCCGGCGACCACACGCTGGGCGAGGCCTTCGACGACGGCGGTCTTGCCGACACCGGGCTCGCCGATCAGGACCGGGTTGTTCTTGGTGCGCCGGGCCAGCACCTGCACGACCCGGCGGATCTCGGCGTCCCGTCCGATGACCGGATCGAGCTTGCCGTCCCGTGCACGCTGGGTCAGGTCGACGGAGTACTTGTCCAGCGCCGACTCACTGCCCTCGTCCTCGGCGGACGTGACCCGCTTCGAGCCGCGGGCAGCACTGAAAGCCTGGGTGATCTTCGCCGTCGTCGCGCCGAGGTCGTCGAGGATCTTCTTCGCGTCCGACTGGACGGCGGACAGGGCCAGCAGAAGGTGCTCCGTCGCCACGAAGGCGTCCCCGAGTTGCTGGGCGCGGGTCTCGGCGTCGGCCAGGACGCGGGCCAGCGCGCCGGACAGACCGGGCTGGCTCACCGATGACCCCTGGGCACTCGGCAGCTTGGTGATCGCACCCTCGGCGGCGGCCTTGACCACGGCGGCGTCCGTGCCGATCGAGGCCAGCAGCGGGGCGATCGTGTTGTCGGGCACGAGCAGCAGCGCGTACAGCAGGTGCACCGGCTCGGCGGACGGGTTGCCCTTCGTCAGGGCGGTCCGCAGCGCGGCCGAGACCGCGTCGCGGCTCCGGGTGGTCAGCTTTTCGGTGTCCATCTAGGGGTTCTTCTCCTCTGGAAGCAAAGTTGAGTTCACTAGACTCAACTAGCTTATCCCTTCGCCTATTCCGATGTCAGGCCCAGGTAGCACCGCGCCCCGCACCGACGGCGAGCGGACGGCGGGCGCGTCAGAGGATCCGGTCGTAGCGCTGGCCCCGCACCGTCGATCTGGACGCCGCGGTCTTCAGCCGCGACGCGCCATGCTTGTCCGTCCCTGCCGCCGAGTCGAGTGCGGCCCACGCTGGACCCCGGCCGGCACCTGGCTGAGAGCCGCCGACGTGGAGCCGCTCCGGTCCGCTCGTTGAGGCGGGCACCGCGAGCGCCACCGCTCGTGCCAGCTGATGGTCGAAATAGACGCCTCCACGGCAAGCCGCAGGACGCCGAGCCAGACGGTGGTGGTTACCAGGCCCTGATCCGGCTCCAGAACCACCACGATCTAGCACGGAGCCCGCCGGGCCCCATGCGGCCACGCCACAACCACCATGAACCAGCACGAAACGCGCGGGACGGCCGAGACGCCGTCCGGCGTCGCGGACCACCGACGGCACCGCCGCAATCCCGTCCCGACAGCGATCACCGACTCGGACCTCCAGGCGCTGGAGCGAAACGTGCGATGGGAGCAACCTGGAGACGGACGCTGAGTCGCTCCGCGTCGGGACGCGTCCGCGCGAGGCAGCGATGTGAACCGACGCACGTGCCCCCGATCGTTCAGTCCCCGACGGTGAACCGAAGTACCTGTCCCCGACCGTTCAGTCCCCGACGGCGAACCGAGGTACCTGTCCCCGACCGTTCACGACCGCGCGGTGAACCGAAGTACCTGTCCCCAATCGTTCAGTCCCCTGTGAACCGAGGTACCTGTCCCCGACGGTTCAGTCCCCGAATGTTCACGGCTGCGCGGTGAACCGAAGTACCTGTCCCCGACGGTTCAGGCCTCCAGCCCGGCGATCCCGCCGCGCAGCGTCTCGAACAGCAGCTCGAAGCGCGCTCGCTGGCCATCGACGAGAGCGTCCGGCAGCTCGCCGTCCAGGACCCGGCGAGCAGCACCCACCATCACCGTCGCGTAGCCGGAGATGAACAGCGCTGCGAACAGTCTCGCGTCCCCGCCGAAACGCGGATCGCCGTCGAGTTCGTCGCCCAGTTCCCGCTCAAGCTCGCCGACCAGTTCCCGGGCCCGGGCCACCAGAGCGGGCGACTCGGCAACCGTCCGGAAGAAGGGTGCGGACCGGCTGTCCAGTCCGGAGAATGCGTGCCGGGTCTCGACCATTCGGAGGGTCAGCTGCCGCAGCGCCTCCAGCGCGTCCACCCCGTCGGGACGCTCACGGATCGTCGACCGGAGCAGGTCGACGGCATCGACGGCGCGGTCCAGGAACAGGTCCTCCTTGCGCGGGAAGTGGTTGAAGACCGTCACGCTCGACACCCCGGCCGCCCTCGCCACCTCGGCGACCGTGACCGCGTCGAAGCCCCGCTCGAGGAACAGCCGGGACGCGATCCCCGAGATCCGGCGCCGCGTCTCCGGACCGCCCCGCTCCCTCGTTCTGGGCATGCATCCTCACTAACTTGACTCACTAAACTTAGTGACTTAACCTCAGATTATGTCCTCCGAAGAGACCACAGCCATTGTGGCCGAGTCCACCCCCACAGAACGCGCGTCCGGCTCGCCCCAGTCACTGCGCGAGGCATGGGTCGCCCTGGCGGGGCTCTCCGCGGTCTTCCTGTTCGAGATGCTCGACAACTCGATCCTGAACGTCGCGCTGCCCACGATCGGACGCGAGCTGCACGCGTCCACCACCGGCCTGCAGTGGGTGACCGGCGCCTACGCCGTCGTCTACGGCGGGCTGATGCTCGTCTTCGGCGCCATCTCCGACCGCTTCGGACGGCGTCGGGTCATGCTGATCGGGTTGGCGCTGCTGGCGCTGGCCAGCCTCGCAACCCTCCTCGTCACCACGGCCGCGCAACTGGTCGCCGTCCGGGTGGCGATGGGCGTCGCTGCGGCGATGACCACGCCGGGGTCGATGGCGCTGGCGTTCCGGCTGTTCGCGTCCGATCGCCTTCGGATGAGCGCGATCACCCTGATCTCCACGGTCGGCCTGGTCGGCCTCGCGGTCGGCCCGACCGTCGGCGGCTTCGTCCTGGCCGTCGCGCCCTGGCAGGTGCTGCTGCTGGTGAACGTTCCGGTCGCGGCGCTGGCCTTCGCCGGCATCCGGCTCGGCATCGCCGCGGACGAGCCGGACGGCCTCCACCACGCCCGGATCGACATCGCCGGCGGTGTCCTCGGCACGGCGACCATCGCGCTGGCCCTGGTGGCTCCGACGCTGTTCGTGAACGAGGGCGCGGCGTCCTGGCTCCCGTGGACGGCGACCCTCGCGGCCGCCGCTGCCGCGGTCGGGTTCGTGCTCCGGGAGCGCTCGGCCGAGCATCCGCTGCTCGACCTGACGCTCGTGACGCAGCCGCTCGTGGCCAGCGGGCTGGCCTACAAGAGCGCGGTCGGGCTCGCCGCCGCCGGCATGACCTATCTGGTCACCCTGCAACTGCAGCTCGACTGGGGCTGGACGCCGGCGATGGCCGCGATCGGGATGCTCCCCCAGGTGGTGGTCCTGATCGCCGGCGGCGCCGTCGTCAATCCCCTCGTCGACCGGCTCGGGCCGGGGCGTGCGGCCTGGCTCAGCGCCGCGTCCGTCGTGGCCGGCCTGGCCGTGTTCAGCCTGCTCGGCAGGTTCGGCTACGGCTGGGTCGCGGTGGCTCTCGTCCTCGTGGCCGCCGGGATGCGCGTGGTCGGCGTCGTGGCCGGTGTCAACGTCCTCAACGGGCTGCCCGAGAACCGGACGGGCATCGGCACCGCCCTGATCGACACCGTCAGCGAGGTCACCTCGGGAATCGGGATCGCCATCGCCGGGACGATCCTCGCGGCGCTGTTCACCGGCAGCATCGCCACCGTGAGCTGGACGGCCCAGCAGACCGCGGAGTTCCGTCAGGCCGTGCTGGTCGGCGGCCTCAGCCTCACCGCGCTCGCCGCGGGGCTGGTCGGCTTCGGCCTGGCCCGGTCCCGCAGCTGACTGGGCCGGACGAGGACGAGTCCGCCACGCGCCGACTCCTCAGAATCTCATCCATCTCGAGGTGCGCGATGACCGTCCTCCGACGCCCGCCGGCGCACGGTCGAGACTCCTCACCGTGCGGTCGCTGACGCGTCAGGAGAGGCTTCGTTGTCCGACAACCCGGACGCATCCGAGCGCGCCGCCGGGCTTACGCTCGACCGAGCAGCGAGGAGAGCGACAGCCCCGAACAGGGCGGCGGCGACCACGGCGTAGACCGTGCGCAGGCCGACGCTGCCGGCACCGGCGAGCAGGGACGCGGCCAGGGCCAACTCGGCGACGAGCAGGCCCGCGGCCAGCCAGCCGTACAGCCGCAGCCCGGGACGCCGCACCACGCCCGCCACCGCGACGACGATCAGCACCGCGGCGACGACGGCCAGGACGATCCGCAGCACCTGGACGGCCGGCCAGCGGTCGGCGTCCAGCACTCCGAGGGGCCAGCCGAGGCAGCGAGTGAAGGAGTCCGTCCCGGCGACCGCGATCCCCAGCAGGTGCATCGCGGCGAGGACGCCGAGCGCGGCCCACGCCGTCCGCGCGACCCGATCGGGCGCCCACCCAGGGCGATCCAGCAGCAGCCGCGCCTGCAGCATCGCCGCGGTCGCCACCAGGGCGCTGCCCAGATCCAGCATCCCGAGCCACCACGGGATGCCGACCAACACGATGAGCATCCCGAAGACGCCGGCGGACAGCGTCCCGGCGAGCCCGATCCAGGCCAGTCGCCGCGGCCACGCGTCGGGAAGCTTCCGTCCCAGGATGGCCGCGACCAGCACGGCCGGACCGGTGGCCCCGGCGACCACCCGGTGGCTGAACTCGATCAGCGGGTTCGTCGCCAGCCCCGCCCCCGGGGTCGGCAGGAACTGGTCGCCGTAGCAGCCCGGCCAGTTCGGGCAGGCCGCGCCGGACTGCGTCGCGCAGACCACCGCTCCCATCACGAGGGACGCGAGGGTCAGCCCCGCCGCAGCTGTGAACCAGCCCCTGGTTGCCGTGGTCATGCCGCTTCCGTCCCGGGGACGCCGTCGTCCCGCTGCTCCGGTCCATCCTCCCGCGTTCTGGGGACAGCCGCGGCCGCACCCAGGAGCAGCACGCCGCCCACGACGCCGGCGTTGACGACGATCTCCTGCCAGGGCCCGTAGGTGCGTTCGACGTTGCCGCCCCGCACCAGCCACATGTACGGCGCGACCAGGCCCCACGCCACCCAGCCGAGGCCGTACCACCGGAACCAGCCCGGCAGGTCGGACGCCCGCCACAGCACGATGCCCAACGGGATCAGCCAGACGTAGTGGTGGCCCCACGAGATCGGGGACGCGAGGAGGCTGGCCACCCCGGCCGTACAGATGGCCAGGTCCTCCCGTCCCCGGCGATGCACCACGGCGGCGGACCAGATGCCGACCGCGAGGACCAGCACGCTGAGCACGAGCCCCCCGCTGCCGGTGGAGCCGGTCAGGCGTGCCCAGGTGCCGAAGACCGACTGGTTCGCGGCGTAGATCAGCGTGGCGTTCATGCCGGTGTCGCCGATCACGAGCCGCGTCCAGTAGTACGCCGACTCACCGGGCAGCAGGACGAATCCGAGCGCGGTCGCGGCGAGGAACGAGCCGAAGGCGACCAGGCTTGCCTTCAGCCGTCCCGAGAAGAACTGGTAGGCCGCCACCGTAGCCGGGGTCAGCTTCACCGCGGTCGCGACCCCGACCAGCCAGCCTTCCGGCAGGATGCGGCGGCCGAACACCCGGGGGCCCGGCATCACGTCGAGGATCACGGCCGCGACGATGAACAGGCCCAACTGGCCTTGTCCGAGCGTTTCGCGCACCGGGGAGGTGAACAGGATGGCGCCGGTGGTCAGCGCGCTCAGCCGCCACCCCGCAAGGCCCATCCGGTGGATGATCGCCGCCAGCGCTGCCGTGCACAGCACCGTCCAGAGCGCGGCGGCCTGGGTGCTGGTCAGGTACGCCAGGGGCAGCGTGAACAGCGCGGCGAAGCCGGGGTAGATCCACAGCAGTCCGTCGGTGTGGAAGATGTCACCGCCGGAGAGCAGGAGTTCGCCGGTGCGGCGATAGACCTCCAGATCGGCCATCGCGGGGCTCCACGGCCACGCCGGCCCGCCGTGCACCTGCGTGCCGGCCACCCAGAACGCGGCCAGCAGGGGTGGCAGCGACAGCGCGACGCGAGCCGTCCAGGTGCGCAGCCCGGCTCCGCGCGCTGGGGTCGAGCGGGCTGCGTCCATCCCGGCCAGAGTACTCACGGGCTCTCACCGCGCTCGACGGCGGACGCCGTGGGGATCGCGATCCACGAAGAAGGGCGCGCCGCCGGGTCGACGCCGGCACCGGGAGCTCACCGCGGGCGAGGCGGCTGAGAGAATGCAGGCATGACTGAGTCCGCCTCGCCGCCCGGAGCGTCCGTCGAACGGCTGGTCTTCTTCAGTGACGCAGCGGTCGCGATCGCGCTGACGCTGCTGATCCTGCCGCTGATGGAGGGGGTGGGCGAAGCCGTCCACGAGGGTCTGGACGCCTTCGGCTACCTCGGCCAGAACATCTCCGCGGTGGTCAGCTTCGTGCTGAGCTTCGTGATCATCGCCCGGTTCTGGCGATCGCACCGCCGCCTGTTCGACCGCCTCGAATTCGAGGCGCCGGGGATCTTCTGGCTGAACATGGCCTGGCTGCTGTCGATCGTCTTCCTGCCGGTGGCTACGGCGATCACCGGCGCGATGCCGGTCGACCGGCCGCAGCTGACCGTCTACATCGGCACCATGCTGATCGCGTCCCTCAGCCTCACCGGGATGGAGATGGTCGCCTGGCGGCACCCGGAGACCTGGGTCGAAGGCGCGCAGGTGAGCCGCGAAGCCATCCATGTGTCGTGGGCGATGGTGATCCTGATGGTGCTTGCGCTCGGGGTCGCGCTCGCCTGGCCGGTGGTCGGCTACTGGGCGCTGCTGCTCCTGCTCCTGGCGCGTCCGGTCAGGCTGCTGCTCGACCGTTTCGACGCCCGCTGACTACCACTCGCCCGACACCAGCCGGTGCTCCAGCAGCACCACCTGGTACGGGTTCCACGTCGACAGGGTGTACCGCAGGACGAGGTCGTCGCCGTCCCGCCGGGAGTCGAACAGGTACGGGGCGTAGGCACCGCCGGTGCTCCGCGCCAGGGCCCGGAAGATCCGGTCGCCGACCTCGTCGTCCGGCCCGGTCTTGATGAACCGCGTGAACGGGTCGGACGACATCCCGCCGGCGACCCAGTCGAGCAGCCGCAGCCGTGGCGTCCACGGGCCCCAGGGATGCTCGGCCCAGCGCAGCGTCACCGCGGCACCGATCGGATCCTCCGGCCCGGACGCGGCCAGCAACGCGTACTTCCCGGCCTCCGGGACCCAGCGCACCGACAGCTCCCCCAGTGCACCCGGACGGAACAGTGGGGCCGCCTGCTCCTCCCCGTCCGCCCAGCCGGAGCCGTCCCAGTAGCGCAGGCCGAGCTCCTCGGTCGGGACCGGGTGTTCGAGCCCGTCCAGCCGGTCGAGCGCGACCGCGTCCAGCATCGCCAGCCGAACCTCCGACGCGCGGTACGGCCCCGTCCCCCACAGCAGCAGGACGTCCCCGCCGGCCGGCTCTGAACCGAAGTACCTGTCCCCCCGGTTCACAACGGCCGATTCTGAACCAAGGGGACAGGTACTTTGGTTCAGAGCGGACGCCGGGAGCAGCTGGGCGGACACGTTGACGAAGTGGCGGCTGCTCAGCGTCGCCAGCACGGCGAAGCGGACGGGGCGGCGCCGGGCGGCGGGGTCGATCGGCAGCGCCGGGTCGACCGCCCGGGCCAGCACCGAGCGTCCCATCACGAGCCAGTCGCGGAAGTGGTCGGCGCTGAAGAGCCCGTACAGCAGGCCGCCGCGCGAGAACGCGTCCAGCGGCACGTCGTACTCGCGCATCGACGCCCGGTCCAGCCGCAGCGGTGAGCCGTGGAACCGCACCACAGGCAGGTCGTCGCCGGGCAGTACCTCGGCGATCGAGTCCCTCGTCGCAAGCCAGGGCCGGCGGCGCCAGTGGGTGTCGCCAAACAGCAGGAAGCTGCGTCCCCCGTGCTCGAAGCGGACGCCCAGGTCGGTGCCCCGCACCCCGGCCGACGACTCCGACCGGCTCAGCGTGGGCCGGCGCTGCCCCCACGGCGTCGGGGTGGCGTCCAGCTCTCCGGTGACCTGGGCCAGTTTCACCGAGGAGTTCGATGCCTCGGCGTGCGCGCCCTCGGCGATCCGCAGGCAGGCCGCTCGCACCCAGCGCCCTCCAGGCGTGCGGTGGTAGCTGAACACCGACCCGTCCTCGTCGGTCAGCGCCTGCGGCCAGTCGGACGCGAATGCCGCCACCGCCCTCAGGCTCGACTCCGGGACGCCGAGGTCGGCCGCGCTCGGCGGCTCCGGCAGCGCCGGCGCGACCCAGGCGGACGCGGTCGTCCGCAGCCAGTGTCCGTCGTCGAACCGGTAGTGGGCGTGCCCGGACGGCTCCGGAACCCGCGCGCTCAGGACGCCGTCAACCAGCGCGAGCTCGGCCGGCCCCAGCGCGTTCTCGCTGATCGTCGCCAACCGCACCCACGGCCGGTCGGGACGGTCGGTCAGCCGCCGATAGTGCGCCACGACCGTGCCGTCGAGCACCGCAGCCTCCAGCGGCTGCCGCCGCCACCAGGGTGACCGGCGACCAACGGTCGCCGAACCCGGCCCGAGCTGGGCTCCGGTCATGCCCGTCCGGCGGCCGGACGCGGGCCGACCCCGAGCACGAGCAGGACGGCCAGCGCCGGGAGTTCGACCCCGATCCGCAGCAGCGGGTCGATGGTGACCTGGTAGTCGTCGAACCACGGATAGCCGAGGAAGACCGCGAACAGCACCAGGCCGAGCACCAGTGGCACCCGTCCGCGTTGCAGCAGCCACCAGGCCGCCACCAGCACAAGCCACAGCTGGTGGTGCGGCCACGAGATCGGAGACACCGCGACCGACAGCGCGCCGACCATGAGCGTCGCGCCGAGCAGGTCGTCCTCGCGGAAAGCACGCGCCGCCCGCCAGTACGCCAGGGCGGCGACCGCGAGGACGAGGACGACCCAGACCACCTTGGTCGCGGTGCCGTCGCCGAACGTCCTGGCGAGCAGGCCCAGCAGCGACTTGTTCACCGTCGAGTCGGTGCGTCCGACCCGTCCGGTCTGCCACAGCTTGTCGGTCCAGTAGGCGAGCGACGCCTGCGGCAGGACGGCGAACGCCAACCCCGTCGCCGCGGCGAACGTGCCCGACGCGACCGCGGCCTGCCGCCACTGCCGGGTGAGGAGGTAGTACGGGACGAACACCAGCGGCGTCAGCTTGATGGCGCCGGCCAGGCCCACCAGCACGCCTCGCCAGCGTGGCGGCAGGGTGTGGTCGAACAGGGCCAGCGCGATCACGAACAGACTGACCTGGCCGACGACCAGGTTGTGCAGGAACGGATAGGTGAACACCACCGGGATCGCGAGCCCCGCTGTCCACGCCACCCGCAGCGCCGTGCTCGGCGAGCCACCCACCCGCGTCCCCGGATCCGGACGGGTGAGCAGCCACAGGCAGGCCGCGATCACCGCGAAGGTGACCGCCGTCCAGACCATCTTCGCCACCGTCAGCGGCACGAAGACCAGCCACGACAGCACCAGCGCGGCGAATGGCGGGTAGGTGAAGCCGAGTCCCTTCACGGTCGGGTGCTCGTACACCCACGCGTACAGGTCGCCGCCGCCGAAGGCGTAGCCGATCGCCCCGCGGTAGATCTCCAGGTCGCCGAGGATGCCCGACTTCGTCGTCGCGCTCAGCGCCGTCACGAGGACGACCCCGCAGGCGATCGCGACCACGACCAGCCCGGACGCCAGGATGCGCGTCCGCTGCCGGGAGGTCGCCTGCACGGCCTCACCATAGACGACGATGACATCCCGGCGCGGAGCGTCGGTTTGTCGAGGAGTGCCGACCACGGGCGCCTCAGACGAGGACCGCGCGCCAGTGCGGGGCTTGGGGGGAGTCCTGACGCAGCCAGCGCTTGCGCCGGGTGAGGAACAGTGGCCGTCGAAACGGCTCGGCCGGGTGAGAGGACTCTCATTCGGCTCTCCCTCTGGGCTCACCCGCGTCGACTGAAGTAGGCGACATCGATCCACCAACGGGATCCACCAACGGAAGGAACGCATCATGCGGATCAACCGCTCGACCGCAGCCTGGGCCGTCACCGGAGCCCTCGGCTTCACCGTCCTCGGCGGCGCGGCGATCGCCACGGCCGACACCCCCGGCCCGCTGCCACCGGCATCGTCCTCGGCGGCGCCGACATCCGGCGGGGGGACGCCGGCAGCGACCCCGTCCACCGGCACGTCCCCTACCGGGACCACCGGGACGGTGGCGCCGACCGTGAACACCGCGCCCACCCCCAACACCGCGAACACCCCGAACACGGCGAACTCACCCAATACGGCGAATACGCCGGCCAGCCCCAACACCGCGAATACCGCGAACACCCCGGCCAGCCCCAACACCCCCAACACCCCCAGCACGCCGGCCAGCCCGAACACGCCGAACACGCCGAACTCCGCGCCCAGCGCCCCTTCGGCAGACTGATCGCATGGTCGAGTTGCCCCTCGCGCCCCTCGCGGCAGCCCTGCTGCAGTCCGCGGACGCAGCGGGGCTGCTGCGGGCCGCGCTCACCGGTGTTCCCGACGCCGACGTCCCCGGCTTCCGGGCCGACCTGACCACCTGGCAGTACCGGCCGGGCGCAGAGGTCACCGCCGGCTACCGCGTCACCTACCGCGACAGCGGACGGGAGGTGGTCGACCACCTCTTCGCAACCACCGCCGACCTCGGCGAGGCGGCAGCGTCCGTGGCCGCCGAGGGGTTCCGGTTCTCGGTCTGGCGGCACCCCGACGACCCGCGCCTGCCCGGCCTGGCCGCGGCCTGCGACCCCGACGAGGTGCGGACGTGGCCCGGCGTCGGCCCGGGCCTCAGCCGACTGGACCTGATCAGCTACCGGCCGCTCCGGCGGGCCGTGCTGCGGGCGACGACCGCGACCGGCACCGCCTACCTCAAGGTGCTCCGTCCGGACCGGGCCGAGCGGCTCGCGACCAGGCAACGGCTGTTCGCCGAGGCGGACCTGACCCCGGCGCTGTCCGGCCGGCCGGCGACCGGCGTCCTCGTCACGCCCAGGGCTCCCGGCGTCCCGCTCACGACGCTCCTCGCCGGATCGGGAGAGCTGCCGTCGGCGGCGGGCATCGTCGACCTGCTCGACCGGCTGCCTCCGGGGCTGGCCGCTCTGGATCGTCGCCCAGCCTGGTCGGACCGGCTGGACTTCCACGCCGCGACCGCCGTCCAGCGGCTGCCCGAGGAATCCGGACGCATCGAGGCGCTCGCCGGCGAGCTCCAGCGGCTGCTCGGCACCACCCCGGTCGGCCCGCCGGTGCCCACCCACGGCGACTTCTACGAGGCCAACGTGATGGTGGACGGGGACCAGCTCGGCCTGATCGACCTGGAGAACGCCGGCCCCGGGCTGCGGGAGGACGACCTGGCCTGCCTGCTCGCCCACCTCGCCGTCCTGCCCGGCCTCTCGCCGGCCCACTACGGCCGCGTGCCCGGAGTGCTCGCCGACTGGACGGACGACTTCTCCGGCCGGGTTCATCCCGTCGCTCTGGCCGCCCGGGTGGCTGCTGTCCTGCTGAGCCTCGTCGCGGGCGGCGAGGGCGACCAGGCCGAGCACCGGCTCGAGCTCGCCGAGGCCTGGGCGCGTTCGATGAGAGAACCCTCATCGGCTGGCCCTGCAACACCCGAGCAGCGTCCGGCTAGCCTGAACGACGAGCAGGAGGAGACATGACGGGATCCCGGGCCACCACCGCGTGGGTGGTCTCCGGCGCCATCGGGCTCGTCACCTTCACCGCCGGGATGCTCGCCAGCCAGGGCGGCGAGGCAGCGCCGGCGGAGCCCCGGCCGGCGATCGTCGTGAATCCCGACGTGCGGTCCTCCCCCACGGCGACCGCGGCGACGGAGAAGCCCAGCCCGTCCGCCACCGCCACAGCGACCGCAGCGACCGCGCCCTCACCGGTGAGCCCACCCAGCGCGGAGACACCGGACTGAGCCCGGATCCACCGACCTCCGCCTACTGCGCGGCCCCGTCCGGGCGCTGGCTATTCCTCGCTTCGCTCGTCAGGACCCTCAATCGGCTCGCCTGCACACCCGGCTGGTGCGGCTCGCGACCGCGGCCATCGGTGGATCCGGATTGAGTGTCCGAGCCGCCTGCCATGATGGCCGGATGCTCCGCTTCAGCGACGCCCAGCGGCGCACCCGGCTCGCCCGTCGGCACGGTGTGCACCCGGCATTCCGCCACCCGGATCCGGTGACCGCCACCCGCGCGATGACCGTCCTGCACGCCACCGAGCCGCCCACCGTCCACCTCGCCCTGCAGGCCCGCGTCGACGGGTTGACGATCGACGCCGTCGACGAACTCCTGAATGAGCAGCGCACGGTCGTCAAGCAGCTGGCGATGCGCCGGACGCTGTTCGGGTTCACGCGTGACCTGTTGCCGGCAGCGCTGGGCAGCGCCTCCGCCCGGGTGGCCGGCTCGGAGCTGCGCCGGCTGGCCGGCGACGTGGAGCGGGCCGGCGTGGCGAGGGACGGCGTCGCCTGGGTGGAGTCCGCAGCGGCGGACGTGCTCGCTCATCTCGGGGCGGACGGCGCGCTCGACGTCCCCACGTTGAGGCAGCAGGTGCCGGCCCTGGCCGCCCGGATCACGTACGGCAGCGGCAAATGGAGCCAGGAGGCCCCGGTCGCACCGCGCGTGCTCACCCTGCTCGGCGCCCGCGGCCAGGTGTTCCGCGGCCGCAATGCTGGCCACTGGCGGATCTCCCGGCCCAGCTGGACGACGGCTCGGGCCTGGCTGGGCGAGGATCCCGTCCCGCTGCCAGAGGCCGAGGGGTATGCCGAGCTCGTCCGCCGGTGGCTGTGGACGTTCGGTCCGGGAACGGAGACCGACCTGGTCTGGTGGCTGGGCGCGACCAAGACGACGGTCCGCCGGGCGCTGGCCGACGTCGCGGCGGCCGGCGTCGAACTCGACTCCGGCGAGACCGGCTGGGT
>Ga0209963_1001443_pt1 | contig 13892 bp, 8 predicted proteins | sample ThiBio_1000_biof_2_FD_183957 | JGI IMG/M metagenome (GOLD analysis project Ga0209963, IMG submission 183957) | Wastewater bioreactor microbial communities from Cape Town, South Africa - Thiocy_cont_1000_biof (SPAdes) | ecosystem: Engineered > Bioreactor > Thiocyanate-remediating >...
TAAAGTATTATAATTAATTAAAGTATTATAATTAATTAAAATATTATTATTAATTAAAGTATTATTATTAATTAAAGTATTATAATTAATTAAAGTATTATAATTAATTAAAGTATTATAATTAATTAAAGTATTATAATTAATTAAAATATTATTATTAATTAAAGTATTATTATTAATTAAAGTATTATAATTAATTAAAATATTATTATTAATTAAAGTATTATTATTAATTAAAGTATTATAATTAATTAAAATATTATAATTAATTAAAGTATTATAATTAATTAAAGTATTATAATACTAAATTATTAAACAATAATAATTTATTATTATTATTATATTATAAAATAGTTAATTATTATTATTATATTATAAAATAGTTAATTATTATTATTATATTATAAAATAGTTAATTATTATTATATTATAAAATATTTAATTATTATAAAATAATTAATTATTATTATATTATAAAATGTTTAATTATATTAATTATATTAATTATTATATATTAATAAATAAATTATTTATTAATTAGTTTAATATATTTTCTATATATTTAATAGTTGTATTTAATATATTTAAAACTTCAGGATGAAATTTTTTAAAATCTGTATTTCTAAACCATTCTTTACTTGATACAGATTTTTTATTTGATTTATTGTTATCAAAATCATTATCTTTATACACGTTAACCCATGTATGTCCATGTATTGCAGAAACAATTAATTTATAATCTATATTTTCTTTAGTTAATTCATTTGTGATTTTACTCCATAATAAATATTCATCAGATGTTGTCACTTTTCCACTTTTATTAATAGCATCAATAAATCCACTATTATATTTAATATAATTATCAATATTGTTAAAATATTTATTCAATTTATTAATATTAACATTTTTATCACCATATAATAAATCATTTAAAATTAAATAAGATTCAGAGCATGGTAATTCTGTATATATTTGATATATATTATTTTTATCCATTTTACAATTTTTATTATGGTCATCTACTCTATTATATGGTAAAAATTCTGCATCTTTAAGATATATTATTTTTCTATTATATGTATTTATAAAATTTTTAATAATTTCATAAGAGGGGAATTTTTTTTCAGCAATAATTTCAAAATTATTTAAAATTGGATATATTTCAGCTAATTTTGTTATAAATCCATTTTTAGATTCTTCATCTGAACCTTCTACTAATAATATATTTCTGAAAGTATTAAATATTCCTAAATATTTTGGTATGTTATTTATATTTTCATATTCATCATTTGTCAAAGGTAGCAAATTTTTAGAAGTATATATAATATAATTATTATTTGATGTTACAATTAATTTAATATTATTTTCTTTACATATATTTTGTATAATTGTATAAAATTTTTCCACTAAAGTAGGATATAATAATGCTTCTGGTTCTTCTATTAAATAATATTTAATGCTTCCATTTTCTAAAACTAAATTATATAATAATGTTAATGATGCAAATATTTTTTGGAATGCTGACCCCATAAACATAATTTCTAAATTATTTTTATGTGAGTTTTCATTAATTAATATATCTTTCGAAAATGGTTTTTTACCCTCAACATCTTGTTTAATAGATTTTATATTAAATATTTCAATCATATACTTTTCAATATATTTTCTATATTCATTTCCTAACATGGCATGCATTACTCTAAAATTTTGTGAAAATGAATTCTTTAATGGAAAAGGTTCATTTTCATCTTTTAATGATTCTTCTTTTTTATAAAAAGTAAATGAATTATTCATAAATGCATATTTAATTTTTTCTTCAGCCCTAAATGACGGTGGATTAAAATCTTTTAATTCCAATACACCATTTGATAATAATGATACCGTTAATTTACATTCATTATTGTTTTTAATAAAATTACCTGTAAATGTAGAACGACCATAACCATTTTCATCTTTTGTTAATGAAAATGATGAAAAATCATCAAGATTACATAAATGAGGGCTTAATAATTCATTAATTTCATTTTGTAATTGTTTTATTTTATTTCCATCGCGTATAAATTTTGAATCTGAAAACATTAAATTATGACCTCTAAAAAATAATAATATACTCCATATTAATTGTGTTTTACCTGACCCATTACATCCGAATATAACTAATGAATCATTATTTAATATTATGTTCTTATTCTTGAATTTCTTGAAATTGTTTATATCAATAGATAACAATTCCAAGTAAGAAGGGTTATCACCTCGTAAAAAGGAATCTTGATTCCTTTTTACTTGAACCAAGGTTCCTTGTTTCGAGTTGTCAACCATTTTTATAATAAATAAAATAAAAAAATTTTGATTATTATTTGAAAAATTATTGTTAATAAATATATTTATTTAATTAACTAAATTTATTAATATATTGTATAATATTTGGGATTATAATATTAATTAAAAATTAATTAAATAAATATTATTTATTTAAATATATAATAAATGAACAATATTTGTTGTTATATTGAAAATAATATTCTATGTAATCACTATCCACATGATAAATTATTTTGTTATATACATATTAATAAATTTGAAAAAAATAATATCAAAAATAATATTAAAAATTATATGCAACAATCTATAGTTGATAATAATAAAATATTAAATAATTTAGGTATAAATAATAATTTTTTAAACAATTATTTATTTAATAATTATGATAAAGATATAACTAAAGCAATTATTAATATATATGATATATTATTAATGTCAAGATTTAATAAAATTATAAATTCACAAACTGGGAAATCTTATTTACTTGCTGTTAATAAAGAAAAATTAATTCCTTTATTAATTTTAAGTGAATATAATGAAATAAATATTAACAATTATAAAGAATATATAATAAATATAATTAACCATTGTAAGAGTGATATTTGTTTAATTCTATGCATAACAGTTAAATCAATTTATGAATTTATAGAAAATAAAAAAATATCTAGTATTTTAGAAATCTATAAATTACAAAGAAAAATTAATTGATTAAAATACTTAATATTTAGATTACTCATTTTGTTATACAAAATAAACAATGTTTATTTTATAATATTTATAAATTTAATTATTCCAAGAAAAACAAAGTTTTTCGAGAATTTTCGTAGAAAATTCCTTGCATCTTCGATGCATTGGAATTTGCTCCACAAATTTACGAATTTAATTATTGTATAAATTTAATTATTCTATAAATTTAATTATTCTATAAATTTAATTTTTCTATAAATTTAATTTTTCTATAAATTTAATTTTTCTATAAATTTAATTTTTCTATAAATTTAATTTTTCTATAAATTTAATTTTTCTATAAATTTAATTTTTCTATAAATTTAATTATTTCAAGAAAATGAAGTTTTCGAGAATTTGTGAAGCAAATTTATAAATTTAATTATTTCAAGAAAACGAAGTTTTCGAGAATTTGTGAAGCAAATTTATAAATTAAATTTAATAATTTACAGAAGCATATAATATAATAATTTATAAAAATTTATAGAAACTTATAATTTAATAATTTATAAAAATTTATAGAAACTTATAATTTAATAATTTATAAAAACTTATAATTTAATAATTTATAAAAATTTATAATTTATTAAATATTATAAATTAATAATTTATAAAAACTTATAATTTATATAAGCGAAGCTTATTTAAATGAACTCTTCTCATATAATAATTTATAAAAATTTATAGAAACTTATAATTTATATAAGCGAAGATTATTTAAATGAGCTCCGCTCATATAATAATTTATAAAATTTTATAAAAACTTATAATTTAATAATTTATAAAATTTTATAAAAACTTATAATTTAATAATTTATAAAATTTTATAAAAACTTATAATTTAATAATTTATAAAATTTTATAAAAACTTATAATTTAATAATTTATAAAAATTATAGAAACTTATAATTTAATAATTTATTAAATTTTATTAAAACTTATAATTTAATAATTTATAAAAATTTATAGAAACTTATAATTTAATAATTTATAGAAACTTATAATTTATAAAAATTTATAGAAACTTATAATTTTATAATTTATTAAAATTTATAGAAATTTATAATTTAATAATTTATGGAAAATTATAGAAATTTATAATTTAATAATTTATAGAAATTTATAATTTATAAAAATTTATAGAAACTTATAATTTAATAATTTATAAAACTTTATAGAAACTTATAATTTAATAATTTATAAAAATTTATAGAAACTTATAATTTAATAATTTATAAAACTTTATAGAAACTTATAATTTAATAATTTATAAAAATTTATAGAAACTTATAATTTAATAATTTATAAAATTTTATAAAAACTTATAATTTAATAATTTATAAAATTTTATAAAAACTTATAATTTATTAAATTTTATAAAAATTTATAATTTAATAATTTATAAAATTTATAGAAACTTATAATTTAATAATTTATAAAATTTTATAGAAACTTATATTTTAATAATTTATAGAAACTTATAAAAACTTATAATTTAATAATTTATAGAAACTTATAAAAACTTATAATTTAATAATTTATAGAAACTTATAATTTAATAATTTATAGAAACTTATAAAAATTTATAATTTAATAATTTATTAAATTTTATAGAAACTTATAATTTAATAAAATATTATAAATTAATAATTTATAGAAATTATAATTTTATTAAATATTATAAATTATTAATTTATAAAAACTTATAATTTTATTAAATATTATAAATTATTAATTTATATAGAATTATAATTTTATTAAAAATCATAAATTAATAATTTATATAAACTTATTATTTTATTAAATATTATAAATTAATAATTTATATAAACTTATAATTTTATTAAATATTATAAATTAATAATTTTATAGAAAATTATAATTTTAATAAATATTATAATTTAATAATTTATATAGACTTATAATTTTATTAAATATTATAATTTAATAATTTATACAGGAAAAACTCGATTTTGGAGAAAAAATTGGACCTGTTTTCGTTGTCAATAAGCATTAAAATCAAGTCAAATTTATTTTTAATATATTTATCTTTCTATTCAATATAAAGGCAATTACCTTTGATATTTGGTCAAAAAAATTCTCCAGAATAGAGTTTTTCCTGTATAGACTTATAATTTTATTAAATATTATAAATTATTAATTTATAAAAATTTATAGAAACTTATAATTTAATAATTTATTAATTTTTATAGAAACTTATAATTTAATAATTATAAAAATTTATAGAAACTTATAATTTAATAATTTATTAATTTTTATAGAAACTTATAATTTAATAATTATAAAAATTTATAGAAACTTATAATTTAATAATTTATAGAAACTTATAATTTATAAAATTTTATTAAAAATTATAATTTAATAATTTATAAAAATTTATAGAAACTTATAATTTAATAATTTATAGAAGCTTATATTTTTATTAAATATAATAAACTATTAATTTATAAAAACTTATAATTTTATTAAATATTATAAATTATTAATTTATGAAAACTTATAATTTTATTAAATATTATAAATTAATAATTTTATAGAAACTTATAATTTTATTAAATATTATAAATTAATAATTTATAGAATCTTATAATTATATTAAATATTTATAAATTAATAATTTATAAAATCTTATAATTATATTAAATATTTATAAATTAATAATTTATAAAATCTTATAATTATATTAAATATTTATAAATTAATAATTTATCAATTTTATTTATAAATTATTAATTTATATAAACTTATAAATTTATTAAAAATTGATAAAGTTAATAATTTATCAATTTTTATTTATAAATTAATAATTTATAAAAACTTATAATTATATTAAATATTTATAAAGTTAATAATTTACCAAGTTTTATTTATAAATTAAATATATTTATTAAATATATTATGTTAATCAATTTTTAACTTTGTTGATTTTTCTTGAATAAATTGTGGAACTTGACCATTTGGAAAATCTATTGACGATAATGATAATAATTTACTATTAAATGTCTCATCTTTCCCTTCTTTTATAGTAAATGCTTCTGTTATTTCATCATTATCTTCTACATCATTAAATATTACATTAATCATATCTGATGATGAAAATTCTAGTTCTGTTTCTGTTTTATATCCTAACAACCAATAAATAAAATCTAAAACACCCCACATCGGTTTTTATATTTATTTATTTATTTAAAACAATTTTGAGTTAAATATTTACAATAAAGTAGATAATTAATTTATCATTAAAAAAATTATTTATATTTTTTCAAAAAAATTTTTATTTAGCGTCCCATATATTTTAATATAAATGTATAGTTTTAATTACGCTATTTATAACAAAAATGTTTGTAATAATAGAACTGGTAAGAATAGTAAATTTATATTTCATGAAGATAAGAGCATAATAAAAGGACCATTCAGTTTAGATTTTAAAAATAAAATTGAAAAATACTCTGCCATTCTTAAAAAATGGGGCGTCGATAATTTTATTTATCCATCATATTATTATGATATGAAAGATCCAATTGATGATTATTATATGAAAAAAGGTTATTTTATTAAATATCCAAATATTAATACAAATAAATATTGTGAAATTAAACCTAAATATGATAACTTTAATAATGTAAAATATAATAAAATTGAACAAGATGATGTTAAAACATTAACTGAACATGGATTAGAAGATTGGATTTGTGATTTAATTCCTGACCTAACATTTACATTAATTTGTTTAAAAATATTAAAAATAGCTAATATCTCGACAGATAATATTTTATTAAATATTAAAGAAAAAAAAGCTTATATTTCAACTAGTTTTAAAACAGTTAATTATGAATTTGAACCAATAGAATCATTTTATTTATCAAAAGTAAAAACTGAATTTTTTACAGAATGGAAAAGTTATTTAAAATCATCATATTTTACAATTTCATGTAAAATTAAAAATTTAAATACTCAAGGTTTAACTGATATACTTGATGTTGAAACAATATCTAGACATCTATTAAGATTAAAAAAGTATAATATTTGTAGACATGATTTAAAATTTATTGGTGTTAGTGGTAATGGATATATTGAACATATTAATTCATCTATTGAAACTGATGTTAAATTATTAAAATGTCTCAAGAATTACATGTATAATAATATGCCAGATAAAGCAGTATATTGTGCTTTAAAATTATATAATAATAGAAATCCAGATTTGAGAAAAACAATAAATAAATTTGCTCATAAATATATAATGTGTGCAAATTTAGATTTATATATTTATTTAATTTGTTGTTTAATTAATGATTACCATATAATTAGTTATTATATTAACGAAGTATGTATGAGTTTAAAAACAGAATTACCTATGCAATTAAAATTTTGTTTTTTTACATTAGAACATCACAGTTTGGCGGATACATTAACAGAAAGAGATAAAACTTGGATTAATTCATATAAATTACATTTACATAAAAATAGTATAAAATCACTCACTCAATTATGTGATGGTGGTGTAAATTGTAGAATAAATATTGATATTAGAACTGATGCTGGGTATAATAAAGTTAATTATTTATTAAGTGATATTAATGTTAAATTTTTCTTGAATAAAAAATATAAATCAGAAATAAATGTTGCCAAATTACCATTAAAAACACAACAATTAATAAGATATATAACAACTTATGTTGATGAAAATGATTTAGAAACAATAGGATATATATTTTATAGAAGATTATTACAAAAAGATATAAAATGTATTTATTGGTTGAAAAAGTATATTAGTAAAACAAAAGATAGAAGTGTTATATTTAATTATTTGGGGAAATTATTACCAGAATATATATTTAAAACATTATTTGCAGCTGTTAGTCAATTTCAAGATAATGTTTTGATTATTATTAATGCTATAATAATTATAGTTTATGATATAAGAGCAAAAGGTATAAAATATTTAAATAATTTAGTAATAAATATGGACGATTTTTTATCAGAGGATGAAATAATTAGTGTTGATGATAAATATGAATATAGAAAATCAGATATAATATGTGATGAATATATAGAATTATTATATAAAATGTATAATTTATAATTATTAATAAAAAATTAGGAGTGCGAGCACTCCATATTTGGCTTCGCAAAATTATAATTTTTAAATAAAATGTCATTAACAAAAATATTATATGTATATACATTACCAACAGCATCAAAATTTTATAAATCAAACTTTTTATCAAATGTAAATAGGTTAGCTGTGAATAAAGAATATAATTTAATTAAAACGAGAAATCATTCAGAAATTGAAAAATATGTAAATTTGAATGGGAAAAATTTAATTATACACAGATCAACAAATTTATACAATTGTGAAAATAATATATTTTTATTAAGAAACAAATATGCTCAAATTAATTCAAATATATTATTTTTACATAATGGTTCATATGTGATGAATAATGCAAATTTATATATTGATATAAGAAATAAAAAACATGTATTGGAAGTTATTAAATGTTTAATTTAATTTAAATCAATTTGATTTAAATATTTTGAAATATATTTCACTTAAATATTATTAAATTATTTAATAACTTATATTTAATTATAAATTATTTAATAATTTATAAATTATTTAATTATATATTATTTTAAAGATTTATAAATTATTTAATTATATATTATTTTAAAGATTTATAAATTATTTAATTATATATTATTTTAAAGATTTATAAATTATTTAATTATATATTATTTTAAATATTTATAAATTATTTAATTATATATTATTTTAAATATTTATAAATTATTTAATTATATATTATTTTAAATATTTATAAATTAATTAAAGACTTAAAAATTAATTAAAGATTTATAAAATATTTAATTATAAATTATTTAAAGACTTAAAAATTATTTAAAGACTTAATTATTTAAAGATTTATAAAATATTTAAAGACTTAATTATTTAAAGATTTATAAAATATTTAATTATAAATTATTTAAAGACTTATAAAATATTTAATTATAAATTATTTAAAGACTTATAAAATATTTAATTATAAATTATTTAAAGACTTATAAAATATTTAATTATAAATTATTTAAAAACTTATAAAATATTTAATTATAAATTATTTAAAAACTTATAAATTATTATATGAGCGGAGCTCATTTAAATAAGCTTCGCTTATATAAATTATACATTATCTGAGGATTTATAATTTATTAGATTATAAATTATCTAAATGTCTATAATTTAATAAATTATAAATTATTTGAAGACTTATAATTTAATAAATTATAAATTATCTAAAGGTTTATAATTTATTAAATTATAAATTATCTAAAGGTTTATAATTTATTAAATTATAAATTATCTGAAGACATATAATTTAATAAATTATGAATTATAAATTATTTAAAGACTTAAATTATTAAATACTTAAATTATTAAATACTTAAATTATTAAAAACTTAAATTATTTAAAGACTTAAATTATTTAAAGACTTAAATTATTTAAAGACTTAAATTATTTAAAGACTTAAATTATTTAAAGACTTAAATTGTTTAAAGATTTTAAATTATAAATTATTTAAAGATTATAAATTATTTAAAGATTTATAAATTATAAATTATTTAAAGATTATAAATTATTTAAAGATTTATAAATTATAAATTATTTAAAGATTATAAATTATTTAAAGATTTATAAATTATAAATTATTTAAAGACTTATAAATTATAAATATTTAAAGATTATAAATTATTTAAAGATTATAAATTATTTAAAGATTATAAATTATTTAAATACTTATTATAAATTATTTAATGACTTATAAATTATAAATTATTTAAAGACTTATATATTATAAATTATTTAAAGACTTATTATAAATTATTTAATGAATTATAAATTATAAATTATTTTAAAGACTTATATATTATAAATTATTTAAAGACTTATTATAAATTATTTAATGACTTATAAATTATAAATTATTTAATGACTTATAAATTATAAATTATTTAATGACTTATATATTATAAATTATTTAAAGACTTATATATTATAAATTATTTAAAGACTTAAAATTATTTAAAGACTTAATTATTTAAAGACTTAAAATTATTTAAAATTATTTAAAGACTTAAAATTATTTAAAATTATTTAAAGATTTAAAATTATTTAAAATTATTTAAAGACTTAAAATTATTTAAAACTTAAAATTATTTAAAGACTTATAATTTATTAAATTATAAATTACTTTAATGTTCATAATTTATTATATGAGCGGAGCTCATTTAAATAAGCTTCGCTTATATAAATTATATATTACTTAAAAATTTATAATTTATTATATGAGCGGAGCTCATTTAAATAAGCTTCGCTTATATAAATTATATATTACTTGAAGGCTTATAATTTATTAAATTATATATTATTTAATAAATATTAAATAATAAATTACTTGATGACTTATTGTTTAATAAATTATAAATTACTATGACTTATTATTTAATAAATTATAAATCACTTGATAACTTATTATTTAATAAATTATAAATTATAAATTACTTAATGACTTATAATTTAATAAATTATAAATTATTTAATGACTTATATTTAATAAATTATAAATTAATTGAGGGTTTATAATTTAATAAATTATAAATTACTTGAGGGATTATAATTTAATAAATTATAAATTACTTGAGGGATTATAATTTAATGAATTATAAAATAGTTGAAAACTTATAATTGATTAAATTTTAATTACTTGAAGAATTATAATTTATTATATGAGTGAAGCTCATTTAAATAAGCTTCGCTTATATAAATTATAAACTATTTAATACTTTAAATATTAAATTATAAATTATTTAATGATTTATAAATATTAAATTATAAATTATTTAATGATTTATAAATATTAAATTATAAATTATTTAATGACTTATAAATATTAAATTATAAATTATTTAATGAATTATAATATTGAATTATAAATTATTTAATGATTTATAAATATTAAATTATAAATTATTTAATGACTTATAAATATTAAATTATAAATTATAAATTATTTAATGAATTATAATATTGAATTATAAATTATTTAATGACTTATAAATATTAAATTATAAATTATTTAATGACTTATAATATTAAATTATAAATTATTAATTACTTATAAATTATTTAAGGGCTTATAATTTAAAGACTTATAATTTATTTAATAATTTAAAGACTTATAATTTATTTAATAATTTAAAGACTTATAATTTATTTAATTATTTAAAGACTTATAATTTAATAAATTATTTAAAGACTTATAAGTTATTAAATTATTTAAAGACTTATAATTTATTAAATTATTTAAAGACTTATAATTTATTAAATTATTTAAAGACTTATAATTTAATAAATTATTTAAAGACTTATAAGTTATTAAATTATTTAAAGACTTATAATTTATTAAATTATAAATTATTAATTACTTATAAATTATTTAAGGACTTATAACTTATTAAATTATTTAAAGACTTATAATTTATTAAATTATAAATTATTTAATTTATTTAATAACTTAAAAATATTTAATTATAAATTAAAAATATTGTATATATTTTTAATATAATAATTTAATTTACCACATCTATTATTCGAAATTTATAATCTAAATTTTTATTTATATATTTATCAACAATATATATATAATCATACATAAATGGTGTAAATCCAATATTTCCTAAAATTTTTGACATACTACTTAATGGCTGAACAACTATAACTCTTTTACTATTCATATATATTGAATATTTAATTATTGAATCAAATATTAAATATGATGAACCTTTTATACCTAAATTAAATTTTGATAAATAATAATTTAATATACTTACCCTAATACCCATTACTTTTAAAGTAGATATATTATTATCTTCATACCACGCATATGTGTGTCCTAAATAATAATTATTATGTGTTAATAAAACACATCTTACATTCATAGTAATATGAATGTTATTTATTTCATTATAAATTTTTTCTGAAATTGAATATCTACCATTAATATCATTTATAAAACCAGTATCCTTTCCATATACATCCATATATGAAAATTTTGAATTAACATCAATTGAATTTTTAAAAAATTTTTCAATATCAATATCACTAGATGAATTAATATCAAATTTTGATAATTTTGCATATTCGTTAAGAATGAAATTATTTTTAATTTCTGAAATATTTGGTCTAAATTTATCAATTAAATATATTGTATTTTTTTCATATTCATAAATTCTTCTTAAATAAGCGGATAATAATTTTTCATCGCCTATTATTCCTATATTTGAATATATGTCTTGAATATCTAAATCAAGTATTGATTGATATATATCATCTGTTTTTGTTAATGGGAAATTTATAACATTCATTTTAATACATAAATTAAATATTTTTTTAATATAATTATTAATTGATATATAAATAGAAAATAATTATTTGAATCAAATAATTTGTTATTTAAAAATGAATATATATAAAGGTCCTTGGTTATTAATAGATACATTTATTTTTGGAATTTTAGCATTATTTTTCGGATTTTTATTAGATGATGCTATTATGCAATATGAGGAGGAAGAAAATTTATACATTACAATATTTATGATTTTTGCACAAGTTTTTGTAAATATTTTGGTAATTTATTTAGTTGACTTAATTTATATCAAAACATTTAATAGAGGTTCAGACGAAACATTTGGGTTAACAGTTTTTACTGTTTTATTGTTTATTCCACAAGTTCAATTATATGAACGCTCTCAAATATTATATAGAAAAATTACTGGTTTCCAAACATTTCATAATTAATATTATTAAATTATTATTATAAATATATTCATTATTTAAAATAATATTAAATGATTATATATTATTATAAAATAATATATATATAAAATAAAAATTTTTTAATTTTTTGAAAAATTGAATAACCACAAAAATGCAAGTTAAAACATCTTTATATCCAAGAACTGATGATGTGGACACTAAAATAAATTATAGATTAACAATCGATAATAAATTAAATTATGTTATTGCTGTTGGTGATGATGCTGATATTATAGAAATAATGATGTTATATGCATGTAGAGGGAGGGAATCACATGAACCAGATAATGTAGTTGATGAATTTTATATGAAATCATCATATCCTAAAATTGAATCATGTGATTTTGAAAATAATAATATTATTTATTCATTACATGTGATATTAAATGGTAATGATATGTTTGGAAAAATTAATAATGTAAGTGGAGCAATTGTATTTTATAAAACAGAAAAAGAATATCAATATTATACAACAAGAATTAAAAATAATTTTGGAGATATTAAAATAGTTTATGTTAAAATAAGTTTAAAAAATCATTTCATTGAATGTAGTAATAATTTTGATTTTTATTTTTACATTGAAGATAAACAATATTATAAATTACCAATTCTTCACATGTTTAAATTAATTTATAATTTAGATTATTATACTGATTCAGAATATATAAAATATCTTACACAATATAAATATTTTATTAATCGTTCATTAAATAAAAAATCAAGTCAAATTTATTGTTTAATAAGTGACTATGATTATAGGAATATGAATAGTAATTTTAATTATAATTAATAAAAATAAATATATCATTGATATATTCATAATTTAATATTAAAATTTTATATTTCGTAAATAATTTAATATTAAAATATTATATTTAATCTAAATAATTTAATATTAAAATATTATATTTAATCGAAATAATTTAATATTAAAATATT
>Ga0209963_1001446_pt1 | contig 13849 bp, 13 predicted proteins | sample ThiBio_1000_biof_2_FD_183957 | JGI IMG/M metagenome (GOLD analysis project Ga0209963, IMG submission 183957) | Wastewater bioreactor microbial communities from Cape Town, South Africa - Thiocy_cont_1000_biof (SPAdes) | ecosystem: Engineered > Bioreactor > Thiocyanate-remediating >...
CGGCGCATTCCTGAACTGGATGTATTTCAGCGACGCGACACTGACGTTCCCGCAGACGCTGGTGCTGCGCTATACGCAACTCGAGCCGGAGGAGCGGCGCAATCCGCAGGTCGCGCAGGATTATGCGAAATGGTTCCTGGGCCGGCTGCGGGCCGTCGAGGCGGCGACCGGGCAGGCGGAAACACTGTGCGCCGGCCGCTTCACCGCCGCCGATATCGTCATCGGTTACGCGCTGCGGCTCGCGGAAAATCTTGGCCTCTCGAAGGATTTCGGCCCCAACGTCGCCGCTTACTGGCAGCGCCTGCAACAGCGCGAGGGCTACAAGCGGGCTGTCGCCTCTGAAGTTCGCGCCAGCGAGGAGCAGAAGGTTCCACGGCGGACGTGAGGGTCTGGTGTTTGCGTCATGGTCGGGCTCGTTCCGGCCATGACGAGTAAAACTGAAGCGGATCGTGCTTTAGGCCACCCCATCGCGATGCTTCGCCGCAGGCTCAAACCGGTGCCGTTCGGCGGTGACTTCCGGTTCGCTTGCTGTATGCTTGATCAGCCCCAGAGAGGGCCGCGCCGAGAGCCGCAACTCGGCGTGACAGGCATCGCAATCGCGGGAGCGAACAGTATGGACCATGGCACGCCGCCGACATCAGCACATCTGATGCTGATCAGCCCAGAGCGGGTTTTTTATGCCGGGCTGCTTGGCAAGCCTCGGCAGCGGACCAGTGGTGGCTTGAACGTCTATGTCGCGTTGCATGGGGAACTCAGCGTGGCGCAAGGTGGCACGGTGACCCGTGGCGAGATCGTCGTGGTGCCGCCCTATACCGTGCATAGCGTCGATAGCGATTATCCCTCTACCATCTGCATGGTGATCGAGCCGGAAACAGTGTTGCCGTCGGCTCTGCTCGCGCTCGAACAGCGTCTGCGCGGTCCGTCGGCCGAGGCGATCACGGCGCGGATTCGCGGCGCTTATGATGCATTACGCATCACCGGGCGCCGCGAGGGGTTCACCACCTGCGAATTCGACACGATCTTCTTCGGCGAGCCGCTTGCAGCGCGCGCACTCGACCAGCGCATCACGGAGGCCATCGCGCGGCTGTGCGAATTTTCCAATGTCAACGTCAACGCGGCTGAATGCGCGGCGGCGGTGCGGTTGTCGCAGTCGCGCTTTCTGCATCTGTTCAAGGAGCAGACCGGCGTGTCATTCCGCGCCTTCCGCGCCTGGAAGCGGGCGCGGCATCTCCTGCATTACGTCAACGAGGATATCAACCTTGCGCATCTGGCGCAGGATATCGGTTATCCGGATTCGACCCATTTCAGCCATTCGATCCGCCGTTTCTACGGGCTGAAACCCAGGGCCATCTTTATCGGCTCGCGCGATCTCGCAATCTACCGCAGCGACGCCTCGATCGGTCTCGGCCTGCGCTCCGGGCGATCCTGAATCCCGGATAGCCGGTTGACGCAAGAAGCCGCGCGGGCGGTTTCGCATCATGCCTTCATGTATCCACCGAGAATGATCGGCAGGCAAATGAGGGCTTTTCCGGCATGAGCGACAAGGTTGTCATCACCTGCGCGCTGAACGGCGTGTTGACCGATCCCAAGCAGCATCATGTCCCGGTCACGCCGGAGGAAATGGCGCGGGAGGCCAAGGCCGCCTATGACGCTGGCGCTAGCGTCATGCATATCCATCTGCGTCAGCAGGCGCCGAACAAGGGCCATCTGCCGTCGTGGGAGGTGAGTGTCTCGCGCGAGATCCAGCAGGCGATCCGCGAGGCTTGCCCGGGTGTCATCATCAATCACACCACCGGCACCTCGGGCCCGGAGTATGCCGGCCCGCTCGCCTGCGTGCGTGAGACGAAACCGGAAATGGCGGCGTGCAACGCCGGCTCGCTCAACTACCTGAAGGTGAAAGCCGACAACACCTGGGCCTGGCCGCCGATGATGTTCGACAATTCGGTGGAGAAGGTGCAGGACTTTCTCGATGCGATGAAGGATGCCGGCACGGTGCCGGAATTCGAATGCTTCGACGTCGGCATCGTGCGCTGCGTCGGCATGTATCGCCAGACCGGCATGTATTCGGGTCCGCTCGAATACAACTTCGTTATGGGCGTCGCATCGGGAATGCCAGCGGATCCCGAACTGCTGCCCATTCTCATCAAGTTGAAGCTGACAGACGCGAAATTCCAGGTCACCGCGATCGGCCGCGCCGAAATCTGGCCGCTACACCGGCGTTGCGCCGAGTTGGGCGGCCATCTGCGCACCGGGCTTGAGGACACGTTCTATCGCCCCGACGGCAGCAAGGTGACCTCGAACGGGCAATTGATCGAAACCATGGCGACATATGCGCGCGAGGCCGGGCGCACCATTGCAAGCCCGGCCGACGCGCGGCAGATTTTCGGCATTCAGAACTAGAGCTTTGAATAACAGAGGTCAGCGTCCGCAGAGCCGCGGCCTCGCATCGTTGGGAGGAGGATTATCATGAGCAATCTGGAAGTCACCGGTGGCGTACCGGGTCCGGGCCGCATCGGTCGTGTCGCGGTCGGCGATTTGCTGAAGCGTGCCGCGCGTCGTTTTCCGGAGCGCATTGCGCTCACTGAGGGCGCGCGCAGCGTCAGCTACACTGAACTGGAGTGCGACGCCAACCGCTTTGCCAATTATCTCGTCTCGCGCGGGCTCAAGCCCGGCGACAAGATTTCGACCATCTGCAACAACTCGGTCGAATTCGTTAAAGCGCTGTTCGGCATTCATCGCGCCGGGCTCGTCTGGGTGCCGATCAACACCATGCTTGGCCCCGACGACATGAGTTATATTCTCGATCACGCCGGCGTGCGCTTCGCACTGATTGACGACAATCTTCACGCGCAGCCGGATCGCCGCGCGGCGCTGGAGCAACGCGGCATCGGATTGATCGCGGTCGATCTCGCCGGCAAAGCGAAAGAGCAGGGGTTGGAGGAGTTCAACGCGCTGCTCGAGGGACAGTCCGACATCGAGCCGGAAATCGCCTTCGATGACCGCGATCTGGCGATGATCATCTACACCAGCGGCACCACGTCGCGGCCGAAGGGGGCGATGCACTGCCACCTCGCGGTGGTGATGGCGGCGATGAGCAACGCCATCGAGATGCATCTCGACCGCAACGACGGCATCACCGGTCAGTTCCCGCTGTTCCACTGCGCGGCGCATGTGCTGCTGCTGACCTATCTCGCGGTCGGCGGCAAGATGGCGCTGATGCGCGGCTTCGATCCGGTCGCCTGCATGGAAGCGATCCAGCGCGACAAGCTATCGATCTTCATCGGCCTGCCGCTGATGTATCAGGCGATCCTCGATCACCCGCGCCGCAAGGAATTCGACCTCTCCACGCTGCGAACCTGCATCTACACCATGGCGCCAATGCCGCGTCCGCTGCTGGAGCGCTGTATCGCTGAGTTGTGCCCGAATTTCATGCAGCCGAGCGGCCAGACCGAGATGTATCCGGCAACGACGATGTCGCAACCGGACCGCCAGCTCAAACGCTTCGGCAACTACTGGGGCGAGTCGATGATCGTGAATGAAACCGCGATCATGGACGACGACGGCAATCTGCTGCCGCGCAATCAGGTTGGCGAAATCGTGCATCGCGGGCCGAACGTGATGCTCGGCTACTACAAGGACCCGAAGGCGACCGAGGATGCGCGCAAGTTCGGCTGGCACCATACTGGCGATCTCGGCCTGATCGACGATCACGGCGAGGTTCTGTTCCTCGACCGTAAGAAGGACATGATCAAGTCCGGCGGCGAAAATGTCGCTTCGGTGAAGATCGAGGAGACCTTGCTGGCGCATCCGGCGGTGCTCGCCGCTGCGGTGGTCGGCCTGCCACATCCGCAGTGGGGGGAGGCAGTTTCCGCCTTCATCAAGCTCAAGCCCGGTGCGAGTGCGGATGAGGGCGCGATCATCGAGCATTGCCGCCAGCATCTCGGCGGCTTCCAGGTGCCGAAGTTCATCAAGCTGTTGGACGAGATGCCGATGACTGCCACCGGCAAGCTGCGCAAGGTCGAGTTGCGTCAGCAGTTCAGCGAACATTTTGCGCAGGGCTGATCGCCCTCGCTCAATTGGAGAGTTAGCGCCAACATGGCAGTCATTGAATCGACCATCGCGACCGGCAGTGCCGGATTCAAGGCCAACCGCGACGGCATGTTGGCGTTGATCGAGCGGATGCGGATGCTGGAGGCACGCAGCCGCGCCAAGTCCGCCGCCGCCAAGGATCGCTTCCATAAACGCCACCAGTTGCTGCCGCGCGAGCGCGTGGCGCTGGTGCTCGATCCCGGCGCGCCGTTCCTCGAACTCTCGACGCTCGCCGGCTACATGTTCGACGTACCGGACCCGGACAAGAGCGCGCCGGGCGGCGGACTCGTCGCCGGCATCGGCTTTGTTTCCGGCATCCGCTGCATGGTCAGCGCCAACGACGCTGGCATCGATGCCGGCGCGCTGCAGCCCTACGGCCTGGATAAGACGCTTCGGGTACAGGAACTGGCGCTAGAAAACCGGCTGCCTTACGTGCAGCTGGTGGAGAGCGCCGGCGCCAACCTGCTCCGTTACCGCGTCGAGGACTTCGTGCGCGGTGGCAATATTTTCCGCAATCTGGCGCGAATGTCGGCGGCAGGTTTGCCGGTGGTCACCGTCACGCACGGCTCATCCACGGCGGGCGGCGCGTACCAGACCGGGTTGTCGGACTACATCGTCATGGTGCGCGGCCGCACGCGTGCATTCCTCGCCGGGCCGCCGCTGCTGAAAGCCGCGACCGGCGAGATCGCGACCGAGGAAGAACTCGGCGGCGCGGTGATGCACACCAGCGTCTCGGGTCTTGGCGATTATCTCGCGGAAGACGACCGTGACGCGCTTCGTATCGCGCGCGACATCATGGCCGGTCTCGATTGGGATCGGCCGCAGGCGGACGAGAAGCGGATTGAGGCGCGGCCTCCACGTTACGACGCCGAGGAGCTGCTTGGCATCATGCCGATGGATCACAAGCGCCCGGTCGATATGCGGCAGGCCATCGCCCGCTTCATCGATGATTCCGATTTCGTCGAGTTCGGCCCCGATTACGGCCCGGCGACGGTGTGTGGGCAGGCGCGGATCGAAGGCCATGCCATCGGCATTATCACGAACAACGGGCCGCTCGATCCGGCCGGCGCCAACAAGGCAACGCACTTCATTCAGGCGTGTTGCCAGTCGCAGACGCCGCTGCTCTATCTCAACAACACCACCGGCTACATGGTCGGCAAGGCTTATGAAGAAGCCGGCATGATCAAGCACGGTTCGAAGATGATCCAGGCGGTGACCAGCGCGACCGTGCCGCAGATCACCATCTATTGCGGCGCTTCGTTCGGCGCCGGCAATTACGGTATGTGCGGGCGCGGCTTCCATCCGCGCTTCTGCTTCTCCTGGCCCAACGCCAAGACGGCGGTGATGGGCGGCGAGCAGGCTGCGGAAACCATGGCGATCGTCACCGAGGCCGCCGCCGCCCGCAAGGGTGCGCCGGTCGAGCGCGACAAGATCGACGCGATGAAGGCGAAGATCACCGCGGTATTCGACGGTCAGATGGATGTGTTCTCCACCAGCGCGCGCGTGCTCGATGACGGCGTGATCGATCCGCGGGACACCCGCGCGGTGCTCGCCGAAGTCATGGCGATCTGTCGCGAGGGCGATGTCCGCACCCCGCATCGCATGCAGTTCTCGGTGGCGCGGCCATGAGCGGGGATCGTGTTGTGAAGCTCACCCCGTTCCGCAAGATACTGGTCGCCAATCGCAGCGAGATCGCGCTGCGCGTGATGCGCACCGCCCGCCGCCTCGGTTTCGCGACGGTCGCGGTTTATTCCGATGCCGACGCCGATGCACCCCATGTTCGTGCCGCCGATCAGGCGGTGCGGATCGGCGAACCGCTGCCGGCGCAATCCTATCTGCGCATCGACGCCATCATCGCGGCTGCGAAGGCGACTGGCGCGGATGCCGTGCATCCCGGTTACGGTTTTCTCGCCGAGAACGAGGATTTCGCGAGCGCCTGCCGCGATGCCGGGATGGTGTTCATCGGCCCGTCACCAGAAGCCATCGAATCGATGGGCAACAAGGCCGGGGCCAAGGCGATCATGCAAAAGGCCGGCGTGCCTTGCGTCCCCGGCTATCAAGGCGAGGACCAGTCCGACGCCACGATGGCGGCCGAGGCTGCGCGCATCGGCTTCCCGGTGATGATCAAGGCCGTCGCCGGCGGTGGCGGGCGCGGTATGCGGCTGGTCGAAAGCGCCGAAACTTTTCCGGATCATCTGCGCAGTGCACGCTCCGAGGCGCGGGGTGCGTTCGGCGATCCCACGGTGATCCTTGAACGCGCTATCGTCGAGCCGCGTCATATCGAAATCCAGGTGTTCGGCGATCGCTACGGCAATGCTGTCCATCTCGGCGAGCGCGACTGCTCGGTGCAGCGCCGCCACCAGAAGCTGATCGAGGAAGCGCCGTCGCCGGCGGTGACGCCGGAATTGCGCGCGCGCATGGGCGAGATCGCGGTGAAGGCGGTCAAGGCCATCGGCTACGAAGGCGCGGGCACGCTGGAATTCCTACTGGATGGCGCGGGCAACTTCTACTTCATGGAGATGAATACCCGCCTGCAAGTCGAGCATCCGGTGACGGAGGCGATCACCGACCTCGATCTGGTGGAACTGCAACTACGCATCGCGTCCGGCGAACCGCTGGCGTTGCGGCAGGAGGACGTGCGTTTCTCCGGCCACGCCATCGAGGTGCGGCTGTGTTCGGAGGATGTGCGCCACGGCTTTATGCCGCAGTCGGGCCGGATGCTGGAATGGCAACCGGCGGAGCATCTGCGCGTCGAACACGCGCTGCACACCGGCATCGAGATTCCGCCGTTCTATGATTCGATGATCGCGAAAGTGATCGCTCACGGTGCGACCCGTGACGAAGCGCGGCGGCGGCTCATTCATGGACTGGAACAGACGGTGGCGTTCGGCGTCACCACCAACCAAGAGTTCCTGACCTCTTGCCTGCGCAACGATGTATTCGCGCAAGGCGGCGCTACCACCGCGTTCATCGGGCAACACGTCGACGACCTGTTGGCGCGGCCTTCCACTGTTGGGATCACCAATGACGTGCTGGCGGCGCTGCTGCTCTACGTCACCGATCCACACGCCGCGCCGTGGCGCGCCGGCCGTTCACTGGCGACGATCTTTCCGATGCTGATGCGCTTCACCATCAATGGTGAAGCCTGCGAGATCGAGATCGCACGGACCCGCGAGGGTGATTACGCGATCGGTTCGAACGGCGAGGGCTGCCGCATCGCTATTGCCGCGCTCGACGGCGGTACCATCCGCGTCAAGGCCGATGGGCTGACCGAGAGCGTGCGCTATCATCGCGATGACAGCCATCTCTACATCCTGCGCGACGGCGCGGTGCTGGCCGTCCGCGATCTCACCCGCGCCGCGCCGGAACGCGCGGCGGCGGGCGGCGGTGACGGCAAGCTGCGCGCCGCGCTCAACGGCCGCGTGGTGGCGGTGCTGGTCAGTGTCGGCGACACCGTCAAGGCCGGGCAGCCGGTGGCGACGCTCGAGGCCATGAAGATGGAGCACGTGCATGTCGCGCCGGTTTCGGGCATCATCGCGGAACTCGGCGTCACCGAGGGCGAGCAGGTCACCACAGGCCACATCGTCGCGGTGATCGATCCGGCGAAAGATGACGCGGCATAACCACAGGACACAGCGGACGATGGCGGACAATACGGGTGTAGTAATACAGGAGAAGCGTGAGCAGGCCCTCTGGATCACCATCAACCGGCCGGAGAAGCGCAACGCGCTCAACGCCGAGGTGATCGCCGGCATCGCGGGCGGCTATCGCGAGGCGCATGACGATCCCGCGATCCGCGTCATCGTGTTGACCGGGGCGGGCGACAAGGCATTCTGCGCCGGCGCCGATCTGGCGAACACCGGCGGCGCCTTCGCCGCGATGGATTTTTCCAAGCCCAATGTCGATTACGCCGACTTGCTGCGGCTGACGCAGAACGCCACCAAGCCATCGATCGCGCGCATCAACGGCGTCTGCATGGCCGGCGGCATGGGACTGCTGTGCATGACCGACATGGCGGTGGCGACTGAGACGGCGATCTTCGGTCTGCCGGAGGTCAAGGTCGGCGTGTTCCCGATGCAGGTGATGAGCCTGCTGCAATCGCTGGCGCCACGTCGGCTGATCAACGAATGGTCGCTGACCGGCGAGCCGTTCGACGTTCATGCCGCCCAGGCCGCCGGCCTCGTCAACCATATCGCGCCGGCCGGCGAACTCGACGCCAAGGTCGACTGGCTGATCGGACGCCTCACCGACAAGTCACCGACGGCGATCCGCCGTGGCAAGTACGCCATGCGCGCTATCGCCGCGATGTCGTTTGACGAGGCGATTGCCTACACCGAAAGCCAGATCGCTCTGCTCGCTATGACCGAAGACGCCAAGGAAGGCCTGAAAGCTTTTGGTGAGAAGCGGAAACCGTCCTGGCCGGGGCGGTAAGATCGTATGAAACAAAATCGGATCGTCATTGCGAGCACTCGGATCAGCGCTACGCGCTATCCGCGCACAGGCTCGGCGAAGCAATCCGGTCTTTCTTCAAGAGTCCAGATTGCTTCGTCGCTAACGCTCTTCGCAATGACGAAAGAATATGGGTGACGCGAAGCCCTGCCGATAAAACCACATTAGGGAGGTTGCGATGCTGTTGACGGAGTTGGTGCGTCGCGGCGCGGTCTATTTCGGACCACGAACCGCAGTGATGTATGGCAACGACAAGCTCACCTTGACGCAGGTCGATCAACTCTCGAACCAGATCGCCAATGTCTTCATCAACGCGCTGGGGCTTACGGTTGGCACCCGGGTTGGACTTTTGCTGAACAATTCGGTCTTCACCATTCCGGTGGATTTCGGCTTCGCGAAAGCGCGGTTGTCGCGCGTGCCGCTCAATGCGCGGCTGTCGATGACGGAGCAGCAACAGATGCTGGAAGGCGCCGGTGTTGACATTCTGCTGCACGAGGATCGATCTCGCCGATCGTGCGCGTGAACTGACGCAGGCCATGCCGGGACTGAGGATCATCAGCATCGGCGATGCTGCAAACGCCAAGGATCTTCAGGTGCTGGCGAAAGCGCCGCAGTCGACGCCGCCAGATCGCAAACCGGAAGCGGACGACGTCGTGGTGACAATTTTCACCTCGGGCACGACCGGCAAACTGAAAGCCGTCGAGCACACTCAAACGAACTGGGCTGCGATGGCGTTGAACATCCTCGCCAATCACGACGTGCGCGAAGGCGATATCATGCTGCACGCCGCATCAATGATCCATGCCAGCGGTTGCTTTATTCTGCCGTACTGGATCAGCGGTGGCATGGCTGCCGTGCTCCCGGGCTTCACACCGGCGTTGGAAGCCCACCGCGCTCAACATGGTGTCGACCATGCTTGGCATGCTACTGGATCAGCCTGGGATCGGGGAAGCGGATTTTAGCTCGGTGCGCTCCATTATCTATGGCGCATCGCCGATGCCGCGTCCCACCATCAATCGCGCGCTGAAACTGTGGGGGCCGCGGTTCCTGCAATACTACGGGCAGACCGAGGCGCCGGTGTTCATCACGCATCTAACGAAACTGGATCATGTCGGCCGCGACGCGGAGCAACGTCTCGCCGCCTGAGGACGACCGAACGTCGATTGCGAGATCCGTCTTGTTGACGAGGACGGCAACGAGGTCGCGCCAGGCGAAGTCGGTGAGATCGCGCTGCGCTCGCCGTTCACGATGCGCGGCTATTTCGACGCGCCCGAATTGAACGCGCAGATGGAATTGCCGGGCGGATTCATCCGCACCCGCGACGTTGGTCGTTTTGACGAGGACGGCTATCTCTATCTGGTGGACCGCACTTCCGACATGATTGTCACCGGAGGCTATAACGTCTATCCGCGCGAGGTAGAGGATACGCTCGCCGTATATCCGGCAGTGCGCGAGGTCGTGGTCGTCGGCATTCCGGATGACAAGTGGGGTGAAGCGGTAGCGGCCTTCGTGGCATTGCGCGCCAACCCGCAGGCCGATGATGCCGCATTGATGGCCTTCGCCCGCGAGCGGCTCGCCGGCTACAAGGTGCCGAAGTCGGTACACTTCATCGAAGAGGTGCCCACCGGATCAAGACGGGAGGAGCTTTGTGGACGAGACCCGCATCCGCATCCTCAAGACGAAGGGTTAGCGCGCTTTAGATGCAAGTTCAGTCGGCAAGGCATGAGATCCGAGACTATCAGGGCGTAGCTGCCCGAAACTTAGTGCAGGCCGGTGCTTATGCGAGCGTATTGCACTATCTGAAGGCGGTTCAGCAGTTCAACGATGCCAAAGACGGTAAGAAGGTCATTGACGCGATGAAGGCCATCGCGACCGACGACCCGCTATTCGGACGTGGAAGGGGGCGTGCCGATGGCCGTGCCATCCATGACCTGTACTTGTTTCAGGTTAAGGCTCCCGCAGAGTCCAAAGGACCTTATGACTTCTACAAGCTGGTTGGTTCTGTTCCAGCCGAACACGCTTTTCGACCAATGGACGCCGGAAATTGCCCGCTGGTCGGATCGAAGTAGGGGGGAATTTCCCCTCGTTGCATGTGTTTCAAATGCGGCTGGCCGGAACGGCGTAGTCCTGGCGCGTGACGATCGGCCTCCCAGGTTCACGTTAGGCCAAGCCGTGCCTGCCGCGGTCGCAGCCAATATTGCAGTTGCGGCTTTGCCGGCCCGCTCCGAATTCATCGTTTCCACAAGCCAGGCGCGCTCGTCCTCCGCGAGCCATTTTGCATGCTCTGGCTTGTCGAGGACAAAACGATCAAGCTTCTTCCGAAGATGTTGTCGGGAGCGCTTGATCTCGCTTTCGTTCGAGCGCCAGCGCGGCCCGACAAGCGCATCGCCTTTCAGCCCTTGCTTTGGGAGACTGCAGTGTTGCCATCCGAAGCAGCATACACTTGCCGATAGAAAGTCGGTGTCGTTGAAGGATATTGCGGGCCAGCCCCTGATCGTGCCCGACAGACGTTCGCGCCCGCATAGTCATGATCTGACCATGAAGCTATTTGAAAGGGCTGGTCTTGCGCAGCGCATTGCTGAAGTGGCAGATGAAAAGCGGACCATCATAAATCTGGTGGGGGCGAAACCCGGCGTAGCAATTGTACCGCGCTGGACATCCCGTATGGCGATTCCTGGTGTGCGGCATGTTCCACTTAGAATTCAGCAGCGCGGTTCGCTTGGTCGGCTGCCCCTTTCGGTCGCATGGCTAAGCGATTCACGAGACCTGTCTCGGGATGCGATCCTCGCCGTTCTCTGGGCAAAACTGAAAGTTTACGCGAGAACAGCGTAACCCAACGTCATCGTGCTCGTTACGCTATGATGTTGGGCAGTACGCGTTTGCGGCCGCACGAGTGTGACTCTGCACATCAAGCTAAGATTGGTCTTGCGTAGATGTATTCGGTTTGTGTTGTCGGAAACACAACAGTTTTCGGCCACGGCATTGATTGAATCCCTCCGCCAGCGGAGGCTCGGTTCCGCTACCCTCCATTGGTGATGAACCCAGCTGCGTCGATGCCGGCGATGGCGCATGCCTCGTCATTATCGGAGGTGTCACCACTGATGCCGACCGCACCGAGTAAGCTGCCACTGGTATCAAGGATCAATACCCCGCCCGGAACGGGCACGAGTGCGCCTTGAACTAGCGCGTTCACCGCGCTGATGAAATAGGGCTGCTCCTGCGCCCGTTTGAAGATGGCGCGCGAGCCCATGCCGAGCGACAGTGCGCCGTAGGCCTTGCCATGCGCGATTTCGCCGCGTTTCAGGCTAGTGCCGTCCTGTGCCGCGAAGGCTTTCATGCAGCCGCGAGAATCCAGCACCGCGACGGCCAGCGGGTTGAGCTTTTTCTCACGGCCCTTGGCAATCGCTGCATCGATGATCTTGTGGGCGGCGTCGAGCGTCAGATCGGTCATGATGATTCCCCTTCCGATCCCCTGATTTACGAACTGGCGGATGCGTTGTCGAGGCTCATTGCCAGTACGCGTGCAGCGTGCAACGCCGTGCGGCCGCTGCCGTCCCTGATCTGGTGGCGACAGGAGATGCCATCGGCGACTACCAGCGTTGCGGTGTCGGCTCCGCGGACGGTGGGTAGTAGCGAAGCCTCGGCCATGGCGATGGAGGTCTCGTAAGTGTCGGCGCCGTAGCCGAATGCGCCCGCAATACCGCAGCAACTTGCCTCGATCGGGGTAACGGCAAGATTCGGGATCAGCCGCAGCACCTGCAAGGTCGGCGTGAAGGCATCGAAGACCTTCTGATGACAATGGCCGTGGACCAACGCTGCATTCGTCACTGGATTTAGTGGCAAAGTGAGGCGTCCGCTTACGGCCTCGCGCGCGAGAAATTCTTCGAACGGCACGGCGTGGGCGCCGACGGTTTTCGCTGCATCGTCGGGCCGCAGCGAAAGGAGTTCGTCACGCAAAAGGCAACTGGGTTCAAGCCCGATGACGGGTACGCCGCGTGCGGTGAATGGCGCGTAGGTTTCAACCAGCCGGTCGAGTTCGATGCGAGCTTCATCTACGAGCCCGGCTGAGAGAAACGTCCGGCCGCGGCACAGCGGTCTTTGGTCGCGCGGGTGTGGCAGGTGGACGCGATAGCCGGCCATTACTAGCACGCGCAGCGCAGCGTCGAGATTTTCCCGCTCAAAATGCCCATTGAAGGTATCTGCAAATAGCACCACCTCGGGGCCGTCTGGTGCGCCGACGGCCCCCGCGCTTGGGGCGAAGATATCGTGCTGCCAGCGCGGTAGATCGCGCCGCAGGTCGATGCTGGCGAAGGTTTCCAACGTGTTACGTAGCCAAGGACTACGATTGCGCAGGTTCGTCAGCGGTGCGAGACGGGAAGCCCCGCCGGCATAGCGCGGCAGGTAGGCGATCAGCCGGTCACGCAGTGACAGGCCGTGCGTTACACGCCGCGCCGCAAGCACCTCGATATTCATCTTGGCCATATCGACGCCGGTGGGGCATTCGCGGCGGCACGCCTTGCAGGAAACACAGAGTTTCATGGTATCGGCCATAGCGTCGGAGGCAAGCGCATCCGGGCCGAGTTGCCCCGAGAGGGCGAGTCGTAGCGTGTTTGCGCGACCACGAGTCACGTCGATCTCATTCCGCGTGGCACGATAGGGGCACATCACGCCGCCTTCGAGCTTGCGGCAGGCCCCGTTATTGTTGCACATCTCCACCGCGCCCTGAAACGCACCGGGCCAAACTGACCAGTCGAGAGCCGTTTTCAGGCCGGACGCGGTATAATCCGGCCCGTAACGGAATAGGGTGCGGTCGTCCATGCGCTTCGGGGCGACAATCCTACCCGGGTTGAGATGTTTTCCGGATCGAAGCGCGCTTTGATCTCGGCAAAATCCGCAACGATACTCGCGCCGAACATGCTCTCGTGAAACTCCGAACGTACGATGCCGTCGCCATGCTCTCCGGAATGGAAGCCCTTGTATGCGCGCACCATGGCGAAGGTCTCTTCGGCGATGGCACGCATCGTCTTCACGTCTTTATCAAGCTTGAGGTTCAGCACTGGCCGTACATGCAGGCAACCTTCCGATGCGTGGGCATACATGGTGCCGCGAGTTCCGTGCTTCGCAAAAATGCAGTTGAGGCGCTCGGTGTAGTCGGCGAGGTGGGGTGGCGGGACGGCACAATCTTCAACGAAGGACACCGGCTTGCCGGCCTCCTTCACCGACATCATCACATTGAGGCCAACGGCGCGAAACTCCGCGATGGCGCCCTGCAACGCGGGTTCGACCACGTCGACCACGCCCCCCCCCCCCC
>Ga0209963_1001447_pt1 | contig 13844 bp, 15 predicted proteins | sample ThiBio_1000_biof_2_FD_183957 | JGI IMG/M metagenome (GOLD analysis project Ga0209963, IMG submission 183957) | Wastewater bioreactor microbial communities from Cape Town, South Africa - Thiocy_cont_1000_biof (SPAdes) | ecosystem: Engineered > Bioreactor > Thiocyanate-remediating >...
CTGTCGAAAATTGAAAGAATATCTCGACAGGAATTAAAAAAGAGATCAACCGATTTTGTAAGTATAGTAGTTAGACGAAAAACATGAAATCTTTTTTTCTCATTTTTCAAAATAGATAAAAATTTTACCATCAAAGAAAATAAAACGTCGTTTTATTCGACAATCAAATTTAGAGAAAGTATATTTCGATATATTCATTTTCTTATTGAAAGTTACAAAAAAAACATTATCTGTTCGCTATAGGGCTTCTTCTCAAATGGCAAGGATATCGTACAATCGAAAGATAGGATTGATTATCAAAGTGAAATAATTCATCGACAACGAAAGAAAAAGTATGCATAATGATCGAATTTCCTTTTATATTTATATGAAAATATCAACTTTTCATAAAGAAATCTGCGACTAATACGGGGCGAATGGTCGTGTTGTTGTATATTATTTTGTCTATATTTGCTAATCCTTTTGGGTGCTCTCATTGGCACATTGCTTATTTTATTTCTTCCATCAAATAAAAATGCAACGACAACAACAACTCATCCTCCCATTATTTCATTGTTAAGATCAAATGATCCTATTTTTGCCTTATATAATACAACAGCTGGAGATTCAACAGGTGGTTTCGATGGCATATATTCTCCAAATCCCACCGAACGAACACCAAGTGCCATCGATGGAAATCTAAATACAAAATATGTAAATGGTGGACCTAGTGTTTCACAAACTAATAATTCCTTGTATCGAGGAATTGATAGTGGTTTTTTCATTACACCTACGATTCATTTTGGTACGATCGCTGTTGGCTTTCGCTTTGGCGTGGCTAATGACGTTCCATTACGTGATCCATTAAGCATCACTCTTGAAGGTACAAATTCAACAGCATTAAATACAAGTTCTGTTTGGACGTTGATTTATAGTGGTCCAACAGGAATCGATCTGAATCCTAATGTAACTCGTTTAACTTATGGAGCTTTACAGAATTTTTCTAATACCATTGCTTATCAAAGCTATCGACTATTGGTAACTGCAAAACGAGGTGATAGTAGTTGGGTTCAATATTCTGAATTCGAACTTTGGGGATATTATTAATTCATTGATCTTTATTTTTACAAAAAATAAATTCATGTATAAAAAAAAGTTCTATTGCGTAAATAATCGAATATATTGTCCATTATATTTAATTTCATATTGAATTCGATTAAAACATGAATGTAATTCAGGAATATGATCAAGATCTTCTCGTGTCAATACACATAAGAGTTCACAATTAAATTCATGTAGATTGTGAAGTCTTTGTCGAAGAATAATTGCTAATTGTTGTATGAATTCATATGAATAATAAATTTCATTCGAAGCAATTTTTAAATATTCTAAATTAGGTATTTGTTGAAAGAAATGATCGAGATCAACAATCGATGGACCTAATGAAACACAACAAATATCTAAACGCTTCAAATTCGTATGAATATTATTCATGGAAAAGCTTTTCTCTGTGTAAATCGAATGAATTGACTGAGAATTAAATGATAAATCAATTGAATTAAACCAAATCGTTCGTAATGTTGACGAATTTGTTGACCAAATTTGTCGATAACGATTCAATGAAACAGCATTGTTTTCATAATGAAATATGCATGTTGCTAATAAAGGATATTGTTTACAACAATGAATAAAATCATTTAAAGCTCGATAATATAAATTTGAACTCATTATACCGAATTCCAAATGAATTAAATTTGGAAATTGACAAATAAATAATTGTTCTAATTGCTCATCAGATGGACTTTGTAAAATGAGTGAACGAATATTTGAAAATAATTCGAAATCGATATAACTTGAATGATCGATTGTTAATCGATGAATATTCGATGCAAACAATTCAAAAAATGGATCTTCAATTTCATCTGGTGAAGATATTGTTATCGAAAGATTCGTTCGAGAGAGAAGAAGACGATGAAAACGATAGTTTAAATCAAAAAAAGATTCATACAAATCACGGATATAAATATATTCGAATATACCCAAAATAATTTCATCAGGAAATAATTCAAATTTTGTTTTCATCTTCATTGTTCTCTCTGTTCGTTCGTTCGTTTGTTATATCGAATAGACTGAAATAAATAGAAACGAAACGAAAGAAGATCTATATCGTGAAATCGAAATCACATATAGAGGGTGTTAGTTAACGCGAATTCTGTTTCAAATTCAAAATCAATGAGATAAACTTTTCGTTTCTTAAAATATAAGACAAAAATGTCCGCGGTAGTATAGTGGTTAGTATCCCCGCCTGTCACGCGGGAAACCGGGGTTCGATTCCCCGCCGCGGAGTAATATCTTTTTTTTTCGTGATGAAATTTAATTTGCTGTTGAGAAGAAACAAAACAAGAGCACGAGAGTCTACTTTTTTTCCCACAATATCTTTGATATCGTTATATAAAATTGATAAGAGAATTTGAGAAGAGAAGAACTTCGACCTTTTTAAAAATTATTCGTATAGAGATGAATAGCGAATTGTCTATTTTTGTGCACGTTGATAAAGAGCAATTATGTCGTATTTCAATCAGTTGTTCAACTACTTGTGCTCAACTTATCATCCATCTGTCTCAGGAGTACAATGTACCATCTACTACATATATTCTTGATCAAAATAATTATCGTATTGACAGACAAGACGAAGCAAGAACATTAGTAACAGAAATAATGAATGAACAAAAAATTGTTAGGTTGATATATCAAAAAACAAGCTTCAAACAGAAAGACTTTCCACATGATACTGAAAACTATAATGCTAAGCGTAAGCGTGACTCTTGGGCTCGTAATGAACTACTCAGTATCTTCGAATGGTTATGGTATATTTCGTTCAAACCAATAATAATCGTATCAATAGTAATAATATTTTATTATTTTGCTTATTTGAAAATCATTTGCGTACAAATGTCTTTCTTGCCAATAATAACTATGTATTGTCCAGCAACCAATCTTGATACAATAGTTATTCCAGCAGTAAGTGAATTAGCTGAGAAAAGTGCATCTTTAGCAGATGTTTTAACGGATACGGATGTCAGTGCACCTATGCGTTTGATACAAAGTAAATCATCGTTGATCGAAATACGATCGAGAATTATTTACAGTGATATTGATGACAGTGTGCGGTTGGTGTTAGGTGAAACATTGGGAGAACTACAAAAAGATATACAAATATGTGCTGATCATCTTACGGATATGTTGGCATCGTTTGGTGGAACACTCGATAGATTGCAGATATATACGAGGTATTTATTCGACGATGTCTCGAAGATCATTAGAGAAGAAAGACATACATATCAAGGCCAAATATCAAGTACAAAATTTTGAGAAAATGTTTCACAAATAGGAAACTAAATTTTTCTTTAGATTCTCACGAAAACGATATACAAAACGCATTGAGTAAATCATGCGATGAATATCTAGCAACAGTATCTACACAAGCGGACAAGATTTTAGAAAAGGCTCAGCGGGCTTATCAGGGTCTACAGACAATTGAAAATAAATTAGAAACTCTTCAAGAATTGAGTTACAAAGGTCAACAAATTTCACAACAGAAAATAGATAAAGCAGAACATCGATCATTTTGGTCTCGGTTAGTTGATAACGGCCAACTCGATATTGTTAAAAATAAGCGTAATTTAAAAATACTCGAAGGATTTAGTAATTACATTAAAAAAGCTTCAGATGGTTTAAATGACATTATTATCAAACTTCAATATTTCCGAAAAAATGCTGAAGATTTAAAAACAACTGGTATTATGTTTGAACAATTGCCGCACATTCCAATAAAAAGACATCAAGAATTACTTGACGCAGCTATAAAACGATTAAGGGATTCGAAACAGAAATTATCTGGAAAAATGGAACAACAACAACAAATTGACGAAGATGATTAATTTTTATTTTTTAAAATAAATCAAAATTTCAAAACTAAATAAAATCTTGTAATCACTCAATGTGTAGGAGTATCGTCCGCGGTAGTATAGTGGTTAGTATCCCCGCCTGTCACGCGGGAAACCGGGGTTCGATTCCCCGCCGCGGAGTAATATCTTTTTTTTCCGTTTCTCTTTAAAGATCGATAAAATCATGAATAAATAACAAGAAAAATATTTTGTCATTTCCTTCTTTGCTGTTTGAATCAATATATATATATATACGGATTCATTTTATCGATGCATATGGCTCGAGATTTACTCGTAATTTAACACGTTTTTTTCTTCTTTATATGCTTGGTGTTTTTATTAGATAAGATAAGTATAGAGTAACTCTATTCTTCATTTCACAATGACGAATTTATCTGTTCATCGAAACAAAATCTTAGAACGAAAAATTCATGATTGTAAATCATCGTCACGAATCGATCTACGAAAAGAAAAATTAACCGATGCCGATATTGAAATTGTTATTCGAGAAGCCATTATTAACAAACAATGTACAATGCTTTGGTTAGTTGATAATCAACTAAGTTCACATAGTATTTCAACACTTGCATCGATTTTCAATACGAATACGACCTTGGAAGGTTTATCTCTTTGTCAAAATAATATTACTGATGCTGATTTATTGCATTTAACTAAATCATTATCGAATTCGAACGCAAAATTAAATCGACTTGCTCTCACATCGAATCATATAACTGATCAAGGCGTTCAATATCTTGTTGAAATGCTCGAAACCAATCGAAGTTTAACTCAATTATGGTTAGGTTCAAATCAAATAACTGATTATGGTGTTCAATTACTTATGAATGTTCTTACAACACACAATGAAACATTGCATATTCTATCGTTATCATGGAATCAATTGATTAGTGATTTATGCGTTGATTTTATTCTTCATATGCTCGAACATAATCGAGCATTACGAATGATTTCATTACTCAATTGTCAACTCTCAAGAACAAGTAAAACACAACTTCTGGAAGCAGCAAAAACACATCTAGGTTTTTATTTTGAATTATAAATAAATATAAATCTCCATCATATTCCGTCCGGTGCACCATTTTTTCTCACATCAGCACATGCCCATAATTGATTCTCTTGTTTTCTCCATTCAATTCCTTGAACAATCGATCCACCATAGATACTGCATTGAATGTTATGTCCACGTTTTCTCAGTTCATTCAAAATTGCCTAAAAACAAAATAGAATTTGTACGAAAACAAATTGTCAATTGTTATACCTCATCAAAACCTTGTTCAGCAAGAACTTCATCAGGTAATAATTGTGAATGTAATCTCGGCATATCAATAGCTTGTTTGACATTTTTATTAAACCATAAATTAAGCATTGATACTTGAGCTATACTTGTGGTTATTCTCGTGCCACCACTTGCACCGATAACTTGTAAAACACGTTGATTTTGTTTATCGAAAATAATCGTCGGTGCCATCGATGATACCGGTCGTTTACCAGGCGCAATAAAATTCGCTTCACTAGCAGGAACACCAAATGCATTGATCGTATTTGGCGTTGAGAAATCATCCATTATATTATTATAGATAATGCCTGTTTTCATACCAGATATTGTCGAACCAAAACTAAGACAAAAGATCATATTCGTTTCTCATTAAATCAAAAGATTTACTAGAGATTAATCGTTGATGTCATAGCTACAGCATCACCATTAGAATCGATAACCGATAAATGTGCTGTGCCAGTTTTGATTTTATCATACCATGTTCCGCCATAGTACTGATAAGGATTTGTTTTCGAATCGCTATATGAAAATAAATCATAATGTACGATAAATACAAAAAAAATGTGTTTTTTTCACTCAATTCGTTGTCGAACTTGATTAGCAAATTCAGGTGTTATCAATTTTTGAATTAACTACGAATAAAAAAAAATATAATTCGAAATTGATTTTTTTCTTATAAAACTACTTGAGTAATATTAATTTTCAATGGATCACCAAGTTCAGTTCGTTCTGCATAAGCAAATTTAAATGCTTCAATCATTCGATGATAGAACAAAACAGCATCCGTCGGATTATCGAGTTGATTCGAAGAAAAATTATAACCTATTCACAACTAGATTTTTTGTCTTGGTTTCTAATTTTTTACCTTTAAGAATATTCATAATAAATGCAAGGATTATGCCACTCGTTGGTGGAGGAGTGATAAATGCTGTTAATGATTGATTGAACTCGACAGCGATTGCTTCATGAAAATCGACTGTATAATTAGCAAGATCTTGTTTTGTTATAATACCACTATGGTTTTGAATTTCTTCGACAATTAAATCAGCTAATTCACCGTTGTAAAACGCATCGACACTATTATTTTGCGCAATGATTTCAAGTGTACGAGCAAATTTAACTCGTTTTATCATATCACCTTCGCCATAGAGTTCATCTGTTTCAAGATTTTTTACAAATATTTCTCTTGACGAAAAAACAAAACAATCGTACAATTGCGAAGACAAAGAGACAATCAAATTAAACCTCATGCCAGGATCTTTTAGAATATAAGATTTCATTTGTTCAATAGCCGTTGCCAGTATTTTACTAATACGAAAACCATCTCGGCAAAGACGAATGGTCGGTTCGAATAAATCACTCCATGGAACACCGCCACCAAATTGTTCATAAGCTGTTCGATAAGCATGTAATTCACCCGGAACACCAACAGATAAACCACCTAAATAAATAAATTTTCATATATTCGAATGTTCAATCTGTATAAAAAAAATGCCTATTGTTGCAAGTAATGGATTATTGACAAACATCGTCGAATTTGCTGCAGATGGTGCTTGTTCTCTCTTACAAAAACAAAGAATTTATATTCATGATTTTATTTTCTCCTTCAAATTACATACTCCAATTAAACTGTACGCTTTATTTTCTTTTCTAACAAGAAAAATATCAAACAAATGTTTATTTTTTTGCATTAATATTCTTACTTCGAATAGATAACCATGACACATCCGCCGCCAATACCCATCGAATGTGGATTCATCACACCATCACAAATAGCTGCAGCGAGAAGTGCATCGACAGCTGTACCATTTCGTTCGAGAATATTTCGTCCAATATGTGCACATTGAGCATCATCAACAGCTATAGCAGCTTGAGTATATTTACCCAATTTCGACGTACCACTTACGACAAGTTTGATTTGTTGTAACAGCATGATTATGATTAACTGAATTACATCTAACTAATCCAAGAGTTAAACCAAGAACTAATGCAGTTATGCTCAAAACTATCAGAGTAACACAAACGAGAATTGTTAGCAAACGTCTAAATCGTAGATGAATATTTTTATGCATACATTTTCTCTTTTACTTGTTCGCAAGTAAATTACCGATTTTAACCATACTGTGCAATTCAATTATGCGAATATTATTTCAAAGTGTGTGTGTGTATATATATACGAGATATTTTACTAGGTCAAATTCCACTGATCTCTATCATAAAACTATAAGTGTATATTATTTCCAGTTCGGTTATTGATGCATTTGAATACGTTTTATATGCACTTATTCAATTGAAACGAGAGAATCTATAAAATAGATTGTTTTTATTAGCATATATTTTATTAAATGTCAAGCAGATACTCGTACGAAAAATAAAAATAAAAAATATCGATAGGTATATTGAGTATAAAGGAATCATTCTTCAACACTCAACGGTTTCATTGACCGTCTTCCAATCAACGATAATCGAACATCGACATCTTGATTTTGTTCTCGAAGATTTTTTCGTCGATAAATCAACATTGGATTTCTCAATAAAAACACAGTTAAATGCCAACGTTGAATAGCTTTCGAACGACGTGTATCATTCGTACCATACAATTGTTCACGAATCAATAAACTTGAAAAATATAAAACAACCGGATGTCGATGTGCACTTTCCATCTGTATAAAACCGCAATAAGCATTGAAACCTGAATCGTATGATTCTAATTTTCGACCGAATACTGAATAATCCAATCGACACATATAAATCATAGCAGCGGCAGCACTTTTTAAAATTCGTGTTATCGATGAAATTAAACCTAAGAATGCATCGAGATACAAATTGAAATAAAGAACTAACATTAGAATTCGACGATTTTTAATTGAAAACACTTTGCCACCTTGTTGAAGAAAAACAAATTGTCCAAGTGTTTTATTTAAATAATTTTGAAATAGACCGAAAAAAATCGGTGGGATAATCCATTTAGAAATTGTTTCAACAAAACCAATCCAACCAAATGTAATTACAAATGTAATAAGAAATACTATTAAGAAAACAAAGAATGCAATCAAAATATAACCCCAAAGAACGTAACCAATTAAATAACCGGCAAAGTGCACATTTGCATTCGTATAGGAAACATAATTTTCGATGTTTCGACGTGGAATTTCTGTATGATCACCACGAAAGACTTGTAAAAGATTTCGTCGAATTGTAGTTAAGAGAACAATTAATTGAATGAGAATGATTATTAACGAAATGGCAATTGAAATGAAAAATGGTCGAACTAAATTCGGCAGTTCAAATGATAATTCTGAATTTCGTAGGTTTAATTTCAAGTGAATTGGTTCTGATGAACTATCAAATCCACCGATATACGGAGGAATTTGTACGCATGCCTATAGTAAATAAATAAATAATCTCATGTATTTATTCTTTTTTTTTCTCAATAATATTTTACCTGCGTATTAAGAAAAAATAATAAGAAAATTATTGAAACATAAACGCAAACAATTCGTGATGAATATCGAAAATCATCTCGCCATGTATAAATACATCTCAGTAATCGTTTAATTGGATGCACTGATAATTCATTTTCGCCTAAACCGAATAGTTTCGAAACATAAATCGATTCAAATGAATTTGCTTTTGATGAATATAAAAGATAGTTTTGTTCACGTGTTACTCGTTTTGGTATTAATTTATAATCTTGTATTCGTTTGTAAAGTAGAATCGGTAATCGAATACAAACATAAGAAATAAATAAATAACGTGGAAAATCAGTTAATAATTGAAGAGATATTAAATAAGAACCTGTTCCGTAGTACCGTAAATAGGATTCTATTCCTTCTGAATCAGTTGTCTTGAAATTTTCATCGCTTGGATAATACGCATTTCGACAAACACCACGAAAGGCAATTGTTATGCCAAAATCCAGCCAAGTATAGAGTGTAGCACTGATTAATGATAAACGACTGTCCAAATAAATCGCAGCAAGTATCGGATAGCAACGCAGGCCAATGAAAAGTACTTTGAGAATTTGAGATAGATAAGTTAGAATAATACCTTCGCCTAACGATGTCGATGCTGTACCATTGAGTAATTGAAGAGCAATATTTGTTAAATCATCGGCAACAATAGCAAATACAACAGCAGCAAATGTTCGTTTGACATGAGCAAAAAAATCTAATGGTATTGGAATACCAATGTAACCCGAACAGAAACTTTGATTCGTTGTTGACTGACGTTTAGTTCGAAAAACAAATAACAATATGAGAAAACAGCCGATAGGAAATGTAAATATATTCAAATCTGGTTGTGGATACATTGTTTTACAAATTTGTGGTCGAGTATAGAATATCGGTTCGCTACGATTGTATTTACCGACAATTTCATCATGAATATCTTTGAGAATTGTATATTTGATAGTGATACCAATAGAGCCAAGAAGAAGTGTACCCAAAGCTACGAGCCATGGAACAAACGAACGAAAAGAAAGTGGTTTCGATGTCATACGAGTGTAAGATCGATGACTTGGTATCCCATGACTAATAGCTGGTGGATTTAATTGTCTTCTTTTCAACCAATATCGTAAACATAAACCATAATAAAGAACAATAAGACAGAAAGTAATACTACCTAAAATGACTACTTGTTGACCACTGTTTGTTACTAATCAAACGAAGAGAGAGAGGGAGAGTAAAACCGATTTTTTAAATAAAAAATCTATTTACATTCAGAGCATGTTGTGCCATTCCACCAAAGAATACATCTACATGTCCATTCACTTTGATAATTGTTCTCACAATGACCACGTATACCGCAAGGATTATAGGTTGAACAATCTTATATTAATATTGTTATTATCATTATTATTATTATTATTATAAACAACTCACTAGGTCTTAGAGTCTCATCGACAAGCATTTTAATTTAGTTAACAAAATCTTTTGCAATGCAAGAGCAAAGTCCTTCATTGCTTTATATTTTCGAATTTTTTTTTATCACATTGAAAGATAAGAATGTTAGCACACAAAGTTTACTGATCTCATTGTTATTCATTTCATTCTACGATTAAAAGTATAAAATATGAGAGTAGAACATCCACTCCCAGTGAAGCGTATTCCTATGATCGCCACGATAAAAACCTTGTCAACAAACAAAGTGTAAGATCATCATTGATGTCATTATCTTTCATGATTTATATTTAAACTCTCATGACAATCATACGAATCCACGTTTTTTTCCTCCTCTTTAAAGTCATTTTTATAATTATTTATTGATATTTTTCTCACTAGTTTTATCATGTTCTCTCGTCTTATTAAATCTATATTTATATTCATAAGAATCAAGAATATTTTTTTCTTTTATTGATTACAATGTCGACAACATCAGCTCTATTTTCACGTATTATGATTGTCCAATGAGATTTCGATGGTACAGAAACATCTCTATTCTATTGTAAGATTCGATTATATTTCACACATGTTTTTATTGGTACTTCATTGGCATGCATGTGGTTCGAAGAGAATTAGATAAACAATTGACCATTATGGTTTTAGTACAAATTCTTTTTAATATTCCAGCTCTTTTATCCTATACAACAGTTAGTGCTATAGCAGCAAATCCGAATCTCTTCATTAATACATAAGCTCGAGCCCATTTTACATCTATGTTTGAGTTTTTTGAACGTTTTTTATCAAATATTGCAAACGACAGCAATACAACCGTTAATCAAATCTTACCTGAAATATTAAATAACTGAGCTAATTGTATGCTCGCATATGTCTTCTTTTACCTTGATGCATCAAACCGAGAATCTCAAATTATCTTTTTTTTTCTCTTGTTATTATGATACAAAACGTTTCATTATAAATCAATCATATTTTTTTGTTCCGATAAAAAGAAAATTAATCTGGCTCATCTTCTTGTACTGGACTTAGTCGTTATTTATATTCAATTAATCACGAAAATCTCGTGACAAAATATACGATGATTTATAAATGACGTTGTCGACAATTTTCAATCAACTAGTCAAAGATACTCGACGAAGAAAATGCACTTATATATATTTTTTTTAGTTTACAAATCACTCGAAGAAAAAAAAAGGTCATTATCTTCTTCTTCTTTTTTTATTTTGTTATTAAATAAAAAAAATCAATTAATTTACACATAAACAACATCTCATCACTTCTCTTTCCTCTTTCCTTTTTCTCTTCTCCTCTGTCTCTCTCTCTCTCTGTCTCTCTCCTATTAATAATTCTTCGAACATCGTCGTCAAAGAAGATAGAATCCGAGAATGCACACGACATCGAGAGAAAGAATATAATAGCTTCGAGATTACTATGAAGGACATGTCGAACTAGAAGAAAAAGCAAATCTAATTGGAACTGTTTCTTTTCTCATTTCTATATTCAGCGTGATCTTTATGAATGAAATATTCATTTAGTTGATGATTCATGTTTATTAATTACAATTGACAAATAGAATTTTTTTTTTCATCATTGAATAATAAACACGTCACGATCTATCTTTTTGCTTCATTTTTTTTCTTCTCTTCTTCTTATTCGTCTTTTTTTTTTGAAATAGAAAACTATTCGATCCGATTGCACAACGACTAAACAAACAATGTTCGCAACAATTTACTTGTTTCTTATTTTAATCACTGTCAAACCTCATCAAGGACTTCATTGTTACTCAAATGGTACTTATGTTTTTTCTCGAAATGAATTTCAATGGAAGAATTTTTCATCTCTACTCGCTAATCTCTACAATCCAACGGCATCGAATTTAGCATCGTGTCATGTTCGTTTGACAGTCAATTATAATCATATGAAAACAAACTATTTAACATTACAATTTCTTCCATTGCTAAATTATTCTCAAGCTAATGTTGAATTTGGTACGAAAATCAATTTCAATTCGAAACAAAAACAAATCATTCGAAGTTATTTCGATTATCGTTGTTCATCAGGTAATTTATGTGATAAAACATTTCTTAATAAATGGCCGAAACAAATTCTTAATTCAACTGACAATTTATTTCATCGAAATATTCTTAATCTATGGAACAATTCGCAAATTTGTCACGAAACAATTCGTACGGATTCATGTGAAAGTTATCTATGTTTTACAATTTATAATGAATTAAAAAATCTAACTTACGGTAAATATCAATGTGAAGATCAATTGACAACAAGTCCAATTAATATCTCAGTGGAAACATATTCACGTAAAGTCTATCAACATTATCAATGTAAAAAAAATCATTGTACAGGAAAGATTATTTACGATTCAATTATTGATAAAAATCAAACGAATTATCTCAATAATATGAAATTAAATCGAAAACGTATCGATCGATATATTCTTCGACAAGTTCTAATTATTATCGCCATTTTAGCACTCATCGGTTCGATTGCCTATTATATTCAATGGCGAAGTACTCACCAGGGATATCGTCTCACCAAAACTCAGTCAGTTTAACAGCAGAACGAATGATTCATCTCTCTTTTTTCTCTCGATATACATATAAATATATATATATATTTATGTTTGATTTGTGTGCAGTTTGATTCCTTTTTTTTTTCTTAGTAAAAAAACAAGTCATCATCATCTTCTAGTTTGTTCGATCTATTTTGCCCTAACGAAGAAGAAGAAGAAACAGATTGACGAATTGTTTGTCAAGGTCATTAGCTCGAAGTTGGCAATAACATGTCTATAGTTATTTAATCTTCTCACTAGGTGTCCGTTGATTTGAAATAATTAAATGTATTTCTCGTTTGTCTTTTTCTTCTTCTTCTTCCTCTATCCCAGAGGAAACATCTCTGTTTACTAAACATATCGAATTATCGTATGTATTAGTCTTTCGAGAATTTATTTTTAATAACATCGATGAAAACAAATCTGTGTATGTGTCTTTTAATCTTGTTGTTGTTGAAGAACAGCCATCATACGTGGTGCAACATCAATTAATGCAGCATTCCAACATTTGAAATCATGTGAACCATCACAACCATGTCCAATCGATTTTCCTGTACCATAATCGTCCAAATAATGATCGATGTTCAATGAATTGAGGACATTATGCATACGAATTGTTGTTGCATGAACGACGGATTCAATTGGTGGAATAATACCTGTGTACATAGCGATGTGCATTCCACGTAACGATTCAGCATAAAGAACTGGATTTTCGTGATGCCATCCGCTTGTATTCGATTGAATAAATGGAACACCGAATGGACCATCTAGTTTCTTCTTATCCATGCCTTCACAAGCGAATACACATAATTGAACGTAATAATCTTCTAAATCAAGTGCACCAGAGAAACTAGCCGTGTAGATGTATAATTGAGGATAGACTTCAGCATAACGAATTGAACCGAAACCACCCATTGAAAGACCAGCTATAGCACGACCTTCACGTTTAGCAACTGTTCGAAGATTGAAATCGATCCAAGCAACTAATTGTTCATTATGAAATATTTGCCAATTTTGAGGAGCATCAGCGCCTGGATTAACCCAATTGGTATACCAACCGAATGGATCACCATTAGGCATAATAGTGATCAATGGTAGACCACCCAGAACTTGTTGAGCTATACCACCATGTGCTGTCCAATCTTCGGGACCGC